>Ga0335076_10000878_pt1 | contig 28598 bp, 22 predicted proteins | sample Lox_Sample_25_FD_206717 | JGI IMG/M metagenome (GOLD analysis project Ga0335076, IMG submission 206717) | Soil microbial communities from Loxahatchee National Wildlife Refuge, Florida, United States - Lox_Sample_2.5 | ecosystem: Environmental > Terrestrial > Soil > Wetlands | place: USA... | reverse complement strand
GCGCTCGTCCGCACCGACGGCGCGCGCGAGTCCGGGGCCGCCGTGGACTTCCCCGTGTCGCGGCGGCTCGTGGCCGCGGCGCTCGGCGGCCTGCCGCGCGGCCGCGTGCCCGTGGTCACCGGCTTCATCGGCGCGAGCGCGAGCGGCGGGACGACGCTCCTCGGCCGCGGCGGCTCGGACTACACCGCTGCGGTGCTCGGCTGGGCGCTCGAGGCCGAGCGCGTCGAGATCTGGTCCGACGTCCCCGGCGTGATGAGCGGCGATCCCCGCCACGACGAGACCGCGCGCACGCTGCCCCGCCTCAGCTACTCGGAGGCCGCGGCTTTGGCGCGCGCCGGAGCGAAGGTGCTTCATCCGCGCACGCTCGAGCCGCTCGAGACGCTCGCCATCCCGGTGTTCGTGGGCCGCACGCTCGAGCCCTTCGGCGCCTTCACCTGGATCGGCTCCGAAGCCGAGCGGGAGGACGGCACCGCCGCCTAGCCTCGGCAGCCGGCGCCGCGGGTTGTGCGGTAGAGTGATTCGGCGAGGCAAGACCGACATGCGACGCTCGGTCACCGCTCTGCTGGGCCCGACCAACACCGGCAAGACGCACCTCGCGATCGAGCGGATGCTGACGCACGCGACGGGGATGATCGGCTTCCCGCTGCGTCTGCTGGCTCGCGAGAACTACGACAAGGTCGTCGCGCTGCGCGGCGCGAGCAAGGTCGCGCTCGTCACCGGCGAGGAGCGGATCGTCCCGCAGCAGCCCGCCTACTGGATGTGCACCGCCGAGGCGATGCCGCTCGACCGGCGCGTCGACTACCTGGCGGTCGACGAGGTCCAGCTCGCCGCCGACCGCGAGCGCGGCCACGTCTTCACGGACCGCATCCTGAGCGCGCGCGGCGAGCTCGAGACCTGGCTGATCGGCGCCGAGACCGCGCGGCCGCTGGTGCGGCGGCTGCTGCCCGACACGGCCTTCACCAGCCGGCCGCGCCTCTCGACGCTGCGCTACGCCGAGCCGCGCCGGCTCGACAAGCTGCCCGCGCGCTCGGCCCTCATCGTGTTCTCGGTGCGGGAGCTGTACGAGGTCGCCGCGCGGCTGCGCCGCGAGCGCGGCGGCGCGGCGCTCGTGTTCGGCGCGCTCTCGCCGCGCACGCGCAACGCGCAGGTCGCGCTCTACCAGGCGGGAGAGGTGGAGCACCTGGTCGCGACGGACGCGATCGGAATGGGGCTCAACCTCGACATCGACCACGTCGTGTTCACCGGCCTCGGCAAGTTCGACGGCGTCGGGCCGCGGGCGCTCACGCCGGCCGAGGTCGGCCAGATCGCCGGCCGCGCCGGGCGCCACGTGAAGGACGGCCAGTTCGGCCCGACCCAGGAGCTCGGCGCCTTCGAGCGCCGGCTCGTCGACGCCGTCGAGCAGCACCGCTTCGCGCCGCTCGCCCACTTCTACTGGCGGACCGACGAGCTCGACTTCTTCTCGCCGCTCGCCCTGCTCGGGAGCCTCGAGCGCAAGCCGCCCCAGCCCTTCTTGCTGCGCATGCGCCATGCGCAGGACGAGCGCGCGCTCGCGGTGCTCGCGCGCGACGCGGAGGTCGCGGCCCTCGCGCGCGATCCCGACTCGGTCCGGCTGCTTTGGGAAGTGTGCCAGGTGCCCGACTTCGAGAGCGTGCCGAGCGAAGCGCACACGCGCCTGCTGGCGCGAGTCTTCCGCTTCCTGCGCGGCCCCGAGCGCCGCATCCCGCAGGACTTCCTGGCGGCGCAGGTCCGGCAGATCGACCGCAGCGACGGCGAGCTCGAGCTGCTCCTGGCGCGGATCGCCGCGATCCGCACCTGGACCTACGTCGCGCACCGCTCGGCCTGGGTGGGCGACCCGCGCTACTGGCAGGAGACGACGCGCGCGGTCGAGGACCGGCTCTCCGACGCGCTCCACGAGCGGCTGACCCAGGAGTTCGTGGACCGCGCCGCGGCCGTCGTCGCTCGCCAGGAGGGAGGCGAGCTCGTCACGAGCGTGACCGCGGACGGCGAGGTGCTCGTGCAGGGGCTGCGCGCCGGAGCGCTCGAGGGCTTTCGCTTCCGGCCGGACCGCGTGGCGAGCGACGGCTCGCGCGCCCTGCTGGCGGCGGCCAACCGGGCGCTGCGCGGGCTCGTGGCCGAGCGCGTGGACGCGCTCGAGGAGGAGAAGCACGCGGCCCTGGCGCTGGGCCCGGGAGCCGAGCTGCTCTGGCGCGGCGAGCGGGTCGCAAGGCTCGTGGCCGGCGAGAGCGTCCTTTCCCCCCGGCTCGAGGTGCTGGGTTCGGACGTGCTCGACGGGCCGCTCCGGGAGCGCGTGCGCCGACGCCTCGGCGCCTGGCTCGACTCGGAGCTGGGCACGGCGCTCGCCCCGCTCGTGGCGCTTCGCGACCAGGCGCCGGCCGGGACCGCGCGCGGGATCGGCTTCGCGCTCGCGGAAGGCGCAGGCGCCGTCTTTCGCCGCGACGTCGCGCCATTGGTCTCCGCGCTCGCGCCAGAGGAGCGCCGCGAGCTCGAGCGGCTCGGCGTCGCGATCGGCCGGCTGGCGCTGTTCCTGCCCGCGCTGCAGCAGCCCGCCGCGATGCGGCTCCGCGCGCGGCTCTACGCGGTGCGCCACGGCCTCGCCTCGCACGAAGGCCCGGACGGCATTCCGTCGGCAGCGAGCGATCCCTCGCGTCCGGCCGGTTTCTTTCTCGCGTGCGGCTACTTCCCCGCCGGCCCGAGGCTCGTGCGCTTGGACCGGCTCGAGCGCGCCGCGGCGCTCGCGTCGCGGCTCTCGCGCAACGGGCCGTTCGTCCCGCCGCGCGAGCTCGCGGGCATCCTCGGCTGCCGCGACGAGGAGCTCTCCGCCGTGCTGGCCGCGATCGGCTACGTCGAGCGCGAGTCCCGCTTCGAGCGGCGGTCGCGCCGCGGCGCCGCGTCGCTCGCCGGTCGGCCGCGCCGCGCGCGCTGAGCGGGCGGATTTGTCCAGCGGCTGCCGGCCGTTGTAGCGTTCGCGGTGGCGGAGGTTCACGGCATGCGGCGTCTCTGGCTCGTCCTCCTGATCGCGCTGGTTCCGGGCTCCGCGGGCCCGGCCCGTGCGGGCGCTCCCGAAACCTCGGGCTCGCACTGGCCGCAGTTCCGGGGCGCGCACGCGAGCGGCGTCGCGGACGGCGCGCAGCTTCCGGACGCGTGGGACGCGGCGGGCGGAAAAGGGATCCTGTGGAAGGCGCGGATCCCGGGCCTGGCCCACTCGAGCCCCGTGGTCTGGGGCGAGCAGGTCTTCGTCACCACTGCGGTCTCGTCGCGCGCCGACGCGAGCTTCAAGCCCGGGCTCTACGGCGAGGGCACTGCCTCCGAAGACGTGAGCGAGCAGAAGTGGGAGCTCATGAGCCTCGACCGGCGCACCGGGAGGGTGCTGTGGGAGCGCGTCGCGTACCAGGGCGTGCCGAAGGAGAAGCGCCACATCAAGGCCACTTACGCCAACGCCACGCCGGCCACGGACGGCCGCTACATCGTCGCGTTCTTCGGCTCGCAGGGAGTCTACGCTTACGACCTCGCCGGCAACCTGAAGTGGAAGCGCGATCTCGGCCGCCTCAACAACGGAGCCTACGACGACCCGAGCTACGAGTGGGGCACGGCCAGCTCGCCGATCCTCTATCGAGATCTCGCGATCGTTCAATGCGACCAGCAGAAGGACTCGTTCCTGGTCGCGCTCCGGCTCGCGGACGGCAGCGAGGCGTGGCGGACGTCGCGCGACGAGCTGCCGTCATGGGCGACGCCCAACGTCTTCCCCGGCAGCGGCAAGGGCGGCCCGGAGCTGGTGACGAACGCGCCGAAGTTCATCCGCGGCTACGACCCGGAGACGGGCCGCGAGTTGTGGCGGCTGGGCAGGAGCTCCAACATCACGGCGCCCACGCCCGTCTTCGACGGGGACCTGATCGTGGTCGCGAGCGGGCGGCGGCCGAACGCGCCGATCTTCGTGGTGAAGGCCGGCGCGCGCGGCGACATCACGCTGCCCGAAGGCGCGACCTCCGGCGGCAGCGTGGTCTGGACGAAGGAGAAGGCCGGCTCCTACATGCCGACGCCGCTCGTCTACGGCCGCGAGCTCTACGTGCTCAAGAACCAGGGCATCCTCACCTGCTACGACCTGCGCACGGGCGAGCTGCGCTACGAACAGCGATTGCCCGACGTGACGAGCGGATTCAGCGCGTCGCCGGTGGCGGCCGACGGCAAGCTCTATCTCGCGAGCGAGGACGGCGACGTGCTGGTGGTGAAGGCCGGCCCGAGCTTCAGCCTCGTCGGCCGCAACCCGATGGGCGAGCCGCTGATGGCGACGCCGGCGATCTCGGGGCGGCTCTTGCTCGTGCGCGGCGAACGCGAGCTGGTGGCGATCGGCACCGCAGCGCGCTGAGCCGCCGCGCGGCCGCGTGCTAGCATCTCTGCCGATGGCCGAGGCGAAGCGGACGCTCGAGCTCCCGCGAGAGCCGCTCGCGAGCCCTCCGGACGATCCGACACTGTGGTCGGAGATCCCGCTCGAGCTGCTGGTGCGCTATGGCTGCGTGCCCGTGCGGCGGGAGGGCGGGCGCATCGTGCTCGCTTTCGGCGCGCTCGACGACGAGACCAAGGTCGACGAGCTCGAGTTCCTGCTCCAGCGGCCGATCGAGCCCGTGCTGGCGCCGAAGGAGCGGGTCGAAGCGCTCCTGCGGCGGCACCGCGGCGGCGAGCTCATGCTCGAGCAGGCGAGCGAAGGGCTGCGGCTCCAGCTCGTGAGCGACGACGAGACGGCCGCGATCGAGGAGAAGCTGCTGCCCGGCGAGAGCCCGATCGTGCGGCTCGTCGACTCGCTGGTGCTGGGCGCGATCGAGAAGCGCGCCTCCGACATCCACATCGAGACCAAGGACCGCGAGGTGCTCGCGAAGTACCGGATCGACGGCGTGCTGCACCAGGCGCTCGAGCCGCTCGACAAGCGCCACCACGACACGATCATCAGCCGGCTCAAGGTGATGTCGGAGCTCGACATCGCCGAGAAGCGCGTGCCGCAGGACGGACGCTTCCGGCTGCGCGTGCGGGGCCGCACGATCGACTTCCGCGTCTCGATCATGCCGTCGCTCCACGGCGAGGACGCGGTCATCCGCATCCTCGACAAGGAGCAGCTGCAGGCCGCGTTCCACAGCCTCAGGCTCGACGTGCTCGGCTTCTCCGAGCCGGACCTCAGGAAGCTGCGCAAGTACATCACCGAGCCCTACGGCATGGTGCTGGTGACCGGCCCGACCGGCAGCGGCAAGACCACGACGCTCTACGCCGCGCTCAGCGAGATCGCGAGCCCGGAGGACAAGATCATCACAATCGAGGACCCGGTCGAGTACCAGATCCCGGGGATCGTCCAGGTGCCGGTGAACGAGAAGAAGGGCCTGGGCTTCGCGCGCGGGTTGCGCTCGATCCTGCGCCACGACCCCGACAAGATCATGGTCGGCGAGGTACGCGACCCCGAGACCGCGCAGATCGCGGTGCAGTCCGCGCTCACGGGCCACCTGGTGTTCACGACCGTCCACGCCAACAACGTGTTCGACGTGATCGGCCGCTTCCTGCACATGGGCGTCGAGCCCTACAACTTCGTGTCGGCGCTCAACTGCGTGATGGCACAGCGCCTCGTGCGCGTCTTGTGCCCCTCCTGCCGCCGCCCCGCGCCGCCCGGGCCGGCGCTGCTGCGCGAGTCGGGCCTCGACCCCGACCTCTACCAGGACCAGGTCTTCTACGAGTCCCCCGGCTGCGACGACTGCGGCTCGACCGGCTTCCACGGCCGCACCGCGGTCGCCGAGCTGCTCGACATGTCGGACCGCATTCGCCAGCTCGTCCTCGAGCGCCGGCCGGCGGCCGAGATCAAGCAGTCGGCGCGCGAGGAGGGCATGACCTTCCTGCGGGACTCGGCGCTCGAGAAGGTGTTCGCGGGGGTCACGACCCTGCGCGAGATCAACAAAGTCACCTTCGTGCAGTAGGCCGGCTCTCCCGACAGCCGTTGTCACTCCAGGTGACATTTCTCGTCGCCGCGCCAGCCTCGAGCCACGGTGCATTCCAGGCGTAAGCCACACGGCCCCAGTAGCTTGCCGAGACTTCCACGACGTCGTGCACGCTTCGTGCAAGAGCGGGAGTCGGGGACGTTTCGGGAGGAGGGATCCCGTGACGACGACCGAGGTCGTGAGCGAGCACACTCCGGCGCTCTTCTTCCGTGACCAGCTGCTCACGGCGATGGAGCACCAGCGGGTCTCGGCGTCGACGTTCACGGAGAGCTATCTCGTGAACCTGCTGGCGGCCTTCTCGCGCGGCGAGGCGCTGCCGGCGCGCGAGCCGGGTTACGACGAGACACCGCTCGCGCTGATCTACGCACGCGCGCTCCAGGCCGCGCGCTTCGAGCGCGCGGTGTTGCTGCGCACCACCGCCGACACCGCCCTCTTCGTCTCGGGCTTCTTCGCCGAGAGCCTGCCCGGCGGCCCCGCCGACCTGCGCTACTACGCGAGCCTCGGAGGCCGCGCCTACTCGCAGCTCGGCCGCGAGCACGAGCGCGAGGACCCCTCGGGGACTTCGGTCTTCGCCGAGCTCGCGGGCCGCTTCCGGGAGTTCGTGGACGTGCTCGCCGAGATCTCCGAGAAGACGCGGCTCACGACGCCTCTCTCCGTCGTCCGGCTCTACGAGCGCTGGCTCGCGACCGGCAGCACGCGCGCCGCGGCGCTGCTCGCCCAGCAGGGCATCACGCCCGGCGTGCCGTCGGGCGAGCTCAAGCATTGAGCCACGAATTGAGCCACGAGCCCGGGCGCGACCGCGTCGGCGAGATCGCGGTCTGCGTGCAGCGGCAGCTCGAGTCGCTCTACGCGCTCGAGGCCGAAGTGCCGGTCACCGACTTCCTGGTGCCTGCCGGCACCGCGAGCCAGCTGCCGGGGGGCGGCAGCCGCACCCTCGTCGCGCAGGAGGGCGACTTCGTGAGCGTGGGCGTGGTGCTGGACGACTCGGTCGGCGCGAGCCTCGCGCGCAGCGACCCGCGCGAGCGGCTCGACGGCTCGAACCTGGGCCCGTTCACGACCTTGACCGAGGAGGTCAGCCACTTCCTGTACCTGATGGCGCGCGCGCGGCGCGACCGCCCGGTCACGCAGCTCGAGCTCGAGCTGCAGGGCGAGGTCGACAAGTACCTGGTCGTGCTCTGCTTCCAGGGGCTCGAGGACGAGGGCGCGCTCTCCGAGCGGCTGCGGGAGCTGCTGTTCGTGCGCTACGAGCTCGCGGCGGGGCTCTCGCCGGAGCGGAGCGAGCGCTACCACGAGGCCTCGCGGCTCGCGAACCGCTACTGCCGCTTCCTCGAGTCGCGCTACCTGAAGAGCAGCCGGCGCGAGGGGCTCGCGCGCGAGACGCGCCGTTTCTTCTGGCTCGGCCAGCGCGAGAAGCTCGAGACCATCGCCGTCATCGGCTGACGCACGTGAAGTCCCGCATCACGCCGTCCGCGTCGAAGTAGACGAAGTAGAGCATGTCGCTCGCCCGATACACCCGCAGCTCGGCGTAGCGCGACGCCTTCTCGCGGATCTCGCCGAGCCGTGCTGCGCCGCGGGCCGCGGCCACGCGCTCTTTCTCCTCCGCCGTCGCCGCCGTCGCCACGAGAGGCGAGCCCTCCGCTTCGAGCCCGCGCGTGAGCCGGTCGGCGGTCGGCTGCTCGCGCATCACCTTCTGCAGCCGGCTCCGGTGCTGGTCGTAGCGGCGAGCGTCGAAGCTCGCCGCCCCGAGCCACATCGCGAGCGCGAGCGCGCAGAGCGTCACCGCGAGCGCACCGGCCAGGACCCAGAATCGTTTCACTTACCCGCTGATTCTAGGACCCAGGGCAACCCGGGTGAGTCCCGAAAAACCCAGGGGGGTCTGGGGGGATGGAGTCCCCCCAGAACAAGGAAGGAAGTCAAAGCCCGCGGCTTTCACGGACGTCCTATCCATCCCTGTTTGAGAGCGCGGGGCTGACCTCGACTCATAATCCTGCCTTCATGCGGATCGGGGTCGACCTCGGGGGGACGAAGATCGAGGCGATCGCGCTCGGGGCCGACGGCCGCGAGCTCGCGCGTCGCCGCGTCGCGACGCCGAGACACGACTACGACGCCACGCTCCAGGCCATCGCCGGCCTCGTCGCACAGCTCGAGCGCGACATCGGCGAGCCGGGCACGGTGGGCGTCGGCATGCCGGGGACGCTCTCGCCCGCGACCGGCCTCGTCAAGAACGCCAACTCCACCTGGCTCAACGGCCGCGCCTTCGACCGCGACCTCGCGGCCGCACTGGGTCGCGAGGTGCGCTGCGCCAACGACGCCAACTGCTTCGCGCTCTCCGAGGCGAGGGACGGCGCGGCGGCCGGCGCGCGCGTCGTCTTCGGCGTCATCGTCGGGACCGGCACCGGCGGCGGGATCGTCGTGGACGGCCGCGTCCTCACCGGTCCGAACGCGATCGCGGGCGAGTGGGGACACGTCCCGCTGCCGTGGCCGCGCGACGACGAACGGCCGGGCCCCGCCTGCTACTGCGGAAAGGCGGGCTGCGTCGAGACGTTCCTCTCGGGGCCCGGCCTCGCGCGGGACTATCGCGCGGCGACCGGAGCCGCGTTCGAGGCGCCCGAGATCGCGCGCCGCGCCGACAACGGCGACGCCGCGGCCGAGGCCGCCCTCGCCCGCTACGAGGACCGCATGGCGCGCGCGCTCGCCACGGTGCTGAACGTGCTCGACCCGGACGTCGTGGTGCTCGGCGGCGGCATGTCGCAGCTCGCGCGGCTCTACCAGAACGTGCCGCGCCGCTGGCAGGGGTGGGCGTTCTCCGACCGCGTCACGACGGCGCTCCGCCCGCCCCGCCACGGCGACTCGAGCGGCGTGCGCGGCGCGGCGTGGCTCTGGGGCGAGGACGGCACGTAGCTAGGGCCCGGCGCCGGCCTTGCAGCCCTTGCGCCGCCAGACCCAGACGCCGTCGAGGACCGCTGCTGGCGCGTAATCCGCGTGGACGAAGGCCTCGAGCTCGGGGAAATCCGCGAGGGGATAGCGGTCCCAGCCGTGCAGCCCCGAAGGCGCCGTGTCGACGACGAAGTCCGGCCGGCGGCGCCGCAGGTCGGACAGCAGCCGCTCGCGATGCTCGGAGCGGACGAGCGACGGAGCGCTCACCTCTTCGCTTCGGAGCGCGCGATTCCCCGGGACGTACCCCGTTAGCGGCGCCTGCGGCATCACGTAGCGCGACGCCGGCCGCAGTCCAGCCTCGAGGTAGATCTCCGGCGCGAAGCCCCAGACGAAGAGCGGCCCCTGGCCGTAGCAGCCGTCGGCACGCAGCCAATCGCCCACGCGCCGGAAGACGGGCCGCGTCTCCTCGTACACGCGCGAGGAGCCGCCGTAAAGAACCAGGTTCGCCGCCGTGAAACCGGCCAGCAGCACGAGGGGCCACGCGAGCGCCACGGCAGCGGCCGTGCCGCGCTCCTCGAGCCACGTCGCGGTCGCGGGCGCCGCCGCGATCGCGAGCGGGAGGTAGAGCGGCACCAGGTAATGCGGGAAGAAGCGCAAGCCGAGCGCCGCGCCGACGAGCGAGCCGGCGGCGGCCGCGGCGAGCGTCCACCAGGATCGGCCGAGGGCCGCGCGGGAGCGCCAGCCCGCCCAGGAGAGCGGTGCGGTCGCGAGCAGGAACGGTAGGAGCGCAGTGGCCGCGCGCTCGAGAGCTTCCGCCGGCGGGATCGGGTTTCGCGCGTACTCGAGATTGTGCGTCCAGGTCCAGAACACGAGATCCGCGCCTGCCCCGCGGGCGGCGAACACTCCGTAGCACGCTGCGATCGGCAGAGCGAAACCGACGCCCAACAGGAGCAGGCCGAACGCGCGCCGCCGCTCGGCCGCTGCCAGCCCCGGCGGCTCGGCGAACCGTGCCGTGAGCGCCAGCGCCGGCAGCCAGAGCGCGGCCTGCTGCCGGACGAGCGCCGCCACCCCCACGAGGACGCCCTGCGCGAAGAGCCGCGCCGGTGACGCCGCGCTTCCCTCCCGCGCCAGCGCCAGCGCGGCGGCGAGCGGCAGCAGCATCAGCACTTCGGGCGACACCGAGTGCATGTCGTGCGCGAGATAGGCCGCGCCGTAGACGAGGAAGAGCAGCCCCGCGAGGATCCCGCGGCGGGCGTGCCGGAAGAACGCGCTGGCGGCGAACGCCGTGAGCGGCAGCACGAGCACGGCGACGCAGACGCGGACCGCGGGCAGGCCGCCGCCGTGCGAGGCGGCGAGCGCGTAGAACGCGTAGAGCAGCGGCGGGCGGTTGTCGGCCACGTCCACGTAGAGCGTCGCGCCGTGGCGCAGCTCCCGCGCGACGACGAGGTGGGCCGCCTCGTCGAGGTCGAGGCACGGCACGCCCAGGAACGGCGCGCGCGTCGCCAGGGACACCGTGACGAACAGGAGCAGGATCAGGAGCCGCCGGCTCACCGTGCGAAGAGCCTACGCCACGCGCGTGACGGTTGCGAGCCGCACGCTACAATCCCGCATGCGCTACCGCAGCCTCGACGCCAGCCAGATCGAGCGGACGGTCGAGCGGCTGGCGCAGCGGATCGAGGCGCGCTTCCCCGGCTCGGGCCTCGCGGGCGTGGTGCGCGAGCTCCTGGGCATCGCCCGCCGCAGCTCCGAGACCGCGGCCTGGATCAGCCGGCCCCAGATCGGGCTGCGGGTCGCGATCGGCTTTCTGGGGCTCGTGATGCTCGTCGGGCTGGCGGTGAGCCTGGCCTCGCTCCAGGTGCGCATGGGCCCGCCCACGCTGCCCGAGCTCGCGCAAGGAATCGATTCCGCGATCGGAGACGTCGTCTACGTGGCGCTGGCGGCGTTCTTCCTCTTCACGATCGAGACCCGCGTCAAGCGGCGCCGCGCCCTGCGCGCGATCCACGAGCTGCGCGCGGTCGCGCACGTGATCGACATGCACCAGCTCACCAAGGACCCGGAGTGGGTGCTCGCGCGCGGCAGCGAGACCGGGCTCGTCGAGTCACGGAGCATGACGCTCTTCGAGCTGTCGCGCTATCTCGACTACTGCTCGGAAGCGCTCTCGCTCACGGGCAAGGTCGCGGCGCTCTACGTCCAGCCCTTCGACGACCCCGTCGCGCTCGACGCGGTGAGCGAGGTCGAGCAGCTCACCACGGGCCTGTCGCGCAAGATCTGGCAGAAGCTGACCGTGCTTTATGCGATGCCGCCCGTCCGGCTACCGGCGCCCGCCGAGGCGCCGCCACCTTCGCCCGCGCTCCCGGCGACGGCGGCGCCCTCGGCCACGCCCGCTCCCGCGGCGGGCTGACCGGAAGCCTCCGGGCCCGCTAGGGCGACCCGCGCTTCGCAGCGGCGTGGGCCGCAGCGGGCGGCGAGCTCACGCGCCGGGCTTGCAGGTTCGCCCCATACCAGAGCCGGTCGTCGCTCACGAGCAGGCCCGTCGACCTCACCGTGAGGCCGAGCTTGACTCCCTGCAGGTCGAGCGACTGCTCGACCCCGGCCGGAAGCCGGATCGGCTTGAAGATCTTCTTCGGGATCTTGACGTTGAAGCCCTTGTCCAGGAGCTTCGAGAGGATCTTCTTGATGTCGATCTTCTGGAGCGCGTCGCGGCAGCCGCCTTTCTGCTCGGCGACGACGCCGTCCACGACCTGCCAGGCCTGCTCCGTCGGCACGACGAAGATCCGCATCGCGAGCTCCCCGAAGTCGGGCTGCAGGGTGATGGCGCGGCCGTCGGTTGCGAGGCCGAAGCTGCCGGCGGCTTTGTAGTCCTCGGGCCTCACGGTTCCGGTCACCTCGCGCGTGATGTCGGCGTCGCCGCAGATCATGTTGGCCGCGAGACCCTTGCTGTCCCACTGGAACCGGATCTGCGCCGAGCCGCTCCCCTCGGCGAGCGCCACCGGCAGCGCCAGGTTGATGCGGTCCTTGGCGAAGTCGACGCTCGGAGCGCTCGGCTTCAGCAGCCCGCGCACCTCGTGGATCAGGACGTCCAGCACGAACTGGCCGACCCGCCGCTTGGCGACGAGCAGCTTCACCTTGACGTCGCCCTCGTGGTGCACCTTCAGGTTCCGGAGCGTGAGCGTCGTCTCGCCGAAGAGCCCGGTCACGACCTGGTTCACGACGCTGCGCGTGAAGCCGACGGGGATCCCGACCATGATCCCGGCCTTCGGCGCCCGCGCCAGGCTCTGCTCCCCCGCCTTCGCCACCGCCTCGCGCAGCCGCAGCGTCAGCTCGTCCCTCTGCCGCGTGAGCGACTCGAGCTCGGCCGCGGTCGGAGGCGGCGACGGGAGGTGCAGCAGGCGGTCCGCGAGCAGGCCGACGGCCGCCACGACCGCGAGCGCGCCCAGCACCCGCCTGACCCACTTCATGGCGCGGCTCCCGCGTCGGCCGGCTTCCACGGGCCGGCCTTCGCGTCGATCAGGGCCCAGAGCCGCTGGTTCACGGCGAGCACCTCGCCGAGCTGGATCGTGAGCGGCAGCTCGCCGCCCCTCGCACTGACCGGGCCCTGGTCGAAGCGGCCGATCCGGAGCTGCTGCTCGAGCCGCACGGGCACCTCGAACGGCGGCAGCACCTTCTGGACGATCGCCAGGTTGGTGCGGATCAGGTTCTCGACGAGGCCCTGCGCGAGCGGTCCGACCGAGGCCTTCGCCACCGTGAAGTGCGCGAGCTCGACCCGCCCCGTGAGGCGTCCGTCGACGAGCTTCAGGTCCTGGAGCAGGCCGGCGAGCTCGAGGTCGGCGTACTGGTTGGGCAGGTCCTGGCTCATGAGCCGGGCCTGGAAGACGAGCGCCGCCTTGTTGCCGCGGAAGAACGGCTCGGCGTGCTCGACGCGGATCCGGAAGCGCCCCGCGATCACCTGCTCGAGCGGCAGCGGGCCGTTCAGGACCTCGCGCGCCACGCTCTCCTGCACGCCGATCGCGATGCGGTCGGCGGTCGCGAGTTCGCCGTGCTCGGCGCGGGCGATGAGCGCTCGAAGCGACACCACCTGCTCCTCGAGGAATCGCTTCTGCGCTTTGGCGCGTGCGGCCTCGGGCGCTTCGCGCACACGACAGGCCGACACGGCGAGCAGGAGGGTCGAGGTGAGAGCGCGCCAGCGGCGCCGCGAGCAGTCCACGACGGGCTCCATCGTTTCGCAGGCGCGCGGGCCGGGTCAAGAGTCTCGGCTCGGGTGTAGACTCCGTATCTTCCAACAGAGGACCCTATGACCCCAGACCGCCGGATCCCCGCCCGCTTCCCCTGGCTGCCCCGCGCCGCGGCGGCTCCCGCGCTGCTGGCCCTCGTGGCTGCGGCGGGCCTGGCGCTGGCGCAGGGCGTCTACGAGGGCAGCACGACCTTCAAGGCGAGCGAGATCCTGCCCGCCACGCTGCTGAAGGGCCCGCACTTCCAGGTCAAGGAGAGTGTGCCGACGAGCGGCTACTTCCACGACTTCGAGATCACCTCGGACTACGGAGCGATCAGCGCGGAAGGCCGAAGCCTGCTGCTGATGCGGGTCCACGAGATCGGGGCGCTCGCGCAGCTCGACGAGATCTCGAAGAGCGAGGTGTTCCTGAAGGCCGCGGGCAACTCGGTGCTGAACGTCGGCAAGGGCGTCGCGAGCGTGGTGGCCGACCCAGCGGGCACGGCGAAGGGCATCGGCGGCGGCCTCAAGCGCTTCGGCACCAACCTCGGCCGCAAGGCCAGTCGCGGCGCCGAGGACGCGTCGGACGCCGTCAAGGGCGACGACAAGACCAAGGACGCGTCGCAGCCCGAGAAGTCGACGGGCGACAAGGCGGCGAGCGCGGGCGAGGGCGCCGCCAATTCGGTGCTCGGAGTGAACGGAGCGTACCGGCGCTGGGCCCAGAAGCTGCGCGTCGATCCCTACACCTCGAACCCGGTGCTCAAGAAGGCGCTCACGGACATCGCCAAGATCGACGCCGCCGGCGGCATCGCCGCCAAGGTGGTGGTGCCGGTGCCGATGGTCGTCGGTACGACCGCGAGCGTGGGCGGCCTCGTCTGGGGCAAAGACCCCGAAGAGCTGCTCAAGCTGAACGAAGCTGGCGTCAAGGCGCTCGGCACCCCGGAGAAGGCGGCCCACGACTTCTTCAGGAACAAGGCCTTCACCCTGGGCTACCAGACGCGCTTCATCAGCGCGCTCTCCGCCGTCAAGGCGAAGGGCTGCGGCAGCTACGTGGACACGGCCGAAGAGGCCCGGAACGAGAGGCAGGTCGTGTTCTTCACCGAGAGCGCGGAGCTCTTGCAGCGCTTCCACGCGAAGACGCCGGTCGTCGAGATCCTGCCCGACTCGCGAGCCGTCGTGGCGAAAACGCAGGACGGCCGCGCGGTGATCCTGCTCGCGGTGGACTTCATCCGCTGGTCGGAGCCGTTCGAGAAGAGCCTGAAGGAGATCCTCGAGCGGTCGAAGAAGGAGCTGGGCGCGTCCCGCTTCGAGCTGCAGATGACCGGCTTCGCCTCGCCCGGCGCCCGGACCCAGCTCAAGGCGCTCGGAGTGGCGCTCGTCGAAAAGGTCCCGGGGACGTTCCCCGACCCGCAGCCGGCCGCCGCCGCCGCGAAGAAATCGTAGGCCGGGCCCGCGCGCGAGGCGCACGCTGCCGCGCGTCTGTGGAATGATCGTCACGGGCCCGTCCCGGCGCTCGGCCGACGATCCCCGTTGACATGACACCCGGCCGACGGCTCGCGGCGCTGCTGTGGATCTCGTGCTCGCTCTCGCTCGCGGCCGCCCCGGGCGCGGCGGACGAGCCCGATCCGCTGGCCCTCTACGGGAAGCGCACGGTGACCGCGGTCGAGCTCGTCGGCTACGAGACGACGCGCGACGAGGTGATCCGCCGCGAGATCCAGACGCGGGTCGGCGAGCCGCTCGACCCGGGGACCGTGGCGGACGACGTCCAGCGCCTCGACAACCTCTCGATCTTCGCGCAGATCCACGTCACGGCCGAGCCCGACGGCGAGGGCGTGCGTCTCACCTACCATTTCAAGGAGATGCCGGCCTGGATCCCGTGGCTCGGCTTCTCCTACACCGAGCAGGACGGCTTCTCGATCGGCCCGAAGCTGTCGGCGCTCAACCTCAAGGGCGAGGCGATCTCCGTCGGAGCGCGCGCGTACTTCGGCGGCGCGAAGCAGTACTCGGCGAAGCTCACATGGCCCTGGATCACGGGCAACCACGTCTCGTTCGATTTCTACGGCGCGCGCCTGAGCCGCACCGACACGCTCAACGACTTCAAGGAGACGAGCTACGAGTTCACGCCCTCGGTCGGCACCTGGCTCGGCGAGCACGGCCGCTTGAACGGCAAGTTCTCGCTCTTCCGCATGAAGAGCGACGTGGACGGCAAGACGCTCGACCCCGACGACGAGGACACGCTGCCGCGCCTCGGCGCCTCGATCGGCTGGGACACGCGCGACTCGTGGCGCTTCCCGCTCTCGGGCTGGCAGAACGAGCTCGAGCTCTGGTACACGTGGGGCAGCGGCGACTTCTGGACCATGAACCTCGACCTGCGCCGCTGGCTCCGGATCACGCCACGCCAGCGCCTGTTCGTGGGCAGCCTCACCTCGCTCCAGAGCGGCACCGTCGGCGTCGACATCCCCGAGTACCTGATGTACCGCATGGGCGGCGCCAACAGCATCCGCGGCTACTCGATCGAGGACCTCGGCAAGCGCCTCTACGGCAAGAACCAGATGATCGGCACGCTCGAGTACTCGATCAACCTGCTGCCGCTGCGGCGCTGGGACATCTGGAAGTTCGCGCTGCGCCTGGGGCTCGACTTCGCCCTCTTCACGGACGCGGGCATCGCGTGGAACGACTCGCCCGACCTCGCGCTGAAGCGCGCCCGCGCGGGCCTGGGCGGCGGGCTGCGACTGCTGGTGCCCGGCTCGGAGATGGTGCGCTTCGACGTGGGCTGGAGCCCGGAGGGCGGCTTCCAGTTCCACTTCGCGAGCGGCTCGAAGGCAGTGGCGCAGCGCCAGAGAATCCGATAGACAGGAAGGGGCGTCGAGCCGGGTCCGCGAACGGACCCGCGGGAGGATGAGAGGGCGTGATGGACGCGCAGCAGCTCTTCGACGGCGGACCCACGCACAACCTGATGATCCGGATCGGGCTGCTCCGGCAGCGGGCCCCCGAGCTCGCCCGCGGCGCGCTCGTGCTCGCGCTCTTCGCCTGGCTGCCGCTCTTCCTGCTGTCCCTGAGCGAGGGCCACCTGACGGGAGGCGTGCCGATCCCGTTCCTGTTCGACTTCGGCGTCCACGCGCGCCTGCTGTTCTCGCTCCCGCTCCTGATCGTGGCCGAGGTGGTGGTCGGTCCGCGCCTCGGCGGGGCCGCCGCGCGCTTCCTCGAGCGCGGGCTCGTCAAGCCCGAAGAGCGCGGGCGCTTCGAGCAGGCCGTGGCCGAGGCTCTGCGGCTACGCGACTCGGCGGCGCTCGAGGTCGCGGTCCTGGTGATCGCCTACCTCGGCAGCTTCACGACGCTCGCGATCGCGTTCACGGCCGGCGTATCCACCTGGGACCTGCTCGTCACGCCGAGCGGCCCGAGGCTGACCCTGGCCGGGATCTGGAACACCTTCGCGGTGATCCCGCTCTACCAGTTCCTCGTGTACCGCACGCTCGTCCGGCTGCTGGTCTGGTGGCGCTTCCTGTGGTCGGTGTCCGATCTGGACCTGAGCCTCGTGCCGACGCACCCCGACAAGGCGGGCGGGCTCGGCTTCCTGGGCGGCGCGCAGCGCCCGATCGGCCTCCTCGCCATTGCGGTGAGCGCCGTGCTGGCCGGCCGCTACTGCTCGGAGATCCTCTACGCCGGGGCCACGCTCGAGGCGTTCAAGGTGCCGATCGCATGCCTGGTGGTGCTCATGCTGCTGCTGATCCTGGGACCGCTCCTGGTCTTTACCCCGCTGCTGATCGCGGCGCGGCGCAAGGGCCTCGTCGAGTACGGCGGGCTGGCGCTGCGCTACGCGACCGAGTTCGACCGTAAGTGGCTGCGCGGCGGGGCGCCCGAAGGCGAGGAGCTGCTCGGATCGGGTGACATCCAGTCGCTCGCCGACATGGGCGGCAGCTTCGAGCGCATCGAGCAGATGCGTCCCGTGCCGTTCGGCTTGAAGGACGCGACCTCGCTCGTCGCCGCCACGCTCGTCCCGATGCTCCCGGTGCTCGCGACGGCGATGCCGCTCGAAGAGATCGTGAAGACCATCCTCACGATCCTGGGCTGAGCGACCCCGACCGGCGCCGCGTCAGGCCTCATTGAACTGGACGACGACCTTGACGTCGTCGGGGCCGCGGTCGAGCGCGCGCGCGAACGCGGCCGGCGGCTCGCGCCGCGTCACCAGCTTCTCGAGCCAGCCGCGGTCGGCGCGCGCGAGCGCCTCGCCCGCCCTCCACCAGTGCCGCTTGTTGGCGTTCACGCTGCCGACGATCGCGGTGTTGCGCAGCACCATCGCGGCCGCCACGTCGGCGGTCGGCAGGCCCAGGGCGTCTCCACCATGGCCGACTCCCGTCAGGCACACGACGCCGCCCGAGGCCACCGCGCTCACCGCGCCGGCGATCAGCTTTCCAGCTCCCGTGCACTCGATCACGACGTCGGGCTCGAACCCGAGCCGGTCGATGCTGGTGTGGTAGGTCGCAGCCAGCGCGCGCACGATCTCGGGCTTGGGGCCCGACTCGACGCGGTCGAGCACGTGCACGTCGAGCCCGTGCTGGCGGCCGAGCAGCGCCGCCAGCATCCCGATCGGCCCCGCGCCGGTCACGAGCGCAGTCCTCGGCTCCCAGCTCGAGCGCCGGCCCACGGCCGCGACCTGCTCCCAGGCCTTGGTCACGACCGCCGTCGGCTCGAGCAGCACGCCGAGCACGCCCAGCGAGCGGTCGATGCGGACGGCGTACTCGGGCTCGATCCGCCAGCGTTCCGACATGAAGCCGTCGAGCTGCTGGATGCCGCGCTCGGTGTAGCGGCCGTTCCGGCACATGTCCCACTCGCCCACCGCGCAGCTCGGGCAGGGATCGGGATCGGGCCGGCGCACGATGCCGGCCACGAGGTCGCCCGCGTGAAGCCAGCTCGCGGGGCCGGGGTCGAGCACGCGCCCGAGCGATTCGTGGCCCAGCACCAGGCGCGTGCGGCCGGGCGGCGGCGTCCCGAACGCGCCCGCCACGATCTCCGCGTCGGTCGCGCAGACGCCGACGGCCACCGCCTCGACGAGCACGGAGCCGTCGCGCGCGTCCGGCTCCGGCACGTCCTCGAAGCGCACGCTGTCCGGGCGCCTCGGCTCGATCGTGATCGCCTTCATCGCGTCGGATTATAGGGCGGGCGCTCCTTGACTTCGCTCCCCGACGGTGCTGTCGTGAGGCCATGGGTCGAAGCGACAGCGAATGGACGGACTGGGCGCGCGAGCACCGCGTGGCCTACGAGATCACGCCGCTCGTCGAGATGCGCGGCGGCGAGAAGCTGCAGGTCGGCTTCACGCTCAGCTTCTACGCCGAGGCGGAGGCGGAGCTCGCGCCCGGCGCGGGGGACGGACAGGCGAGCGAGCGGCTCAAGCAGGAGCTCTCGACCTGCGCGGAGACAGCGCTCGTGGCCGAGGACCGTGTGGCGCGGACGGAGCCCGATCCCGAGAGCGCCGTGATGATGCGGCCCGAGAACGACCTGAAGCCGGAGGTCTGTCTGAGCTGGCGGATCTTCCACAAGGACGAGTACCTGAAGCCGGTGGACGACGCCGACCGCGAGGTGCTCGGGGTCTGCGAGAGGCGGCTGCGCGAGCTCGGGCTGAAACGCGGCCACTGGTGAAGAAGGCGCGCGGGCCTTTCCCGCGCGCCCGCTCGTCTACTTGATGAGGCCCTGCTTCTTCATCTCGCCAGCGGCCTTGGCCGTCAGCTCCTTGATGAAGTCCCCCACCTTGGAAGGGTTCGTGGTCTGGCTGCGCCCGGCCCACACCAGCTTGTCCTGCTCGAGGCTGTAGACGAGCGTCTCGACGTACACGATCGTGTCGGTGCGCACGTAACCGGGATCGTAGACGCCGCCCCAGCCCCAGCCGTAGTAGCCGCCGCCCCAGAAGGTGGCGTAGTACGGGCCGCCGTAGTAGCTGGCCGGGCTCGAGCTGATCTGCTGGTCCTTGCCGACCGCGCGCATCGCCACCACGCCCGCGACACCGGCCTTCGCCAGGAACTCCTTCGCCTTTTCCTTGTCCCGCGTCAGCTCCTTGGGAATGAGGCCGTAGGCGGCCACGCCGACCGCGCCCTGGCGCGTGATCTCCTGCGCGAGCGCGTCCTCGGCGCCGTAGCGCACGCCCTCCTCCTTGCTGATGACGAGCGCCGCCACCTTCTTGCCCTTGAAGTTGAGCGGGCCCGCGCCGGGCGCCTTCCAGGTCGATTGGAACGTCGTCGAGGTGCAGGCGGCGGCCGCCAGCGTCGCGGCGGCCACGAGTCCGGCTCGTGTCGTTGAAGACATGTTCTTTCCCCTCCGCGGGGAACATAGCAGAATGCGCGCTCGGGAGGTGCGACTTGCCGCCACTTCTGGATTCGAGCGCGATCCGGGCGCCGCTCGCCCATGTCGTCGCGGCCGCCGCCCTGGCCGCGTGCGCCGCCAGCGCCGGCGCGGCCGAGAGCCGGGAGCCGCGCACGCTTCGCGTCGAGTACGTCCACTCGGGCGACGCGAGCGGCGAGGGCTTCGCACTCTCGCGCGTGGTGCTCGAGGGCCCCTGGCCCGGGCCGCTCGACCGCCGGCTCGTCGACGAGACGAACCTCGGCCGCTACCGCTTCGAGGTGCGCGAGCGCGCGACCAACCGCGTGCTGTACTCGCGCGGCTTCGCGAGCGTCTTCGGGGAGTGGGAAAGCACGGCCGAGGCGAAGCAGATGCGGCGCGCTTTCAGCGAGTCGCTGCGCTTCCCCGAGCCCGCCGGGCCGGTCCAGGTGCTGGTCGAGAAGCGCGACCGCCTGCAGGCGTTCCACGAGGTGTTTTCGGTCGTGGTGGACCCGCGCGCACCGAGCGTCGAGCGCGCGGCGCCGCCCGCCGCGGCGCGGGTCTGGGCCGTGCAGGAGAGCGGCCTTCCGCGCGAAAAGGTGGACCTGCTGCTGCTCGGCGACGGCTACACGGCCGCCGAGATGGACAAGTGGCACGCCGACGCGAAGCGCATCGCGGAGATGCTGTTCGCCGAGGCGCCGTTCAAGCAGCGGCGGGCCGATTTCAACGTGTGGGCGATCGATGCGGCGGCCGACGAGAGCGGCGTGGCGATTCCGTCCGAGGGTGTGTTCCGCCGCTCGCCGTTCGGAGCGGCGTACGACGCCTTCGGCTCGGAGCGCTACGTGCTGGTGCTGAGCGAGCGCTGGCGCGAGCTCGCGGCCAAGGCGCCCTACGAGTTCGTGGAGGTGGTCGTGAACGGCCGCAAGTACGGCGGCGGCGGCATCCACAACCTGTACGCGACGGCCGCCGCCGACAACGCCTTCACGCCGTACCTGTTCGTGCACGAGTTCGGCCACCACTTCGCGGGCCTGGCCGACGAGTACTACACCTCGGACGTGGCCTACGAGGGCGACAGCGAGCGCGTCGAGCCCTGGGAGCCCAACGCCACCGCCGACCCCAAGGCGGCGAAATGGGCCGATCTGATCCCTGCCGGGACGGCCCTGCCCACGCCGTGGGCCAAGGCGGAGTTCGAGGCCATGGAGCGGGAGATCCAGGCGCGGCGCCGGAAGCTCCGCGCCGAAGGCCGGCCCGAGGAGGAGATGGAAGCGCTCTTCCGCGAGGAGTCGGTGCGCACCGCGCCGCTCCTGGCGGGCGCGCGCGGCCTGTCCGTGGGGGCGTACGAGGGCGCGGCCTACGAGGCGAGGGGCTACTACCGCCCGCGCGCCGACTGCATCATGTTCACGCGCAACGCCGTGGGCTTCTGCCCCGTGTGCCGGCGCGCGCTCGAGCGGGTGATCGCCCAGTACGCGGGCCGGTGACACGGACAACGGAAGCGGACGGACCGCAAACCTGGCCGTTCTTCCCTCCTGCGAGAGCGGTCATTGAAGAGCAAGAGGACGGCAGGACTCGGTCCCCGGGGAGTCTGCGCTCGGGAAACGCACAGCGGAGGCGACACCCAAGACACAACCGAGCGGACGACGAACCGCGACGCCCGCAGAACAGACAGCCAGACGGCCCAGCAAAGGGGGGGCTTCGCGCCCCCCCTTCGGCCCCCGCATCAAATATCGAAGTACAGGCTGAACTCGTACGGGTGCGGCCGCAGCCGGATCGCGTCGACCTCGTTCTTCCTCTTGTAGTCGATCCAGGTCTCGATGAAGTCCCGCGTGAAGACGTCGCCCTTCAGCAGGAAATCGTGGTCCTTCTCGAGGTTGTCGAGCACGACGTCGAGCGAGCCCGGCAGCTGCTTGACCTGCGCCGCTTCCTCCGCGGGCAGCTCGTAGAGGTCCTTGTCGAGCGGCTGACCGGGGTCGATCTTGTTCTGCACGCCGTCGAGCCCGGCCATCACGCACGCCGCGAAGGACAGGTACGGGTTGCAGGTCGGATCCGGCGTGCGGAACTCGAGCCGCTTCGCCTTCTCCGAGCTCGAGTACATCGGGATGCGCACCGCGGCCGAGCGGTTGCGCGCGCTGTACGCGAGGTTGATCGGCGCCTCGTAGCCCGGCACCAGCCGGCGGTACGAGTTCGTCGACGGCGCGATGAACGCGAGCAGCGCCGGGGCGTGCTTCAGGATGCCTCCGATGTAGTGCTTGCACATCTCGGAGATGTCCGCGTAGCCGCCCTTGGCGTAGAACAGGTTCTTCCCGCCCTTCCAGAGCGACTGGTGCGTGTGCATGCCCGAGCCGTTGTCCATGAAGATCGGCTTGGGCATGAAGGTCACGGTCTTGCCGTGCTTCTTCGCGGTGTTCTTGGTGACGTACTTGTACCAGAGCACCTTGTCCGCCATCTTCAGGAGCGTGTCGAAGCGCATGTCGATCTCGGTCTGGCCGGCCGAGGCGACCTCGTGGTGGTGCACCTCGATCTTGACGCCCACGCTCTCGAGGTTCAGCACCATCTCGGAGCGCAGGTCCTGGTGGTGGTCGGCGGGCGCGACCGGGAAGTAGCCCTGCTTGGCGCGCGCGCGGTAGCCCAGGTTCGGGTTCTCCGGCGTGCCCACGCGGCCGGCCGACCAGTGGCCGCTCTCGGCGTTGATGTGGTAGTAGCCGAAGTTGTAGTCCTGGTCGAAGCGCACGTCGTCGAAGATGAAGAACTCGAGCTCGGGGCCGATGTAGATCGTGTCCGCGATGCCGGTGCTCTTGACGTACGCCTCGGCCTTGCGCGCGACGTAGCGCGGATCGCGGCCGTAGTTGGCGCCCGTGACCGGGTCCTTGACGTCGCAGATCAGCACCAGCGTCGGCACGGCCGTGAACGGGTCGATCTGCGCGGTCGTGGGGTCCGGGAACAGCAGCATGTCCGACTCGTTGATCGCCTGGAAGCCACGGATCGACGAGCCGTCGAAGCCGATGCCCTCCGCGAAGAGCTCGGTGGTGAGCTCGGCGACCGGGATCGAGAAGTGCTGCCACAGGCCGGGCATGTCGATGAAGCGCAGGTCGACGATCTGCACGCCCTTTTCCTTGGCCAGCTTGAGAACGTCACTCGGTGTCATTCCGCCTCCTTCTTACTGCTCTAGGTTGCGGGCCGCCGGTCGCGCGACCGGCGGCCCGTGTTTCTACTCAGATCTTGCCGGCGAAACCATACACCAGCCCGACCGTCAGGGTCGTCTGCGATTTCTGCTTCGAGCCGTCGTCCTTGGGGAAGATCGCGTCGGCGGCGAAATCCGTCCGGTACTCGAGACGCATGATGAGACCGCCCGCGATCAGGTGGTCGCTGGTGACGGTGATCTCCTGCACCTTCGTACCGAAGGTCATGAAGCCGCCCTTCGTGTCGTCCGTGTACTCGTAGCGGCAGACTGCGGCCCACTTGGCGGAGGCCTGGTACTTCGCGTAGGCCGCGATCCCCCACCACTTCGTCGGGCCCTCGCTCCCGTAGTCGAAGTTGCCCATCAGGCTGAGCTTGCTCGGAGTCCAGGTGAGGGTCGTGTCGAAGAGGTTGCGCGTGTCGCTCGAGTCCTTGGTCTCTTTTCCGAACATGTCGTTGGCGATCCATGTGAACTTCGCGTTCGGCTTCCAGGTGAGGCCGAACGCGAGCGTCTTGTCGCCGTTGACCTCGGTCGAGTTGTTCCAGCCGTTGACCAGGTAGCCCGCGAGCGAGAGCTTGGCGTTCGGGTTGTACGTGGCGCGCACCCCCACGTGGTAGAACGGGATCGCGTAGCCGAAGAGGATCGATCGAGTGTAGTTCCAGTTGTCCTTGGACTCGATCACCTCGGCTCCGAGCGGCGTCACGAACTTGCCGGCGTCCCACTGCACCTGTCCGGTGAGAAGGCTGACGTAGGCCTGCTGGATGTGCTTGTAGACCTCCTTCCCGTCGCTCTCGGGCTCGTACGCGGCCACGAGATCGGCGGTCTTGCCGAAGTCGAGGTCCGCGCGAAAGCCGACGCGGCTGTCGGCAGTCACGCCCTTGGTGAACGCGATCTCGGCGAGGCTCAGCGAGAAGGTGTTGTGGTAGACGTCGAAGGTGCGGGCGATCGGATCGACCTTGTTGAAGTTGTAGCCGTAGTACGTGTCCACGAAGCCGCTGACGTCGATCTTCGGCGGCTCGGGCGAGGGCGAGGGTGCGGGTGTCGGTGAGGGCGTTGGCGCCGGGGTCTGGGCGCGGGCCTGGGTCGCCGCACAGGCCAGCCATACCAGACCCACAGATGCCAGGCGTCTCGACGAACGGCTCATGCGTGTCATAATCGGTCCACTCCTATGGTTCGTTGACGGGACAACGGAGCGGCGCGCCGTGGCCGCGGCGCGCCGCCAGTTCTTTTCGCGACCCTCCTCCTTACGAGCCCGTCCCGGAGCCTGGCGTGAGCTGGAACTCCGGGTAGGCGAGCGCACCCACCTCCGGCAGGTCGAGGCCGGCAAGCTCCACCTCGGCCGAGACGCGGTTGCCGATGATCTTGTCGAGCACCTTGAAGAACACCCACATCGTCACGAACACGAACACGAAGCAGGTGAGCGTCCCGATGCACTGGGCGATGAACTGCTTCACGTCTCCGTAGAACAGCCCCGTCACCGTGCCGGGGACGCCGTTCCAGCCGTCGCCGTACTTGCCGTCCGCGAGCAGACCGAGGGCGATCACGCCCCACGCTCCGTTCGTGCCGTGGACGGAGATGGCGCCCACCGGGTCATCGATCTTGAGCGTCCGCTCCACGAAGAAGACGGACCAGACCACGAGTACGCCCGCGACGACGCCGATCAGCACTGCCGAGGGCGCGGTCACGAACGCGCAGGGCGCGGTGATGGCCACGAGCCCGGCCAGCATCCCGTTCGCCATCATGCTGGGGTCGGGCTTGCCGAACTTCGCCATCATCACGAGCATGGCCGCGAATGCGCCGGCGGCGGAGGCGAGCATGGTGTTGGTGGCGATGACGGCAATCCGCATGTCGGTCCCGGACAGCGTCGAGCCGGGGTTGAAGCCGAACCACCCGAAGGCCAGGATGAACGTCCCCAGCAGGGCCATCGGGATGTCGTGTCCAGGAATGGCCACAGGCGTACCGTCCTTCGTGAACTTCCCGATGCGGGGCCCGATAACGACCGCTCCCGCGAGGGCGGCCACACCGCCGACCATGTGCACGACCGAGGAGCCCGCGAAGTCCACGTGACCGTGGCCGAGGCCGAAGTTGGCCCCGAGCTGCGACAGCCAGCCGCCGCCCCAGACCCAGTTCGCGAACAGCGGGTAGGTGAACATGGAGATGAAGAAGCCGTAGACCACGAAGGACGTCCACTTCCAGCGTTCGGCCATGGCGCCGGTGGGGATCGTCGCGGTGGTGTCCATGAAGACCATCTGGAAGAGGAACAGGGCGAAGACACCCACGTCGTAAACGTCACTCCCGAGGAAGAAGCCCGACGTGCCGAAGAGGCCGAAGGGGTGCCCGAGCAGGCTGAGGGTGAATTCGTGGCTGAGAGGCGGTGTCCCTCCCAGGGAGGCCACCGCTCCCACCCCGCCCATCTGCAGCGCGAAGCCGCAGATCCAGTAGCCCAGCATCCCGATTCCGTAGACCATGAAGTTCATCGACATGGTGTGGGCGGCGTTCTTGGCCCGGCAGAAGCCGGTCTCCACGAGCGCGAAGCCGGCCTGCATGAACATGACCAGGAAGCCGGTGACCAGCGTCCACACGATGTTGATCGAGATCTTGTTGTGGCCGACTGTGTCCATCACCTCCAGGAGCGTCGGCTTCGCCGCGTCCTTGACCGCGACGTCTGCGGCCACGCCCGTGACCGCCCCGGTCGGATCGGGGCCTTTCGGCGCGGGTGGTGCAGGCGCCGGAGCCGGTGCCGTGGCCGGCGCAGCGGCCTGTGCTGGGGGTGCGCCGGCCTGCGTTGTCGGCGGCGCGGCGGGGGAAGGCTCCTGCGCCAGGCTGGTCGTGGCCCGCAGGCCCCAGGCGACCAGCCCCAGTGCTATTCCGAACGCCAGACTTCTCAGCATCCTCTTCTTGCCGTCGCTCATCGCTCCTCCTGGTTCGCCTCACGTCTGGTTGGTTGGCCTGGCCGGGCCCTCGTCATCGACGGGCTCCTAGACGGCCGCTTCGCCCCGCTCCCCGGTCCGGATCCGGACCACGTCGGAGAGCGCGCTCACGAACACCTTGCCGTCGCCGAACTTTCCGGTGGCCGCGGACTTGACGACGGCGTCCACGGCCTTGTCCGCGAGGTCGTCGGGCAGAACGACCTCGATCTTGACCTTCGGGAGGAACTCCACCTTGTACTCGCTGCCGCGATAGGTCTCGGTGTGGCCCTTCTGGCGCCCGAATCCCTTGACCTCGGTGATCGTCATCCCGACCACTCCCACCTCCTGCAGCGCGGCTTTCACCGCTTCCAGGACGTGGGGCCGAACGATCGCTTCGACCTTCTTCATGCCGCCTCCTATCGGTCCGAACGCCTCTTGTCCCCCGCGCCGAGTGCGGCGAGGAGCGAATGCTCCACGCCCGCCAGCGCGTCGGGTGCGAGCTTCCTTCCCTGCGCGTCGCGCACGTAGAAAACGTCGAGCGCCAGCGCCTTCGCCGTGGCGATGCGGGCCGACGTGATGTCGAGCCCCAGCTCCGCGAGCGTGTGCGCGAGCATGTACGCGAGGCCGGGCTGGTCCTGCGCCTTCACCGCTACGACGGTGGCGAGCGCCGAGGCCTCCTGGTCGAAACGGACCGAGGGCGCGCGCGCGGCGCGGCCGCCCGCGTGGCGCGGCCGCCGCGCCGAGTGCGCCCGCCAGCGCGCGAACGCCTCGGGCACGTCGACGCGCCCGGCGACCGCATCGAGCAGGGCCGCCTCGATCCGCTCGCGCCGCTCCGGCCGCGGCGCGCGGTTCCCCGGCATCTCGGCGACCCGCAGCGTGTCGAGCACGATCCCGTCCTCGCGCGCGAAGAGATCGGCGCTCAGGATGTCGATGCCGTGCACGCTGAGCGTGCCCGCCAGCAGCGAGAACAGGCCCGGCCGATCGTCAGCGGTCACCGTCAGCTCGCAGCCGTGGCCGTCGGCCAGGTCCGCCCAGGCGAAGCCCGCGGCGCGCGCGCCGCGCGAGCGCACCAGGCGGAAGTGGCTCGCGATCCGCTCGGCGCTCGCCGCGCGCAGGTAGCGCTCGGGCAGCAGCGCGAAGTGGCGCTCGACCTCGTCCTCCGGGAACGCGGCGGCGAGCTCGGCACGGGCGAGCTCGCGCTCGGCGGTCGCCTCGCCCGACGCAGCGGGGCCGCCATGCGCTTCGAGCTCGCGCCGTGTGCGCGCGTAGAGATCCCAGAGCAGCGACGCCTTCCACTGGTTCCAGATGCCCGGCCCCACGGCGCGGTGGTCCGCGTACGTGAGCAGCATCAGCAGGTTCAGCCGCTCGAGCGTGCCGATGCGCGCGGCGAACGCCGCGATCAGCGCGGGCTCGTTGAGGTCGCGCTGCTGCGAGGTCTGCGACATGTCGAGGTGCGCGCCGACCAGGAACACCACCTTGTCCGCCAGCTCGTCGCCGATCCCGAGCCGCGCCAGCGCGCGACGCGCGATCACCACGCCCTTCGCGACGTGGCCGCCGCCGCGGCCCTTGGCGATGTCGTGGAGCAGCATCCCGAGATAGAGCGGCCTCACGTCCGGCAGCTCGTCGAAGACGCGCGCGAGCGCCGCCTCCTGGGGCGCCTGGCCCGCCGCCAGCTCGTCGAGCGCCTCGACCGCCTTGAGCGTGTGCTCGTCCACCGTGTACTTGTGGAAGAAGTCGTGCTGGACGAGAAACGTGATGCGCGCCCACTCCGGGACCAGCCGTTGCAACACGCCGGTCTCGGAGAGCGCGCGCAGCGCCGTCGCCACGCGCCCCCGGTGCGAGGCGATGCGCAGCAGCGTCTCGCCGGCCTCGCGCGAGCGCCGCACGCTGCCGCCGACGAGCGGCGCCTTCTCGCGCAGCGCGGCCTTGAGCTCGCGCGACAGCGGCACGCCGGTCTGCGCGCGCTCGAAGACCTCGAGCACGGCGTGCCCGCTCCTGAGCCCGGCGCCGGCGCGCAGCTGCAGCGCGCCGTCCTTGAGGTCGACCCCGCGCGGCGCGCGGTGCAGGCGCAGCGCCGCCAACAGCCGCCGCTTCGGCCGGGGCGCGAGCTCGGATTCGACGAAGGAGCGGCACACCTCGTGCAGCTTGAAGGCGCGCCGGTAGTAGTCGCGCATCATCAGCTCGGACGCCAGCAGCCCGCCGCGCGGCCGGTAGCCGAGCCGCGCCGCGAGCTCGCCGTGCAGGTCGAGCGTCAGCAGGTCGGCCTTGCGACCCGTCGCGAAATGCGCCTCGTTCCTGACGCGCAGCAGGAAGTCGTAGGCCGCGCGCACGGCCTTGGCGTCGGCGGCGTCCACGAGCCCCGAGGCCTGGAGCGCCGCGAAGCCGCGCAGGCCGTAGCGGACGTGCGCCACCCAGAGCACCGCGTGCAGGTCGCGCAGGCCGCCCGGACCTTCCTTCACCTGCGGCTCGAGCACGCAGACGGCCTCGGCGAAGCGCTCCATGCGCTCGCTCCACTCACGCCGCATCTGCGTGCTGAAGCTGTCGCGGGCCGCGCGGCTGCCGCGCAGCGCCGACTCGAGGCGGCGCTCGAGCGCCAGGAACAGCCCCTGGTTGCCGACCACGAGCCGCGCCTCCGAGAGCGCGGTGCGCGAGTGCAGATCTCCCTTGGCCTCGGACACGCACTCGTTGGCGGAGCGGAAGCTGTGGCCGACGGTGAGCCCGGCGTCCCAGAGCGTGATCAGCACGCGCTCGACGAACGAGGTGAGCGTCTTCGCCGGAGAGCCGGCGTGCAGGAACAGGAGATCGACGTCCGAGTACGGGCTGAGCTCGCGCCGGCCGTAGCCGCCGAGAGCCACGACCGCGCACTCGGCGAGCTCCGGCTGCGCCTCGCGGCCCGCGGCCTGCGCCGCCTCGCTGCAGACGCGGCGCACCACGTGGTCCACGAGGTCGCTGCGCACGGCGGCCACCTCGGCGCCCCCGAGCCCGAGGCCCTGGCGCATTCGCAGCCGCTCGGTCTCGAGCTTCAGGAAGCGGCGCAGCGCGTGGCTCGGCGGCGCGTCATCGGTATCGACCGGGTTGGAGACGGGAGCCGGGGCCCCCGAGCTCACAGGCTGAGCCGACATGGTTGCCCC
>Ga0335076_10000877_pt1 | contig 28603 bp, 32 predicted proteins | sample Lox_Sample_25_FD_206717 | JGI IMG/M metagenome (GOLD analysis project Ga0335076, IMG submission 206717) | Soil microbial communities from Loxahatchee National Wildlife Refuge, Florida, United States - Lox_Sample_2.5 | ecosystem: Environmental > Terrestrial > Soil > Wetlands | place: USA... | reverse complement strand
AGTTCCTGGGAGTGCCTCCCACGAATAAGCGGGTCAGTTTCAGTGGGATTACTATCAATCAGATTGCTGGGGGAAAGATTCTGGAATCGACGGTGATTTGGGATGGATTGGGATTGATGAAACAGTTTGGAATCGACCTGCCGGTGCAGTACGAAATGCTAACGGCCTCAGCGGGATAACACAAAACAATCGGTCTTAACGTACAGGTAATCATTTGGAATCGCAGCTAGGCGATTCATTTGTGCGTCCGCTATCTCTCTAGCCAACATAGATGTGCAACTCCCGCAAACGATAAAGCGTTTGACCGTCGGAGGTGCACTTCTGCACATTCAAAGGAGACAAGAGATGAGAATCTCGAGAGGTTTGGCTACCGGGGCACTCGTAGTGGCATTGATCTGTGGCGGCGTTGCGGTGGCGCAGAAACCGGTTGAGAACGTAAGCGGCAAGAAACACCCGAATCTTGCGGCCGCGCAAGAGTTTAGCGAGCGGGCGTACAACAAAATCAGCGCAGCGCAGCAGGCGAACGAATGGGACATGGATGGTCACGCTGCGAAGGCCAAAGATCTCTTAGAACAGGTGAACCGGGAGTTAAAGATGGCAGCGGAAGCGGCCAACAAGAACCACAAGTAAGAGTAATGGAAATCAGACGTTCCAAGGACAAGCGGCGATTCAGAGCTATCCGTGCGTCAGTAATCCTCTGAGTCCGGGTTGGCGAAACGAATTTCACGCGGGATTTCAACAAGCATTTGGGAAGTTTTTGATGGTAGAGGGCGAGTACATCTGGAAGTACACGCACCTGGCATACGACTTCAGCGTGTTTGGCAATACACCAGTAACCTATCCAATTGAATGGGACAGATCGAAAATTCCAGGCTACATGCTACGGGCGACGGTGCCAAATTATCACGGGCTGTCTGCGTATTTTGTGGCTTCGAGTGTGGCGGTGCGATTCTTTCAGCCGCAGGTGAGCGGGATCGGGGTTACACCGGTAGGGCAAGGCGGAACTGGAGTGTTCCGAATTGACCACGACGAGTTGTTCAATCAGACGACCCACATTCAGTATCAACCATGGAAGCGCGCTCCTTGGATTGGCTGGAACTGGCGATACGACAGCGGACTAGTGGCGGGGGCGGTTCCCTTTGCGACCAGCGCGAATCCAGTGGACCCGGGCTACACGGTAGACCTCACCGGTTTGACGGCGGACCAGCAGATTCAGGCGGGATTGTTTTGCGGCAGTGCTTTCCCAACGTACACGGCCCCGCTGACGAGTTGCCCTGGAAATCTGTACGGCTCAAAATTAGTGCAAATCCCCAAGCCGGGCACTGAGAATGACGATCATAATCCACCGCGGGTCCAGCCGCGCCATCTGTTCGACGTCGCTGTGGGCGATGACAACCTGTTCAACGGCGACAAGTACCGCTGGAGCTTGCGCTTCACGGTAATCAATCTGACCAATAAGACGGCACTGTACAACTTTCTGTCGACGTTCAGCGGCACGCATTATGTCACGCCGCGAACAGAAACGGTGGAGCTGGGATTCCACTTCTAGACACCGGACTACATTGAGACACGTTTGGAACGCGCCGCGAGGTTTCTAGGCTTGATCGCGTTTGTTTTTACGTAACAGCTTTGATTGCCGGTTTGTGTATAGAATGGTGAATCTTATGTCTATGTTGCCCGGCAATCATCTCAGCAACAGTCTTCGAATTGGCATTGATTTAGGCGGAACCAAGATCGAGTTCATTGCACTCGGTTGCGATGGTGGCGAATTGCATCGCCACCGGGTAGCTACCCCTCGTGGCGACTACGACGGCACGGTGCGGGCGATCAAAGAAGGTGTGGAGAAGATCGAAGCGGCCCTGCACCGCAGTGGAACCGTTGGTGTCGGTATTCCTGGTACGATTTCGCAGATTACCCACACCGTCAAAAATGCCAACTCCACCTGGATGAACGGCAGACCATTCGATCGTGACTTGGGAGAAGCGCTGCGTCGCGAGGTGCGCTGCGCTAACGACGCGAACTGCCTGGCGGTTTCAGAAGCGACTGACGGAGCCGGAGCAGGGAAACGCGTGGTGTTTGCGGTAGTGCTCGGGACTGGTTGCGGAGGGGGGATCGCAGTGGATGGACGTGTTCACAACGGGCGGAATGGAGTCGCAGGGGAATGGGGACACACCACGTTGCCGTGGATGCGTCCTGATGAGTACCCGGGACCGGAATGTTATTGCGGATACCGTGGGTGCATCGAAACGTGGATTTCGGGCACCGGCCTGGAAGCTGATTACGAGCGAGCCACGAAAACAAAATTGCAAGGGAAAGAAATCATCGCGAGGTGCGACGTAGGAGAAGCCGACGCGCTGGCGAGCCTGGAGCGCTATGAAGACCGCCTGACGCGAAGCCTCGCGCAAATGGTAAATATCCTGGATCCGAACGTAATTGTATTGGGCGGTGGTGTGTCCCAAGTACCGAGGCTCTATCAAGATGTGCCGCAGCGATTGAAGCAGTACGTGTTCGGCCGCGAAGCGGATACTCCGGTCAAAGTGGCCAAACACGGAGACTCGAGCGGAGTGCGAGGTGCGGCGTGGCTTTGGCCTCTAGAGCGCAAGTAGCTTCGACGAAATCGAACGAGAGGGGCTCTGGAAAGATTCAACAGAGCCCCAAGCAAGTGGCCGCAGTTAGTGTTTAGTCGTGACCGCCCCCTGCCGCTTTGGAGTCGTGACCGCCGGCTGATTTCGCCATTTGCGCCATCCATTCTTTAGAGCGCCGTTCCATTTCCGCTGGGGCGACGTCCTCGACATGCTGGGCTAGCCCCCATTGATGGCCGAAGGGATCACGGATTTTGCCGTAGCGGTCACCCCAGAATTGGTTTTGTAGCGGCATTTCGACCTTAGCACCCGCTTTTACAGCACGTTCGAACATCGAATCAACGTTGTCTGAGTAAAGAAAGAGGGAATACGACGTACCCGGATTGGGACCCGGAGCGGTGGCCATGCCGGGGAACTCATCGCTGAGCATCAGTTTGGAATCACCGATCTGGAGCTCAGCGTGTCCGATGGAGCCGCCAGGACCTGCCATACGCATAACTTCCTTCGCGTGGAACACTTCCTTGTAGAATTCGATGGCCCGGGCGGCGCCCTTGCAGACGATCGCCGGAGTCAGGGAGTGGAAGCCCTCGGGAATAGCACGGACTGCAGACATAGATCCTCCTAAAGAGAGTGGAATGTACGCGCAGCGGGTAAGGGAGCCGGGAGGGAAAACGCGACAAAAACCTGCGCGGACGTCTTTGATACCCTGCGGAGGACGTGACGTCAAGAGCAAAATTGTAGCCGGGCAAGGTGAGAAGTCGAATTGCCGATGCCGGAAGGAGTGAACTATGCGCTACGACTTTTTGGTCGAGACCTACGGGACGGAACGCGTGAAGGTGGCAAACAGAGCGGCCGGTAAGTGCAAAGGGGTCCAACGGCTGAGTTATGGTTGTGGGGAAAGTGCTGGAACCGTCCTAGATTCCGGCGCATCTCATTTCACGTTAGCAAAATATGCTCTGAATGGGGGACTGAATGAGGCGAATTTCGGTGATCGCAGGCGCTGTGCTGGGTGCCATGGTTGTTTCTGCCTTACCCGTCGTTGCGCAAGTGAACTACGGCGAAGTGACGTACGGAAAAAAACCAAACTTACCGCCTCCCTTTGCAACCAAGAGCGCCGGCAATGGACCCGACCACGAGAAGCCGCCGGCGGGGTTCCTGCCCAAGGCGCCCGCAGGATTCGAAGTGAGCGTCTACGCCAAGGATTTCAGCCGGCCTCGATTCATGGCGGTGGCGCCGAATGGAGATATCTTTGTTGCGGACACCGGCGCGGGGCGGATTGTAGTTTTGCGGGATGCACAGCACGGTGCAGGGACTCCTCAGAAGGAAGTGTTCGCCGAAAAGCTGAACCGCCCATTTGGAATCGCGTTTCACGATGATTATGTGTATGTGGGAAACACCAATGCGGTCGTGCGTTTCAAGTACGACAAGGAGACAGCCAAGCGCACGGGCGATGAGGAAAAGGTTTTGGATCTTCCGGCTGGCGGAGGGCATTTCACCCGCACCGTGGCCTTCAGCAAAGACGGCAGCAAGTTGTATATCAGCGTGGGCTCTTCCTCGAATATTGATATCGAGAAAGATAATCGACGAGCGGCCGTTCTCGTCAGCGATGCTGACGGGAAGAATTCACGCATCTACGCTTCTGGATTACGAAATGCCGTTGGCCTGGGAATCGAACCAGTGACCGGCGATGTTTGGGTGAGCGTAAACGAACGAGATGAGTTAGGGGATAATCTGCCTCCGGATTACTTCACGTCGATCGAGGACGGCGGATTTTACGGCTGGCCGTACAGTTATATTGGTTCGAATGTGGATACGCGAGTGAAGCCGCAACGTCCGGACTTAGTAGCTAAGGCGATTATTCCCGATGTGCTGTTGGGGTCGCACGTTGCGCCGCTGCAGTTCGCTTTTTACACCGGGAAGCAATTTCCAGAGCAGTATCATGGTGGAGCATTCATCGCGGAGCACGGCTCGTGGAATCGGTCCACTCGAAACGGATACCAGGTGGTATTCGTTGGGTTCAAAGATGGGAAAGCGGACGTAAATCCTGCGCCGTTCCTTACAGGGTTTGTGCCCGATCCTAGCGGGAAGAACGTGGACGGCCGGCCCGTGGGTGTAGCAGTAACACTGGATGGCTCGCTATTGATCAGTGATGATGGAGCGGGCGTGGTCTACAGAGTTCGGTACGGGAAATAATCCCGCGGAGCTTCAGAGGTTGCAACGGTCGCGAACCCTCGCGCCGCTTTCGTTTCAATTGACAATCAGAGTTAACGTGATGGGGTTCAATTGCAGTGACTTACTGGAGCCCGAGGGCGTTGCGGTAACTGTCAATGTGATCGGATATGTAGCTGCCGGCGTGCGGAATTTGTAGGCGGCTGTGCTGACAGCGCTGTTAGAATCGCCGCTGAGCGTGGCAATGGCCTGGACCGTGGTAGCGGAGCTTAGGGTTAGCGGCGCCGAGTAAGCCGGCGAGCTGGAACTTGGAGTCGAGCCGTCCGTCGTGTAATAAATCGTGGCGCCGGCAGTAGAGTCGCTGATCGAGACGGTTTGCGTCGCCGAGTAGGTGCCGGCAGCGGGCTGCATCGAAGGCGTGGCGACGGTTTGTGATGCTGGCGGCGGAGGCGTTTGCGAACTGCCGGTTCCACTTCCACCACCTCCACAACCGATTCCGGAGAGCACAAAAAGAAGTGCTAACCACGCGGCTACCAATCGGGAGCGCTTCGCGGACTGAAGCTCAACATTTGAGAACAGCAGAATCGCTAAGAGACATAGCCATAGCATTGGTAGTTGATTTGTGGGATATCGCCGAGCGGTTGGCGCCCAAGAGGTTGGCACCTGCTGCGATGCGCCTAAAGTACTGACGGATACAGTAAAGGAAACAGCAGTGCCGTTGGAGGTTGCAAGACCTCCGGGGACAGTGCAGTTTGCGCCGAACGGTGCGCAGAGCATGTAAACGACAACGTGCCGCTGAAGCTGCTCCCGGGGACGGCTTGAAGATTGGATTGGGCGGTTTGCCCGGCGGAGAGAGTAGCGGTGGTCGAACCCGTGGTGGTAATGGTCGCGGCGGCGCCAGCGGTTCCCGTGATCGTAAGAGATTAGGGCGAGTTGGCAGCATTGTCGGTGAGGGTCAAAGTAGATGTGCGGACTCCCGTTGCTTGTGGCGAGAACACGATCGAAATCGTGCAGGAGGCCTTTGCCGCTACGGAAGCACTGCACGAATCCGACGAAATGCTGAAATCCGATGAATTGAACCCGCTCAGGACTGCGCTGAGAACCTGAAGAGGTGCATCGCCGGAGTTCGTGACAGTCAAAGTTTGGGGAGTGGTGGTAGTGCCTTGGGTAGGTGTGCCCGGAAAAGTCAGGGTCGATGCGGGACTGAGCGCGACGCTCGGAGCCGAGGCAGGAGGAGCCATGGCGGTGCCGGAAAGCGCAATTGCTTGTGGACTTCCGGAGGCGTTATCAGCGACGAAAAGGGTGGCCTGACTGGTGCCCACCGAGCCTGGCGCATAGGTGATCGAGATGATGCAGGTGTGATTGGTGAGAAGAACGGGAGAGGAAATGCAGGTATCGGTCTCGCTGAAGTCTGAGGCGTTGGCACCGGAGATCTGGATGCTGGAGAGAGTGACGGATTGACCTCCGAGGCTTCTCAAAGTGATGTTTTGGGGAGCGCTGGGCGCGCTTCAGCTACGTTTTTCGAAGAAGAGAGGAAAGCTGAAATGGAAGTTAGCGTGAGGGGAGAGATGAGTCAATTAAAATAAGATAGGAGGTAGCTAATCAAGTAGGAATATTGTTCCATTTTGGAACTGCGCTCGACAAAAGAGCCTGAAAAGCATATGTTAACGGCTGTTAATGTGACATTGATTTGGATTCGAGTACCCTAATCAACTTATGCCACCATTTAAACTCGATATAGAAAAACTGCCGACTAGCAATGATTCGCTGACAATTTACAAGGCTAGTGGGAAACTCAGCCTGGAAACCGTAAACGAATTCATCCCGAAGATGAGGGCGGAAACCGCTTCGTACGTAGTAATGGATATGAGCGGAGTGAACTTCCTGGATTCCGCTGGAGTAGGTGCCCTCGTATCATTATTTGTGAGCCGGCGGAACCAGGGGAAAGTGTTCGCCTTGGCGGCACTGTCTCCACAGAGCTCGGCTGTGGTGACGGTCGCGGGACTTCAGAATTTATTGCCCATTTACAAAACGGCGGAAGAAGCGGCTGCAAAGAAGGCGTAAGGCTTCAAATTCACCTGCAATCAGGTTGGCGTCCAGTTCGGATGGGCGGTAAACAGTCCTTCGACGAAGCCGATGTGGTAGGCAATATACAGTCCGAAGCAAAGACTGAGCACGCCTGAGCCCACAACCAAACCGCGATTTAACCAGCGAAACCGCACCCCCGCGAAAGAAAAAGGTAATGTCAAGGCAGCAGTGATGAGCATCATGCCCGCAATAGTGCCCAAACCAAAAATGAAAAGGTAGAACACGCCCCAGCGCGGATCGCGAATGGTGCTGAGGACGAGAAGCGCCACTGCCGCGGAACCAGCCAATCCGTGCACGATGCCGATGAAGAATGGACGCAGAGAATGGAACAAGCCCAAATGGGAAACGGGATTCAGCCACTTCGGCGCGGGAAGAGAATCGCCATGGTGTTCTCGAGCGGGCGCGTGGGAATGCCAATGATAGTGGAGGTGAGAGTCGTGTTCGTGTAGGTGGACGTGCTGTCCGATCACGTGGGGATGCGCAGGTGAAAATTTCTCGCTGAGCCACTGAGAAATTCCCGAGAGATTCAAAACGCCGAGCAGAATGAGCATCACTCCCACGGCAAACTCCATGGTGAGGCCAACCCGCGGAGGAATCACGACATTAAAGAAGATAATGGCAGCGCCTACAAGCACGATAGTGATGGTGTGGCCGAGTCCCCAAAGCGCGCCGATCAACGCGGCCTTGGAAAGGGATCGCTCACGACTGACGATAGTGGAAACTGCGATGACGTGGTCGGGATCGGTAGCATGGCGCATGCCCAGAAAAAAGCCGATGGCAAGAATGGCGAATCCGCTAATCATAGAAGTCAGCCGTCCGCTACAGCATAGCTGAGAAGCAGGTCCGAGGCGAGCGTTCTGACCGGCGAAGCAGAGACGGAACAGTGCTGAGCTGCCTAGAACACAGATTGCCATTTTGCAGTGAAACAGCCGATAATCCCGCCACCGCTGAGGCGTGACGGAACCTGGGGCCAAGGCGAATGCAAAAGGAGAAACTGAATGAGACGTGGTCTTGTATTGCTCGCAGTGCTGTTGACGGCTGTTATCCTTCCTCTGTCGGCTCAAGACAATCCTTTTCTGGGGACCTGGAAGCTAAATACTGAGAAATCGAAATACGTAGGCGCCCCGGCACCAAAAAGCCAGACCCGCACGGTAAGCACGCAAGGCAATGGAGTGAAATACAGCTTTGAGGGAACGAGTGCGGATGGCACTCCGTATGCGTTCAGTTTCGTTACTTATTACGACAAGACGAACGCGGCCATAACGGGGACGGGGACGCCGGCGGGAGCGGACGCTGTAAACCTCAAGAAAGTAAGCTCCCATAAGGTGGAAGGAACTTTGTGGAAGGGGGGAAAGCAAGTCGGCAGCGTGACGGCTGAAGTCTCCAAGGATGGAAAAGTCGCGACGGTAAAAGGTAAAGGAAAAACGGCAGACGGAAGGGAATACAGCAGCGAAGCTGTGTACGACAAGCAGTAGTCAGTGGGCGGAGTTCACGACCGATCGGGATTCCGCCCAAATCTTTTCGGCTGCAGTTATGGGCAAGAAAGTGAGGGTGAATTATGGGGTCAGAATGGAAGCCTGCCGGGTATTCATCCGTGTCGGTTTATATCGTGACTGAAGGAGCGGAGCAGGTAATCGGATTTTTGAAGCAGGTGTTCGGAGCGACGGACCTTCGAAGATTTGACAGGCCCGATGGCAAAATCATGCACGCTGAAGTGCGCATCGACGACACGGTAATCATGATTGCGGACGCGGGCGGCGCGTATCCAGCATTCCCGGCATGGCTGCACGTGTACGTACCGGATGTAGACGCCACATACGAAAGAGCATTGCAAGCGGGCGGAGTTTCGGTGCAGTTGCCGGTACAGAAGACCGGTGATCCCGACAAACGCGGCGGCGTGAAAGACCCGGGTGGGAATACGTGGTGGATCTCAACGCAACAGAGTTAATGCGGACGGCAATCGCATGTTTTAGACGCCTGGCGCCCGGACTACTCGGACTTGAGCAAGCGCATGAATTCGGCAGCTGCGTGTGGAAGGCGCGCACCTCTTCTCGAGATGATGTACAGGTGGCGGGGCATATTGAGCTGGCGAATCTTAATCTCCTTCAGCCACCCGTGCTCGATCTCCCAGTTGACGCACATGCGCGGCACAATGGCCACACCCATCCCCATTTGCACGAAACGTTTAATGCTCTCGATGGTGGGCATTTCCAGCGGCATATTCAGCGGAGTGCGGTGTTTGGCGAATAGCTCAATGACCCGGCGACGGAAAGGGGATTCCACGATATGGGCGACAAAATTCTCTTTTCCGAGCTCCTCGACGTCGACTTCGCGCCGCTTGGCCAGGGCATGTTTCGGCGGGACCACAAAGGTGAGCTCGTCTTTGAGGATCTCCGTGGCCAATAATTGCGCATCTCGGGGAACGAACGAGACGGCGCCTAGATCCAGCCTATAGTTGACCACTTCGTGAGGGATATCCCGGGAGAACATGCGATGCAGGCGCACCTGAACGCCGGGATGAGCTTCGCGGAATTTCGCCAATGCCGGGAGCAACGCGTGAATGGAACTTTCGTTGACGCCGAGCGCTAACTCGCCCCGTTTCAAGCCTTCCAACTCCATCAGGCCTTTCTTTACTTCATCGCGCAGATTGATCAGGCGATCCGCATATTCACGGAGGAGCACGCCCGCGTCGGTGAGGCGCACCGGTCGAGCGCCCCGAACAAATAAGGGTTGTCCCAGAGAGTCTTCGAGTTTGCGGATGGCCAAGCTGACGGCGGGTTGCGTCCGGTAAAGTCGCTCCGCGGCACGAGAAAAGCTGCCTTCTTTAGCAACGGTGAGAAAAACCTGCAATTCGGCTAAATCCATCAAAACTCCCCAAAACTGCCGAGTTCAGACCGCCAACCTGAAAAGTATTCTGACCGGAGGGGTCCTGGAACCCTGAAGATAGTATAAGGCAAAATTATCAATTACAGAATGAAGATAAATTGGACTAGGAGAGGAAGGTATGCGTAACTGGAATACGCAGTTGGAGGCATGCGCATGAGCCACGTACGGATATTCGATACCACCCTACGGGATGGCGAGCAGTCGCCCGGCTTTTCCATGAACACCCAGGAAAAGATCCGTATGGCGCGTCAGCTTGCGGCTCTGGGCGTGGATACCATCGAAGCAGGATTCCCGATTGCCTCCAAAGGAGACTTGGAGGCTGTCGATGCGGTGGCGCGAGAAGTACGGGACGTTCCGGTGGCCGCGTTGGCTCGTGCGAGAAAAGATGACATTCTTGCCGCAGCGCAAGCGCTGAAACCAGCGAAGACGCCGCGAATGCATGTGTTCCTGGCTACCAGCGACCTGCACCTACAGGTGAAGCTGCACATGACACGGGAACATGCGCTGGAAGCCATCGAATCTATGACGCGACTGGCGAAGAATTTCGTGGAAGAAGTGGAGTTTTCCGCAGAAGATGCGGGCCGCACGGATATTGAGTTTCTTTGTAGAGCTTGTGAAGCAGCGGTGCGCGGCGGAGCCACGGTTCTGAACCTCCCGGATACGGTTGGGTACGCGGTGCCGGAAGAGTATGGAGAGATGTTCCGCAAAGTGCGGGAACATCTGGGAGATCCGGATCACATCATCTTGAGTGCGCATTGCCATGACGATTTGGGATTGGCGGTGGCAAACTCTTTGGCAGCGGTGAAGGCCGGCGTCCGCCAGATCGAATGTACGGTGAATGGCATCGGGGAACGTGCCGGGAATGCTGCATTGGAAGAAGTGGCGGTAGCGCTGGCTGTACGCAAGGAAAGCTTCGGTGTGGCGACCAAGCTTAAGCTCGACGAGCTTTATAAATCCAGCAAGCTGCTGACGGAAATTACGGGAGCTGCCGTCGCTCCAAACAAAGCAGTTGTAGGGGCGAACGCTTTCGCGCACGAGGCCGGAATTCACCAGGACGGTATTATCAAGAATCCGTTAACCTATGAAATTATTTCGCCAGAGACAGTAGGGGTGCCTTCCCGTTCGCTGGTGCTGGGGAAACACTCAGGCCGTCACGCGCTTCGGGAGTCGCTGCGCGAATTGGGATACGAGCCGAGCGATGAGCAACTGGCGGAATGCTATCGCCGGGTTACGGCATTTGCCGATAGCGCCAAGAATGTGCGCGCGCGGGATTTGATGGTCATCGCCCACGAAGTGATCCGGCGCAACGTGGTGACCAGCGCTGCATCGCCCGCCGCCTAGAGTATTAGGAAGAAGCACCATGAAGTTGAAGAAAAAAATTGTGATTCTGCCCGGTGACGGCATCGGCCCGGAAGTGACGCGAGCCGCTGTTCACGTGTTGCAGGAGTGTGCGCGAGAGTTCGGGCACCACTTCGATGTGACCGAAATGCCCGTCGGTGGGGTTGCCATTGATAAGACCGGCGAACCGTTGCCGCACGAGACTCTCGAGGCATGCACCAAGGCGGACGCGGTCTTTCTAGGCGCTGTGGGTGGGCCCAAATGGGACACGCTGCCGGTGGGCAAGCGGCCAGAAACGGGATTGCTGGCGTTGCGCAAGGGGCTGGGACTCTACGTGAATCTGCGGCCCGTGCGCTTGCTGGAACCGCTGCGCGGGATTTCACCGCTCCGGCCGGAACGGCTGGGCGATCTGGATATCGAAATTGTGCGCGAGCTGGCGGGCGGAATGTATTTCGGCGAGCGCGGTAATGTGATGGAGGGTGGAACGGAGCGCGCTTTCGACACCGAATCCTACTCAACTCCGGAAATTGAGCGCATCGCCACTTTTGCGTTTCGCAGAGCAGAAAACCGTTCACGGCGGCTTTGCTCGGTCGACAAGGCCAATGTGTTGACTAGTTCGCAGCTTTGGCGCCGCACGGTGACCTCTGTCGGAACATCGTATCCCGCAGTGAACCTGGAACACATGTATGTCGACAATGCGGCAATGCAACTGACTCTGCGGCCGACGCAGTTCGATGTGATCCTGAGTACGAACATGTTCGGGGACATTCTCAGTGACGCAGCAGCCGCGCTGGTGGGATCCATTGGACTGATTCCGTCGGCCAGCTTTGGAACGAGTGCGCCATTGTTCGAACCCATTCACGGATCCGCTCCCACGCTGGCGGGAAAAGATGTGGCCAATCCGGTTGGGTCCATTCTAAGCGCGACGATGATGCTGCGGGATACGTTTGGACTTGGGTTAGAGGCGGATTGGGTGGAGCAGTCGCTTGGCCGTGTACTGGCGGCGGGATTCCGCACTGGCGATATCAGCCAACCGGGGACCAAAACGGTGGGAACCGGCGGATTTCTCGAACTGCTGAATCTAGAAATGCAACGCTCCTTCGAGCATGCTGAAAAGTACGGCTGGGGCGTCTAAAGCAGTTGCGAGAACCTGCTCTGGGAGTTGTCTATCGAAAGCGAAACCCAATAACTTCCTGGATTGATAATGAACCCGCACTCCTCTCCTTGTGACTCCGGTCACCGCTAAAACGGTTCAATAGAGGTAATACAAGCTCTACCTGTTGAAGGCGAGGTGGATTCGCGGGGTCTCAACACGCCTGCAACGGGGACAAACCGGGTTCGAATTCCTCAGGAAGATAGGGGCATTTAAATACATTCGGCATCGCCCGGAACCGAAAAGGCGGAGCGAAACCTCCGCCAACATGGAGGAGATGTCATGCCTGCGACAGTAGCTCCGAAACTCAAAGTTCCGTTTTACGGTCACGCTCGGCAGTACCACAATATCAAACGCGAGATCGACGATGCTTTCCATGCGGTGATGGAGAGCGAGACCTATGTGATGGGGCCGGCTCTTACACGTTTCGAAAAAGAGCTGGCGCAATTTTTTTCGATGAAACATGCGGTGGGAGTGAACTCCGGCACAGACGCGTTGTGGTTGGCGTTCTTTGCCTTGGGTATCAAGCCTGGCGACGAAGTGATCACCACGGCGAACACGTTCTTTGCGACCGCGGAGGCAATTTGGATTGCGGGCGGAAAAGTGGTGTTCGTGGACTCCGACCCGGCAACCAACAACATCGACTCGAGCAAGATAGAAGCTGCTATCACGCCAAGGACAGTTGGCATTGTGCCAGTGCACTTGTACGGGCACTGCGCGGATATGAAGGCGGTAAGCGCGATTGCCAAGAAACATAAGCTATGGGTAGTGGAGGATAACGCGCAGTCGATCGATGCTCATGGCGACAACTTCAAGCAGGGTGAGCTTAGCGATGCGGTTTGCACAAGCTTTATCATCCAGAAGAACCTTGGCACATTTGGCGACGGCGGCGCGCTGATTACCAACCGCGACGACGTCGACCAGGCGGTTCGCCGGCTGCGCAATCATGGATCGCTCAAGCGCTCGGTGCATTCCTTTGGATTCAACAGCCGATTGGACGATTTGCATGCCGCATTTCTAAGCGTGAAACTGAAGCACATCACGCGTTGGACCGACCAACGTCGCGCGTGGGCCAAGCGTTACACCGACGGTTTGAAGGGCACCAGCTTCAAGCTGCCCAAGGAAGTGCCCGGTTACCGCCATGTGTATCACCTGTACGTGATCGAGCACCACAAGCGCGAGCATCTGACGCAATTCCTGAACGACCACGGAATTGACGCAAAGCAACACTATCCGATCGCAATTCACCAGCAGGAAGGGTATCCGTGGGGCAAACCAGCCGAACCACATCCGCGAGTGCCAAACGCCGAACGCAATGCGGCCCAGTGCGTTTCGTTACCAATGTTCCCGGAATTGACCGCCGAAGAAGTGGATTACACGATTTCGGTACTCAAAGAATGGGATGCAAAATTCGGCTGGTGAGGAGAACACACGTGAACTCCCAGAAGATCTACAAGGTGGTTGTTGTAGGTGTGGGCAAACGAGGAAAACACCATGCCATCGCGTTCAAGAATAATCCGCGATTCGAAGTAGCGGGAATCGCTGATACGAGTGCAACACAATTGGCGAAGGCCACGGCCGAGCTTGGTATCGCAAGGACGTCCGTCGATCCTGTGGCTTTGGCAAGAGAGGTTCAGCCCGACGTGTTTTGTTTTTGCACCCCACCGAGTATCCGGCTGGAATTGATCCGCGCCGGAATAGCGTCGGGGGCGAAACTGATCGCTTATGAAAAACCGATGGCGCTCAGTATGAATGAGGCCATCGAGATTCGCAAGATAGTCCGAGCCGCCGGTGTGAAGACCGTGGTGTCGCATCAGCATCGCTATGGCCAGCACTATCAGAAAGTGAAAGAGATTGTGGCCCGAGGGGCCATTGGCCAGATCCGCACCATTCATGCGCACTCCAGCGGATGGTTTTTGCACCTGTTCACGCATTTAGTGGACTACATGCGTTGGTATAACGATTATGCAGGTGCGGAATGGGTCATGGGACAGGCGGCAGGACGAGGCAAGCTGTCCGACAACCATCCCTCGCCCGACTATATCGGTGGGTTTATCCAATTCGAGAATGGCGTACGCGGCATCATCGAGTGCGGAGGCGGCGCACCCGATGTGCCGGAAGTGGACTATTGGTGGCGCAAGAACAAGATCGCGGTTTACGGGACGGAGGGATTCGCAGAAGTGATGACGGGTGGTGGCTGGTTCGCGGTCACGCGGGATCAGGGGGTGATTTCCGGTCCGGGGTGCATGAACTACGAAATGGAGATGCCACCCTACATCGCGGACATGGCGCGCTGGCTGGACGACGACGGATGCGTCCATCCATGCAATGGCGAATCGGCATATGCCGGATTCGAGATCGCCATGGCGATGCTGCGGTCCGTGGTGCAACGGGGGCAGATCGCGTTGCCTCTGGGAGTTGGCGAACCGGAACTACCGGCACTTCGACGGGTCTTACCTCACGAACCATTGCTGCTTTCCAGTGAGGTCCACGGCAAGGAATACCCGGGAGCGAGGGTAGTCAAGTCGCTAACATTAGATCCGGTTGAGTCCTAGCCGAGGGAATCGCAGACCGTTGAGTGTAGAAGAACGCGTGGGCGGTTCTGGTGTGTCCATGCCATTTCTGCCGGGATGCAGTTGCGGGAAGCAGTCGGGGATGATAATTTTATAAATCTCTGTTGGCGGCCGGGCCAACCGACTGTCCAGAAAAGAGTTGTACACAAGACCGAACGCCCGGGTCGACTGAGCAGGGGTTCTTTCCTTTTCGTAACGAGTTCATCAGAAGAGATGCCGGATATTTCCTCTAAACCGAATCGCGCCGTCGCCGAGAGTGTGTCTGGCTTCAGCTATTGGCGCGTGGAAGGCTCGCTGTTCGAACTGAGTGCATTGCGAAGCATCGGATTCTTTAACTGGAATAGCCAAAGTTTCCTGGAACGCTGGGTGAGACGGGGCGGGATGCTCGGTGTAGGGCTGCTGCGGCCACCGATGTATCTGGCGAGCAGGACGTTCGCGACGCGGTTTCTGCATGGCGTTTTGCGAGGAATCACGAGGGATCGCCTGGATCTGCTGGGGGAAGAGTACTTCCAATACGAGTTGAAGGCGCGGATGCGTCGCGAGGCGGCCGAAAAATTGATGGAAGCAGTGCGCCGTGGTGAGCACGTGGTACTCGTCGGACAGATGCTCGAGCACATCGTGAGGCCGCTAGCGCAGTTTTTCGCTGTGGAGGGCTTTCTCGCAAATCGCCTCGAATTTCGCGATGGCGTGGCGACAGGCAGATTGCAGGAGCCGGTGATCCGTCCACGAGGGCCGTTCGCCTGGCTGGCCAGCGGCTCGGCCGATGGTCATATCTCCTCGAAGAAACTTTTGTCGCAGTTGGATTGGGAGAAACAGCCAGAAGTGCTGGAATCTTCGCTGCAACCCGTGGAACGGCCGCGCGCAGATGTGAAGCTACCGGTGCAAGTTGTTAGCGGCACTCCGAGAGTGTCACAGTTGCCGGTGCGCGAGACCTTGGCCGGAAAACATCTCATGCTGATTGGGGTGACCGGTTTCATCGGGAAAGTCTGGTTGGTCGATTTGTTGGAGAAAATCCCGCAAATTGGAAAAATCACGCTGCTGATTCGCCGCAATCGCACAACCTCGGCGAAGCGGCGGTTCGAAAAAATTGTTGAGGAATCACCCACCTTCGATGGCTTGCAAAACATTCATGGTGGGAATCTGGCCTCATTTCTGCGAGAAAAAGTAGAGGTCGTCGAAGGGGACGTGAGTCTGCCGGGTCTCGGCCTAGATCACGAGATACAGTTCCGCTTGGCGCGGACTTTAGACGTGATTGTGAGCAGCGCTGGCTTAACCGATTTCAATCCCGATTTGAGGGATGCGATTTCGTCGAACATCGATTCCGTGACGCACCTGGTGGAATACCAGCGGCGATGCGATCACGCGGCCCTGATGCACTTGTCGACTTGTTATGTGGTGGGGATGTGCGATGGGCGCGTAACGGAAGAACTTCACCCCAACTACAACCCTGCGAATCATGCGGAGTTCGATTCCGAGAAGGAAATCGCGTCGCTGCGTGAAATGGTTCGACGTATCGAGGAACGCTCGGAAACCGAAGACATCACCAAAGCCTTGCGGCGCCAGGCCTTGGGCCGGAGCGGAGATGAGTCTCAGGTCATGCCTGATGAACTCACTGGGGTATTGAAACGCAATCGAGCGCGCTGGGTCAAGAACCGGCTGGTGCGCGCAGGAACAAAGCGGGCAAATCATCTGGGATGGCCGAACACCTACACCTTCACCAAGAGTCTGGGCGAATCGGTTCTCGCGCGGCGGGGACGCGATCTGCCAATCGCTATAGTGCGTCCCTCAATCGTGGAAAGCTCGGAGCGCACGCCGTTCACGGGATGGAATGAGGGAATCAATACATCGGGCCCACTTTCTTATTTGTTGGGTACGAACTTCCGGCAGTTGCCTTCGAATGCGCGTAAATGTCTGGATGTAATTCCGGTAGACATGGTGACGCGAGGTATGACGCTGATAACCGCGGCGTTGATTCATCGACAGCATGCGCCACTGTATCAGTTGGCAACTTCTGCGATAAATCCCGTAAACATGGGCCGGTCGATCGAGTTGACCGGCCTGGCGCACCGCAAGCACTACCGCGCACAACAAGGAATCGAGCACTGGTTGAAGGTGAAGCTGGAGACCATTCCGGTTTCGAAACAGCGATATGAGCGGCTGTCGATTCCCATGCAGAAGGCGGTAGTGTCGCGGATCAATAAAGCGGCCACGACTCTGCACATAAGCAAACCGCCACTAGCTAAAACGGAACGCGAGTTGATGCGCGCGGAAAAGTTGATCGATCTGTACGAACCTTTCATTCTGCATAACCAGCATGTGTTCGAATGCGAGAATGCCCGGCTGCTGTCCGCAGCTTTGTCTGACGACGAAAAAGTGCTGTTTGATTTCGCGCCGGAAAAGATTGACTGGTGGGACTACTGGATTAACATCCACATACCGGCCCTTAGAAGGTGGTGCTATCCGCTGATGGAAGGCCGGCCTTTAGAGGCGCGGGAAGCGCGAGTCTTGAATTGGTCAGTGCCGCCGGAAGGTGCTTCGGCGGCCACGCGCTAAACGGCCCGACAACTCTTCTATGGCGATATTCCTAACGGGCTCGACCGGATACTTGGGCAGCTACCTGGTAGCGGGACTGTTTAAAAAACATCAGGAACGGCTCAACCTGCTGGTGCGCGCAAAGACGGAACCGGAAGCGCAGCAACGGCTATGGCAATCTCTGCAGTTGCATTTCGAGTTCGGGGAATTTCTCGACTGTATAAACACGAGAGTGCGGATCTTCCGCGGAGATCTGACGGCCGAACGATTCGGGCTGTCCGACGACGAGTATCGGGCGCTGGTGGAGAGCACGGATTCAATCCTGCATTGTGCCGCGTCGTTAAATCGCAAATCGGAAAAACAGTGTCTGAACGTGAATTTACGTGGATCGCTGGAAGTGATCCAGTTAGCCCGACGTGCCCAGAATCACCACGGATTGCGGCGATATTCGCACGTGTCCACCGTCGCGGTGGCTGGTAAGCGGCAAAATGAAGTTGTGATGGAGGATGAGTCTATCGATTGGGCACGCTCCGATTACGATCCCTATGCACGAACGAAAAAATTCTGCGAGCACATGGTGCATCAACTGCTGGCTGACGTGCCGCATACAATCTTTCGCCCAGCCATAGTCATGGGCGACAGCCGGCGACCGGAAACGACGCAGTTCGATATGGTGCAAGCTTTCGACACGCTGGCACGGTTGCCGGTGCTCCCGTTGCGTCCGGACGATCGAATTGACATTGTTCCGGCCGATTATGTGGGCGGAGCAATTGTAAATATCCACCAAATGGAAAACCCTAGTTACGGGATTTATCATCTTTCGGCGGGCCAGGGTTCGCAGACCTACAAGGAAATCACGGATTCACTTGCCACCCTGGGCGGATGGAGCCATCCTAGTTATCGGCCGTGGCTTGGTGGACCCTTCTCCAAAACCGTGAACTGGCTCGCGTTCAGAGGCGGTGCTGTCGGCTACGGTGCATCGTTGCTTAAAGTTTTCTGGCCCTATCTGGATTGGAATACTGTATTCGACAATTCGCGAGTCGTTCAGGAAATGCGGGAAGTGCCGGCGAAATTTTCCACCTATGCCTATCCGCTGCTGCAATTCAGCCGGGCAAATCACTTTAAATATCCCACACAGCCCTGGCCGAAGAACGTCTCGAGCCTGGTCGAAAAGTCCGCAGGGAGCGCTGTGCCATGACGGATTTTCTGCTGGTGATGTGGGTCAGCGCGCTCATTGAAATGCGGCGCTTTGGGTGGATGTTCGGTTTGGGTCGCCGCTGGAAACCCGGAGAAAAGCTGAAACTCCTTTTTGCGGGCTACAACGGAACCCGCAACACCGGTAGTGATGTGCGCGTTCAGGAAATGATTCGCCAGATTCGTCATGTGCTGGGCGCGGAAAATGTCGATTTCAGCGTCATGACCCAGAATTTCGAACTGACCGAGGGCTATTTTGCGGATTCGCGGCAAGTCCATTTACCCGACGTTTTCCCGCCGTTTCTGTGGCGGGAGTTGCATGCGAACCACGGCGTGATTGCGTGCGAAGGATCGATGTTCAAGAGCAAATTCGCAAATGCCTTGACGACCATGATGATTGGTTCGTTGGGGCTGGCCTCGGCGGAGAACAAACTATCGGTGGCCTACGGTGGCGATGCCGGACATATGGACGATCTGTTGAAATGGATGTGCGCGCGGTACACAAAAGAATCATTAGTGATTACGCGTAGCCTGGAATCACAGCAATTATTGAGCAGTATGGATGTGCCGAACGAGTTGGGCGCCGATACCGCCTGGACGTTCGAGCCCCGCCCGCCGGAATATGCCCGACAGATATTGCGCGCCTCCGGATGGGACGAAAAAACACCCATCCTCGCGCTTTGCCCGATTCACCCGTTCGTATGGCCGGTGAAGGCATCGATCGCAAAATACTTGGCGCGGGCAACAACGGGAGCTTACAAGGACAGCCAGTACCGTACCGTCTATTTCTTCGAATCTGGTGCGGAGGTGGATCGCAGGTTTGCGCATTACGTCAAAGGATATGCCCAAGCGACTAAGGCATTTGTGCAAAAGCACCGCGTTTTTCCAATTCTTGTCGCCATGGAACGATTGGATACAGTGGCCTGCCGCGCGATCGAGAAGACCATGCCGGGAACTCCGATATTTACCTCGGACGATTACGACATGTTTCAACTGGTATCGATCCTGCGGGAGTGCACCTACATGGTGTCGTCTCGGTATCACGGGATCGTTACGTGTATGCCAGCGGGAGTGGTTTCGGCGGGCGTGACCATGGACGAACGAATCCGGAATCTGATGCGCGAACGAGGACACCAACATCTTTTGCTCACAGTTGATGATGCTGATCTGGAAGCCAAGTTGGTGGAGGTAATGGAACGTTTGGTGCTGGACGCAGAGGCGATTCGCGAGAGCATAGGGCGAACCGTGGTGACCAATTTGAAGGGAATGGCGCACATGGCGGCATTCCTGGAGGAGGAATTGCGTAAAACCTACCCCGAATTCCCTTCGCGGAAGGGCGTGTTGGGCTGGGAAGATAACCTGCCGCCGCTGCCAAGGCAATTGACTGATTTGGTCGAACGGTACGACACGGCCGCATCGGCAGTGGCCGCCGGGCACTGAGGGCGTATGCCAAACTTCCTGGAAAATCTTTTCGATCAGTTGCAGAAAGCTGCGGCACACGTAGTTTTGCGCGAGATTCGAGGCGCTCAGTTCACGAGTGTCACGGGAGCGGAACTGCTGGAACGCGTGGGCACTACGCGATTATTCTTGCGGAAATGCGGCCTGCAACCAGGTCATCGGTGTGCGCTACTGGGCAACAACTCGATTAATTGGGTGGTATTGGATTTAGCGCTGATGACCGAAGGGGCCATCGTGGTTCCGCTGTACGCACGGCAAGCAGTTTCGGAACTGGTGCGGATTATGGAGGACTGTAATCCCCGATTTTTATTTGTCAGCGATGTGGAACTGGGAAATCTTGTGGCGCGAGCGTGGGCCGAGGCGCCCGAACGCATAACATTTTCAGAGGCAACCAGCAGCATGGGCGGCGGAGCAGCAATGAAAGACGAGCCGACGAGGCGAGCAGATCAGGACCTGGTGACAATCATTTACACTTCGGGGACATCCGGGGAAGCCAAGGGAGTTTGCCTTAACGTCGCGAATCTGAATCACATCGTGGGCTGCACCACAGGTTGGATGGATCGCTTGGACTGGACGAGTTCGGAGCCGATGCAGGTGTTTCAATACTTGCCCTTCAATTTCGCGGCTTCGTGGATCGTAATGCTGTCCTGTCTTTCGAAAAACACAGTACTGACCCTGTCCACCGACCTCAACAAGCTAGCCGACGAGATCCGCTTGTCCGCTCCACATTACTTCTTCAATGTGCCTACTTTGTTAGAGCGGGTGCGACGCGGGGCCGAAGACGCATTATCAAAGCGGCGAATGGGCATTCCGCGAGTTTACCGGAACGCGGTAAGCGCCTGGCGAAGGCAAGAAGGCGGATCTGGCGGAGGATTGTGGCTACTCTTGGCGCGACTGCTGATCTTCGCGAGAATCCGGTCGCGATTCGGCGGTAGCCTTCGAGGTCTGGTATGCGGTTCCGCTCCACTCGCGCCAGAAACACAGGATTTCTTCGCGATGCTCGGCATCCCGATCTGGCAGGTTTACGGGCTGACGGAGACATGTGGCATCTGCACGATGGACGACCCGCGGATTTCCAGCGAGCCGGGACGCGTGGGTCAGGCTATTCCGGGCATCGATTTGATGATTGGCGAAAATGACGAAATCGTGGTGCGCGGGCCCAATGTTTTCCCAGGCTACTGGAACCGGCCAGAAGAAACTGCGCGTGCCTTGGAAGGGGGCGTGTTTCATACCGGAGATCAAGGGGAAGTGAATTCGAAAGGGAATTGGCGCATTAGTGGCCGTATAAAAAATCTGATCATTCTGAATTCCGGTCACAACATTGCTCCCGAACCGATTGAAGAGAAAATCGCACAAAACTTGCCGGGGGCTCAGCAGGTGGTAGTGGTAGGGAATGGACGAAGTTATCTTTGCGCCTTGGTGACCGGCGCGATAGAAGCAAAAGCAGTGCAAACGGGAATCGATCAGGTGAATTGTGATTTGCCACATTACCGGCAGGTGCGGAACTTCGTCATCTTGAAGGATGGATTTACACCGGAGAGCGGCCTGCTAACTGCAAATGGTAAGCTAAGGCGCGACGAGATTAGTTCGCGATTCTCTGACCAGATCGACCAGATGTATGCGAAGCACGCGGCTGCGGTTGGTGGTGTTGGGTCATGAAGGAATTCCGTGGGAAGGCGCTGCGATGGGCATGGCGCGACGGCGTTGTGGAATTGATTCTGGATCGTGGGCCGTTGAACGAAATAGGAACGGCGACGCTGGAGGACTTGGAAAAGTTTGCGCGCGCCATTCCTGAATTGGCGCACCAGACCAGCGCATGCGTGATTTCCAGCGCCCGTCCCGGTGGTTTCTCCGCGGGAGCGGACCTGAAGGAACTGTACGAGGGGGCGCTTCATTTGCCGAAACGAAGGCGAACGGTAGGAGTGCGCAAATTTCTGAAGCGGATTCACAAAGTGCTGAATGCCATTGATGGAGCGCCTTTTATCACTTTTGCCGCGGTTCATGGGTTGTGTATGGGCGGGGGCCTGGAGTTGGCCCTGGTTTGCGATCAGATAGTAGCGGACAAGATGGCGCGGTTCGGTTTTCCGGAATTGCGGCTCGGATTGATTCCCGGATTCGGCGGGATCCCGCGGTTGCGACGTGATGTAGGAAATGGGTTTATTCGAGATTTGCTATTTACAGGCCGCACGGTAAAAGCGGAAAGCGCGTATCAAGCTGGGTTGGTGGTACATTTGGCCGGCGAAGGCTATGCGCTACAAGTCGCACGCTCCATGGCCGCGCAGGTAACGAAGTTCGACGCAGAGACCCGGGCTACCGCGAAAAGATTCATCAAGCCTATTCCACGAGCGGAACTGAACAAGGAGATTGAGCTGTTCTGCAAGCTGTTCAACCGGCCGGTGGTCATGGAAAGCTTGCGGCGTTTTGTCGAAACGGATGACCCGATGAAGCACTTACCGGCCGTCGCGCAGAGCAGGTAACCTCCCCATCCCGAGCGAAGCATGCCCCCGGCCACCCAGCGCTGCTGACCTAGCCAATCGGCGGATGCGCGCACCTGTCCTGCTACTGCATCCTGTGGATGGAGGTAGCAATTATGTCAGCGGAATGGATCGCAATTTCGAACGCGCTGGCCGATGTCGTGGCAGAAGCGGCCGCGCATATCGGGAAAGAGTCGTGGCTCCGAAAAACCAGCTGAATTATTCGTGATCTGCACCGAATAAATTACGTCACCGATTGAATCGCGCGATCCATCGTCACGTGAGTGACTGGTTCGCCGCCAATTTCAAATGTTTGCCCTGAGACTCGCGAAAAATACAGAAATCGGCTGATTTGATAATCCTCATCGAAACCGGAAAAGAGCTTCCGTGTTTGTTCCTGGCTGAGTCCAAACTCGACAAGTGCGACTGGATTCCCGAATTCCCCGGCGAGCGCAAGGTACCGATCCACGGTTTCGCCCAGACTCATCATCCCGTCTCGTGTTGCCTTCCCTAATACAGATTCGGGCGCGAGTCTAACCCGCCTGCTGCGGCAGCGCAAATTTGGCGGGATACGCGCCATTCGGTAAGATGCTGACGGCATTTCCAATTGGCAAATCGGAGGAACGATTATGAGCCTGAGCGTCGGACAATCCGCACCGGATTTTGCACTGAAGGATCAGAGTCAGAAAGAAGTGAAACTGTCTGATTTCGCAGGGAAGAAGCGCGTCGTTTTGGTGTTTTACCCCCTGGACTGGAGCCCAGTTTGCACCAACGAGCATGCCTGCTTCGTCAACGATATGCGGAATTTTGACACCCTCGATGCCGAAGTACTTGGCGTCAGCGTTGATAGCGTTTGGTCGCACAAAGCCTACGCCGAGAAGATGGGAATCAAGTATCCTCTCCTGGCGGACTTTCAGCCACGCGGTGCAATGGCCGAAAAATATGGCGTGTTCTTGCCCGAAAAAGGCATCAGCGGACGCTCGATCTTTATTATCGACAAGCACGGCAAGGTCGCCTGGCTCAAGCACTACGACATTCCCGTTGTGCCGGACATAAAAGAAGTTGCAAGCGCGCTCGCGGGTGTAAAGTAAATCCGCGCGGCAACAACGACCACCGCGAACTTCATTTGGACTTGGTGGGGTTCTCGGCCCCAAGCTTTGACGGTGTAGTGGCTTTCGCATCGCCGGCTGAGCCCGCGGCGAACGCCCTGACCAGCAGAACCAACTGCCAGCGCTGCTCTTCGCTCAACTTCTTTCTGAATGACGGCATCGGCTTGCGGCCTTGCGTAATCTGATAATAGATCTCCCCGTCCGTCAGCTTATCGATTTTGCCAGCATCCGTTAGATCTGAGGGCGCTGGGTCATACATCGTTGCCTCTGAACCATCGCCTTTTCCTTTATCGCCGTGGCAATCGGAGCACTTGTTGCTGTAAGTCTCTCGCGCCGCCGACAGGTTGGCTTGCGAGGGACTCAGCGGGTTTTCGCGTATCTTCTCGTTTTCCGGAACGATCCACGGTGCCTTCTGAAACACGGCAAGTCCGACGGACACAACAATTAGTACAGCCACCAGCGCAAGCAGAAACAATCTCACGCGCCGGCCGGATTTCGAACGTGTCGCCATAGTTCTAGAAGTCTCGCACACGTGACTATCAGCGAAAAGTGTTTGGATTTTATTGGAGCACGGCTCAGGCGCCGCGAAATGTCAGCCACAGCAGCTCGCCATTGAAGAAGAGTATGGCGGCCGTTACGATCCAAGCAGTAATCGTGACGAAACGCGAGTTCACGAACGCCCCCATCTTTCTGCGCTCGCTCGTGAACTGCACCAACGGAATCACGGCAAACGGCAACTGAAAGCTCAAGACGACCTGGCTGAGAATCAGCAGCGACGTGAGCTTTCCTTCTCCCGCGATACCGATCACCAAAATCGCGGGAATAATCGCAATGGCCCGCGTAATTAGTCTCCGCAGCCAGGGCTTCAGTCGGATTTGAAGGAATCCCTCCATGACTACCTGGCCTGCTAAGGTTCCCGTCAACGTGGAGTTCTGGCCCGAAGCCAGGAGTGCCAGGGCGAATAGCGTGCTCGCGAAACTCACACCCAAGACGGGGCTCAACAATCTGTAAGCTTCGCTTATATCTGCCACTTCATTCAGACCGTGCGTGTGAAATGCCGCCGCGCCGAGTGTAAGAATGGCTGCATTGATAAAGAGTGCGAATCCCAGCGCAACAGTGGAGTCGATCACCGAGTATTTAATTGCTTCTCGTCGGCCTTTCTCATCCAGCCCGAACGCCCGCGTCTGCACAATACTAGAATGTAGGTACAGATTATGCGGCATTACCGTGGCCCCAATAATGCCAATGGCAATGTAGAGCATTTCTTTGTTGCGCAGGAGTTCCAGTCGCGGCACAAATCCTTGCGCGGCTTCTATCCACAGTGGGCGCGCGAAAAAGATCTCGTACACGAAGCAAATACCAATCGTGCCGATCAGCGTGACCACAAAAGCTTCAATCAGGCGGAAGCCCCTGCCCTGCAGTGCCAGCACCATCAGCACATCAAACGCCGTAAGAATCACGCCGATCAAAAGAGGTACAGCAAACAACAGTTTCAGGGCTACTGCTGAGCCAAGAACTTCCGCTAGGTCACACGCGGCAATGGCTAGTTCGCAGATGATCCATAAAAAGAATGACATACGCCGCGAATAATGGTCGCGGCAGGACTGTGCCAGGTCGCGACCCGTGGCAATACCAAGCTTTGCAGAAAGCGCTTGAAGAAACATGGCGATCAAGCTGCTGATCAGAACAACGCTCAACAACGCATAGCCGAACTTTGACCCACCCCCCAAATCGGTGGCCCAATTCCCCGGATCCATGTAGCCGACCGCAATCAGATACCCGGGGCCTGCAAAAACAAGGATTTTTCGCAACCAGGAGAGATTCGATGCGACTGGAATTGATCGGTGGGCTTCCGGCAAGGAAGGCAAAGTGAGTGCGCGCCGCCAGGCCAAATTCGCGGATGGGTCCGCCGCAGCATCCTGCTGCGCAGTAAGCGACTTTGCGACCAGGTCACCCATTGGTGTTAACTATAGTGAACTTCGTCTATAAACTACATTTAACTGTTGCGACTGTCAATAGAGCTTACTACCGACGTATCTATAGGAAACACGGTGGCAGCAAGCGGGCCGTCTTTTCGAATGTGTTACCTTGGAAGAGATCTTTCAGGAGACATTTCATGGACGACAAACAGGTTCCGCAACAGAGTCAGGCGCCCGGTCAGGTACAGATCAAAGCGGACGAAAAAGAGTTGCAAGGCATGTACAGCAATTTGGTAATGATTCAGCATCACGCTGAAGAATTTACCCTGAATTTCGTCTATGTGTTTCCCAACGCCACGCAAGGAAAATTGCTTAGCAGCATGATTGTCAGCCCCGGCCACGCCAAGCGCATCTGGCGTGCCCTCGGTGAAAATATTTCCAGATTCGAGGCTCTGTACGGGCCCATCAAGGAAGGACCAGAAGGCACGCCGGGTGCGAATATCGGCTTCGTTCAGTAAAACGGAGATGAACCGTGCGTTTTTGCGCGGCAAGTGACCAGGCCCTGCTCATCTATTTCGGCGACGAGATCGGCTTGGCCGCACATGACGAAGTGTTCAAGCTGCTGCGCTCGTTGCAAAAATATCCGCCGGCCTGGCTGCGCAATCTCCAACCCGCCTACACGTCGCTAATGGTAAGTTTCGATCTCTGCCAGATCGATCATGGCAATGTGGAAGCGGAGATCCGGAGGATCGCGGGATGCCGAAAGCGTCGAAGACCTCCCAAGACGCGCCTGGTCGAAATTCCGGTCTGCTACGGCGATGAATTTGGTCCCGACCTCGATGAAGTCGCCCGTCTGCATGGACTGCGTCAACCCGATGTAATTGCTATGCACACTTCACCTATCTACCACGCCTATTTTCTCGGGTTCGCCCCGGGCTTTGCGTATTTGGGCGAGGTTCCTGAGCAGATTGCCACGCCTCGTCTGGAAACCCCGCGCCGCGAATTGCCTGCTGGCAGTGTAGCCATCGCGGAAAAACAAACGGCTGTGTATCCCTTCTCGACGCCAGGCGGTTGGCGACTGATCGGCCGCACTCCCGTGCTCATGTTCCAGACCGACCGTACCCCGATGTCCACCATCGCCATCGGGGACTCCGTGAAATTTCACGCCATCTCCCGCAGGCAATTTCTGGACACTCAGTTATGACTTCATTCGTCGTGCAGTCTCCGGGCATGCTGACAACCGTCCAGGATTTAGGCCGGCCAGGATTTGGGGTCATGGGAATCTCCGCCTCGGGCGCGGCAGATCCCATCGCCTTGCGGCTCGGCAATTTGCTCGTCGGCAATGCTCCCAGCGCTGCGGGACTCGAGATGACTTTGCTGGGTGGAAGCTTCATCTTTCCCGAAGGTGCAGTGATCGCCGTCACCGGGGCTGATTTTGGTGCGACTCTCGACGGCAAATCCATTGAGATGTGGACATCGCAAACCATCCCGCGCGGGGGCACCGTCCAACTGGGATCCACCCGAAATTACGCGCGCTGCTATGTGGCCATTGCGGGAGGCATCGTGGTTCCCTCGTTTCTTGGCAGCTCCTCCACCCATTTACTCGGAGGCTTGGGCGGGTATCACGGGCGCGCACTTCAGAAAGGCGACGTGCTTAGCATCGGAGAACCGCAGGCAGAAACGCCGAACCGCGGTATTTCGCAAACGCTTCTGCTCATGTTGAAACCCCGCAAGGTACTGCGCGTAACCGAGGGCCCACAGGCAAACGCATTTTCCCCCCAACAAATAGAGACGTTTGTTCGCGGTGTTTTTACCGTAAGCGAAGCTTCCGACCGAACTGGCTTACGTCTGGTCGGCCCGCCCATCGACTCCCAGCCCGCCCAGGGAATCATCACGGAAGGCACACCCCTGGGCGCCATTCAAATCACTCCTTCCGGTCAGCCCATTATCTTGTCTGTCGATCAGCAAACCACCGGCGGCTATCCGAAAATTGCCAACGTGATCGGAGTGGACCTTCATCGTGTTGGTCAACTTCGTCCACGCGTGGAGATTCGTTTCGAACGCACCTCCTTGTCCGTCGCTCGCTGCTTATGGATAGAACAGGAACGTTTGCTCGCAAGCCCGGCCCAACTCTTCTCATGAAATCAATTGATCTCAATTGCGATCTCGGAGAATTGCCCGAAATGCTTGCTGACGGGACGCAGGAAGAACTGATGCGTTATATTAGCTCTGCGAACGTCGCCTGTGGCGGCCACGCGGGAAGTCCGGAACTGATCAGAGCCACTCTTGAGCAGGCTCGCCGCCATCACGTCCGCGTGGGCGCACATCCTGGCTACGACGATCCTATAAACTTCGGCCGCACAGATCTGCGCCTTTCGCCTACCGAAATCACTGACCTGGTGTATCGCCAGGTTGTGACCGTTGCGGACATCGCGGCACAGTGCGATATCACCTTGGCTCATGTAAAGGCACATGGAGCGCTCTACAACGAAGCCGCCAAGAATCCCCAGATCGCCTGCGCCATCGCCGCGGGCGTGCGCCAGTGGAGTACGCACGTCATTCTCGTCGGTTTGGCCGGTTCGCTGATGCTTCACGCGTTTGCCAACGCTGGCTTTACCGTGGCCGCCGAAGCTTTCGCCGATCGCCGTTATGAAAGCGACGGCACGCTGCGTTCGCGAAAATACCACGATGCTGTGATCGACGATCCCGATGAAGCAGCCGACCAAGCGCTGCGCATCGCAACAGACAGCCAGGTCGTTGCCGTGAGTGGTGCAACCGCACAAATCCACGCTGATACCATCTGCCTTCACGGAGATTCACCCGAAGCCCTGGCGATTGCCGCCGCGGTCCATCACAAATTAACCGACGCAGGAATCGCTATCGGACCTGTCACTCGGTAAACGACCTGTGCACTTCCTCCAGGAAATCTGGCCGCCGTTGTTGCGGCTCAGCCTCGGGCATCGTAGAATAACTAATCGAAGTTTTCTGCCATGCGTTCCGTTTGGGCCTGTAGCTCAGGTGGCTAGAGCGCGCCCCTGATAAGGGCGAGGTCGGTGGTTCAAGTCCACCCAGGCCCACCATCTTTTCAATGGTTTACCGGGATCGTCCCAAAAACCTCAACCCACAAT
>Ga0335076_10000876_pt1 | contig 28635 bp, 22 predicted proteins | sample Lox_Sample_25_FD_206717 | JGI IMG/M metagenome (GOLD analysis project Ga0335076, IMG submission 206717) | Soil microbial communities from Loxahatchee National Wildlife Refuge, Florida, United States - Lox_Sample_2.5 | ecosystem: Environmental > Terrestrial > Soil > Wetlands | place: USA... | reverse complement strand
GGCACGAACGGCGCCCTGCTCTTCAAGCGCTTCGAGGCCTGAGAAGGGAAGACCCATGAAGATCGTCGTCTGCGTGAAGCAGGTCCCCGATACGGAGACCCGGGTCAAGGTCGGGGCGGCGGGGAACGCCATCTCCGAGGCCGACGTCGCGAACTGGATCGTGTCGCCCTACGACGAGTTCGCGATCGAGGAAGCGCTGCGCATCAAGGAGGCGAAGGGGGGAGAGGTGGTGGCGATCACCGCCGGACCGGAACGGGCCCAGGCCGCGCTCCGCACCGCCCTCGCCATGGGAGCCGACTCTGCCGTCCACCTGAAGGACCCGGCCCTCGAGTCGAGCGACACCCTCGGGACGGCCCGCGCGCTCGCGGCCGCGATCGGGAAGCTCGCGCCCTTCGACCTCGTCCTCTGTGGCCAGCAGGGGGTCGGCGGGGACAACAGCCAGGTCCCCGCGATGCTCGCCGAGCTGCTCGACCTGCCTCAGGTCACCGTGGCGGTCAAGATCGACGTCGGCGACGGCCGGGCGACCGTGGAGCGCGAGGTCGAGGGCGGCCGCGAGACGTGGGACACCGCGCTGCCCGCGGTCGTGTCGGCCCAGAAAGGCCTGAACGAGCCGCGCTACGCGAGCCTCAAGGGGATCATGCAGGCCAAGAAGAAGCCGATCCAGGCGCTCGACCTGGCCGCGCTCGGCCTCGACGCGGCCGCGGTCGCCCCGAAGACGCGGGTGGTCGGCCTCGAGCTGCCCCCGGCCCGGCCGGCCGTGCGCATGATCGAGGGCGATCCCGAGGCTCAGGCGCGGGAGCTCGTCCGCCTCCTTCACGAGGAAGCCAAGGTCATCTAGGAGGGAGCACATGGGCGTCATCCTGACCTTCGCCGAGCAGCGGGACGGCAAGCTCCGCCGGGCCTCCCTCGAGGTCCTCTCCGAAGCGCGGCGGCTGGCGCCGGGCCTCGCGGCCACGGTGACGGCCGTCGTGATCGGCCCCGGCGCGGGCGCGCTGGCCCAGGAGCTCGCCTCCTTCGGTGCCGACGAGGTGCGGGCGCTCGACGGTCCCGGCGTCGCGGCCTACGCGCCCGAGGCCTGGGCCCGCGCGCTGGCGCGGGTGATGGAGGAGACGAAGCCGTCGGCCGTCCTCCTGCCCTTCACCCCGATCGGCAAGGATCTCGCCCCGCGCCTGGCGGCGAAGGTCGGGGCCGGCCTCGCCTCCGATTGCGTGGGGCTCGAGACGAAGGGCGGGCGGCTCGTCGCCCGCCGCCCGATGTACGCGGGCAAGGCCTACGCGACCGTCGAGTGGGCGGGCGAGCCCCAGATCGCCACGCTCCGGCCGAACGTCTTCCCGCTGGGAGCGGCGGACGCGTCCCGGAAGGCCACCCTCGTCGAGGGCACGGTCGAGGCGTCGCCCCGCGCGCGGCTGACCGGGATCCACGCCGCGGGCGCGGGCAGGATCGAGCTCACCGAGGCCCAGGTGATCGTGTCCGGCGGGCGCGGCCTCCGGGGGCCCGAGCACTTCCACCTCGTCGAAGACCTCGCTTCCGCGATGCACGCCGCCGTCGGCGCGTCCCGGGCGGTCGTGGACGCGGGCTGGGTGGACCACCAGATGCAGGTGGGCCAGACCGGCAAGACCGTCTCCCCGACGCTCTACGTCGCCTGCGGGATCAGCGGCGCGATCCAGCACCTGGCGGGCATGTCGTCCTCGAAGTACATCGTGGCCGTCAACAAGGACCCGGACGCGCCGATCTTCAAGGTTGCGAACTACGGCATCCTCGGCGACGTCTTCGAGGTGCTGCCGAAGCTGGCCGCAGCCGCGAAGGCGCACTTCGCCTCGCGAGGCTGACGCCGCTTTCGCCCCCGTCCGGCGGCGACGGGAGATGGCCGGTCGCGCCGAAAGGCAGGGGCCGGCTTGATAGACTTGGCCGCACCGGAGGTCGTCACGCATGGTGCTGCCGTTCCTGCAATCCCTCCTGACCCTCGCCCTCCTCGTCGTCGCGTTCGGCTTCATGGCGCGGCGCCTCTGGCAGATCGGCGTCCTCGTCAACACGGGCACTCGCTGTGAGGAGACCCTCACCGACCAGCCGGGCGGGCGCACGGCGACGATGCTCGCCTACACCCTCGGCCAGAAGAAGCTCATCGAGGACCCCGTGGCCGGACTCCTGCACGGCGTCTTCCTCTACGGGTTCCTCGTCCTCGGCCTCGGCCACCTCGAGGTCGTCCTCGAGGGCCTGACCGCCTTCCTGAAGGCCTTTGGCGGCCGTCCCTTCCTCTACGAGCGCGTCCTGCCCGCCGCCCTGGCCGCCCTCTACCACCTGAGCCAGGACGTGATGGCGGCGGCGGTGCTCATGGCGGCCGTCCTCGCCCTGGCCCGGCGGGTCGCCGGCCACCCGCCGCGGCTCTTGCCCCGATCGAAGGACGGGGAGCGGATCCTCTGGTTCATCGTCGCCCTCTACGCCACGTTCTTCGTCCTCGCCGGGGCCAGCGTGCTGCTGAGGCAGCGGGCGGCGGGCGACCCGGCCCCGTTCCCCTACCAGCCGTTCAGCTCCCTCGCCGCCCGTGGGTTCTCGCCTCTCCCGACCCCCGCTGCCGCGGGCCTGCGGGCCCTCGGCTTCTGGGCGCACGTGCTCGTCTTCCTCGGCTTCGCGGCCTACCTGCCGACGACGAAGCACATGCACCTCGTCTTCGCCTGGCCGAACGTGTGGCTCTTCCGCCGACAGCGCTACGGGCTCGCGCCCCGCATCGACTTCGAGAAGACGGAGAAGTTCGGGATCGACCGGGTGGAGGAGCTGCCCTGGAAGAGCCTGCTCGACGCCTACGCCTGCACCGAGTGCGGCCGCTGCAACGCGGCCTGCCCGGCCCACGCGACGGGAAAGCCTCTCATGCCGATGAAGGTGCTCCACGACCTCAAGGTCAACCTCCGTGACCGCAACGGCGGATCCATCCTGCGATCCCGGGACTCGCGGGGACGGCCGAGGCCCGGTGCCGAGGCCGAGGCGGCCGACCCGGAGACGCCGCTCGTCTCGAAGGCCGCGATCGACCGGGCGGCGCCGGGCGCCGTGCGGGCGGACGGCGGCTACGCGCAGGTCGACGGGCAGATCCACGTCGACGAGCTCTGGGCCTGCACGACCTGCGCGGCCTGCGTGCAGGCCTGTCCGGTCCTCATCGACTCGGTTCCGGGAACCCTGATCGGCCTGCGGCAGGGCCTGGTGATGATGGAGTCCGACTTCCCGCAGGAGGCCACCGCGGCGCTCAAGGGCATGGAAGTCCAGGGGAATCCCTGGGGCGTCGGCCGGGACCGCAGGACGGAATGGGCGGTGGGCCTCGACGTGCCGGTGATGGCGGACCTCGGTGGACGCGAGGTCGAGTTCCTCTTCTGGGTCGGCTGCGCCGGCTCGACCGACCCGCGAGCCCGCAAGACGAACCAGGCCCTGGTCCGGGTCCTGAAGTCCGCGGGGGTGGACTTCGCGATCCTCGGGGCCGAAGAGAAGTGCACGGGCGACCCGGCGCGACGGCTCGGGAACGAGTACCTCTTCGCCCAGCTCGCCCAGGAGAACATCGAGACCCTCGGGCGTTACAAGTTCCGGAAGATCCTGGTGACGTGCCCGCACTGTCTCAACAGCCTGGGCGGGGACTACCGGGAGCTCGGCGCGCGCTTCACCGTCGTGCACCACTCGCAGCTCCTCGCGGAGCTCCTGGCCGCGGGGCGGGTCCCCCTCACGGCCGCGGAAGCGGCCGAGGGGGCGGTGACGTTCCACGACCCCTGCTACCTCGCCCGATACAACCGGACGGTGGAGCCGCCGCGCGAGGTGCTCGTCCGCCTCGGCGTCCGGACGGTCGAGATGGAGAAGAGCCGGCAGAACGGCTTCTGCTGCGGCGCCGGCGGAGGCAGGATCTTCCTCGAGGAGACGATCGGCCGGCGGGTGAACGTCGAGCGGACGGAGCAGGCTCTCGCCACCGGTGCGAAGACGGTCGCGGTGGGCTGTCCCTTCTGCATGACGATGATCACCGACGGCACGAAAGCCAAGGACGCCGAGATGCAGGTCAAGGACATCGCCGAGCTGGTGGCGGAGCGGCTGCGGGTTTCCGCCCGCTGAGGGGGCGGCTCTCGGTGCGCGTCGGCTTCTGCGACGACCCCGCGTTCCACGAGCACGACGCCGGCCCGGGGCACCCCGAGCGTCCCGAGCGGCTCGACGCAGTCCGGCTCGGCCTCGCGGAGTCGGGGCTCGCCGACGACCTCCTGCCGCTCCCGGCGCGCCCGGCGACGCGCGAAGAGCTCCTCCGCGTCCACACGGAGGCCCACGTCGACCGCCTGGCCGCCGCCGCCGGGCGGCGGGTGCGGATCGATCCCGACACCGCGATGTCGCCCCGGTCCCACGAGGCCGCCGTCCGCGCCGCCGGCTGTGTCGTGGAGGCCGTCGAGAGCGTCCTGGACGGGCGCATGGACCGCGCGTTCTGCAGCGTCCGCCCGCCCGGCCACCACGCGACGCCCGGCCGGGCGATGGGCTTCTGCCTCTTCAACAACGTCGCGGTCGCCGCCGCGGCGGCGCTCGCGCGGGGCCTCTCGCGCGTGGCGGTGATCGACATCGACGTCCACCACGGGAACGGGACGCAGGAGGCCTTCTGGAGGGACCCGCGGGTCCTCTTCGTCTCCTCGCACCAGTTCCCGTTCTATCCGGGGACGGGCTCCCTGGACGAGCTTGGGCAGGGGGACGGGCGTGGCTTCACGGTCAACCTGCCCCTGCCCGCAGGGACGGGGGACGCGGAGTACGCCGTCGCCTATCGCGAGATCGTGGAGCCCGTCGGGCGCGCGTTCGACCCCGAGCTGGTCCTCGTCTCCGCCGGCTTCGATGCCCACCGAGACGACCCCCTGGGGGGGATGGCGGTGAGCGCGAGAGGCTTCGCGGAGATGATGGACGTCTGCCTCGGCGTCGCCTCGGGCGCCGCACGGGGCCGGCTCGTGGCCGTTCTCGAGGGCGGGTACGACCTGGACGGCCTCGCCTCGTCGGCGGCGGCGACCGTGGGGCGCATGCTCGAGCGGCCCCATGCTTCTCTCGCCGGCGCGCCCGCTCCGGCCTTCGCGAAGCGCCTTCTGGCCTTTCGCGCGACCCACGCCCGCCACTGGCCCGTGCTCGATCGCCGCTAGGGCGCGGGCGGCCGCGTGGTAAACTGCCCTGTTCTCGCACCTTGGCCGACACGAGATCTCCATGACCGACTACGACTTCCAGACGATCGAGGCGCGCTGGCAGAAGCGCTGGGCCGACGAAGGGGCGTTCGAGGTCGCCGAAGACCCGCGAAGGCCCAAGTTCTACTGCCTCGAGATGCTGCCCTACCCTTCGGGCGACATCCACGTCGGGCACGTCCGCAACTACTGCATCACCGACGTCATCTCGCGCTGCAAGACGATGCGCGGCTACAACGTCATGCACCCGATCGGCTGGGACGCCCTCGGGCTGCCGGCCGAGAACGCGGCCATCAAGCGGGGCGTCCACCCCGAGCAGTGGACACGGCAGAACATCGCCGGCATGAAGCGCCAGCTGCAGAGGCTCGGCTTCAGCTATCCCTGGAGCCGAGAGATCGCGACCTGCGACCCCGGGTACTACCGCTGGAACCAGTGGTTCTTCCTCCGGATGCTCGAGCGGGGGATCGCGTACCGGGCGGTGGCGCCGGTCAACTGGTGCCCGTCGTGCCTCACCGTGCTCGCCAACGAGCAGGCGGAGGGCGGGGTCTGCTGGCGCTGCAAGAGCCCGGTCGAGCAGCGCGACATGGAGCAGTGGTTCCTGCGGATCACCGCCTATCAGGACCAGCTCCTCGACGACATGGCCCAGCTCGGGGCGTGGCCGGAGCGCGTCCTCGTCCAGCAGAAGAACTGGGTGGGGAAGTCGAAGGGCGCCGAGGTCGACTTCCCGGTCGAGGGCTTCCCGCCGATCCGCATCTTCACGACCCGGATCGACACGATCTGCGGCGCCACCTTCATGGTCCTCGCCCCCGAGCACCCGATGGTGGAGGCCCTCCTGGCCGGGCTGCCCGACGCGGCCGAGCGCCGGGCCGAGATCGCTCGCCTGCGCGCGCAGGACCGCCGCGCCCGCCTGGAGGGTCGGGTCGAGAAGGAGGGCGCCTTCACCGGCCGCTGCGCGACGAACCCGTTCACGAACGAGAAGATCCCGATCTGGGCCGGCAACTTCGTCCTCATGGGCTACGGCACCGGCGCCATCATGTCCGTGCCCGCCCACGACGAGCGCGACTTCGAGTTCGCGCGCAAGTATGGCCTCGAAGTCCGGGTCGTCATCCAGCCGGAGGGGAAGGAGCTCGACGGCGCGACGATGGCGGCCGCGTACGACGGGCCGGGGCGGGTGGTGAGAAGCGGGCCGTTCGACGGCCTGCCCGCCGACGAGGCGATCCCGAAGATGGCCGCCTTTGCGGAGGCGAAGGGCTTCGGCAAGGCCACGATCACCTACCGCCTCAAGGACTGGCTCATCAGCCGGCAGCGCTACTGGGGCACGCCGATCCCGGTCGTCTACTGCGAGAAGGACGGCCTCCAGCCGGTCCCCGACGACGAGCTCCCCGTCCTCCTCCCGCCCGACGCGCCGTTCACCGGCGAGGGAGGGAATCCCCTGGAGAAGGTGCCCTCGTTCGTGAGCGCGACCTGCCCGCGGTGCGGGGGCGCGGCCCGACGCGAGACGGACACCATGGACACCTTCGTGGACTCCTCCTGGTACTTCTACCGGTACCTGTCCCCGAGGAAGACGGACGGCCCCGTAGACGCGTCCGCCGCGGCCTACTGGTTCCCGATCGACCTCTACGTCGGCGGCATCGAGCACGCCATCCTCCACCTCGTCTACTCGCGCTTCTGGACCAAGGTCATGCGCGACCTCGGCCTCGTCCACCTCGACGAGCCGGTGACCCGGCTCTTCCCCCAGGGCATGGTCCACAAGGACGGGGAGGTGATGTCGAAGTCGAAGGGCAACACGATCGCCCCCGACGACGTGGTCGCCCGCTACGGCGCGGACACGCTCCGGCTCTACATCCTCTTCGCCGGCCCGCCCGAGCTGGCCATGGACTGGAGCGAGACGGGAATCGAGGGCCCCCACCGCTTCCTCCAGCAGGTCTTCCGTCTCGTGGACCGTCACGCGTCCTCCCTCGCCGGCGAGCCCGCGGCGCCCATCCCGGACGACCTCCCGCCGGCCGCCCGCGAGCTGCGGCGCAAGGTCCACCAGACGATCGGCAAGGTGACCCGTGACGTCGAGGAGCGGATCCAGCTCAACACCGCCGTGGCCGCCCTCATGGAGCTGAAGAACGAGATCCTCCGCCTGGAGGCGCAGGTCCAGGAGGGTCCAGGCCGACCCGTGCTGCGCGAGGCTCTCGAGACCCTCGTCCTTCTCCTGAACCCCTTCACGCCCCACGTCTGCGAGGAGATGTGGACCGGCCTCGGGCACGCGGACGGCCTGGTGCGGGCGGCCTGGCCCGCCCTCGACGCCGAGGCGGCGCGGGAGGACGCGATCGAGCTGGCCGTTCAGGTCAACGGCAAGGTCCGAGGGCGGGTGGTCGTCCCTCGTGAGGCTCCGGAGGCCGAGATCCGCGAGAAGGCGCTCGCCGAGCCCCGGGTCGCGGAGCACGTCCAGGGGAGGCAGATGGTGAAGTTCGTCGTCGTGCCCGGACGTCTCGTGAGCGTGGTGGTGCGATGAGGCGCAGGGACCTCCTCGCCGCCGCGGCCGGGGCCCTGGCCGGCGGCTGCGGCTACTCCCTCCAGGGACGCGCCATCACGACCGATCCCTCGGTCAAGCGGATCGGGGTCCCGCTCTTCAAAGACCGCTCGGGAAAGCCCGGCCTCGCCGCCCGGGTCACGCAGGCCGTGATCGAGGAGCTGCTGAAGCGGGGGCGGTTCACCGTGGTGAAGGAGGCGGCCGGCGTCGACGCGCTGGTGGAGGGCGAGATCGTCTCCTGGTCCGTCCAGCCCGTGAACTTCTCGGGCGACACCGGCGTCACCCAGGCCACGCGCTACGCGATCGCCCTCACCGCGAACATCGTCTACCGGAAGATCGGCCAGAAGGAGCCGATGTGGGCGAACCCGGCCTTCTCGCAGCGGGACGAGTACGACATGACCGAGAACGCCCAAAGCTACTTCGACCGCGAGGACCAGTCGATCGAGCGGCTGTCCGTCGCCTTCGCCCGCAGCCTCGTGGCGGCGATGCTCGAGGCCTTCTAGCCGAAGATGGCGAGCCAAGCCGGCCCCGGACCCGTCCACGTGGTCCTGGGCGAGGACACGTACCTCGCCGAGCAGGCGGTCGAGCGGATCCTCGACGCCTCGATCGGCGAGGACCGGCGGGAGGGGCTCTCGTCCCTCGACGGCGACGAGGAGCGGTGGGAAGACGTCGTGTCCACCGCCCGGACCGGCTCCCTCTTCGTGTCCCGCCGCGCCATCGTCGTCCGCCGGGCCGACCACCTGGACGGAGACGAGGCGAAGCTCGCCGCCTACGTCTCGGACCCCGCGCCCGGTGTGACCCTGGTCCTCGTGGCGGGGAAGCCGGACCGCCGCCGCAACCCCTGGAAGAAGCTTCTGGGCCAGGCGACCGTCCACGACGCCTCGCCGAGGAAGGGGCGGGCCCTGCGTTCCTACGTCGAGGAGGAGCTGCGGGCGCGCGGGCTCCGCCTCGAGCCCCAGGCCTTCGAGGACCTCCTGGGCGAGGTCGGCCAGGACCTCCGCCGGCTCCTGGGCGAGGTGGACAAGCTCGAGGCCTACGCGGGGGGACGGCGGGAGATCTCGGCCGACGACGTGGCGGCCGTGCTGGGGCGAGGGCTGGGCCAGCCGCTCTACCGCCTGAGCGACGGCTTTGCCGGTCGCGAGACGGCGGGCTGCCTGGAGCTCCTGGAACGGCTCCTCGACGACGGCGAAGAGGGCCTCCGGATCCTGTCCGCCCTGCACCGTGCGCTGCGGCAGGTGCGCGGCGCCCGGGCGATGCGCGAGGCCCGCAAGCCGAGGGCCGAGATCGGGGCCAGGCTCCTCCCGGCGCACATGCAGTTCAAGCTCGACGCCCTGCTCGAGGCAACGCGGCGGTGGAGCGAGCCCGACCTGCGGAAGGCGCTCGGGGCGCTCGGGCGGGCCGACGCCCGGCTGAAGCGGGGGGCCGATTCCGCCGCGACGCTGGTGGCGGCGGTCGTCGAGTCGTGCCCTACTTCGCCGCCCCGAGGGCAGTGACCTTGCGGGCCAGGCGGCTCTTGTACCGGGAGGCGGCGTTGTCGTGGACGACGCCCTTCTTCGCCGCCTTGTCGATCACGCCCGCGGTCTCGGGAAGGAGCTTCTTCGCGGCCTCGGCGTCACCTTCGGCGATGGCGGCGCGGAGCTTCTTCACCTGGGTCTTGAGCTGGGAGAGGTTCTTGCGGTTCCTGGCCCTTCGCTTCTCGCTCTGCCGCATCTGCTTCAGGGCCGACGCGTGGTGTGCCACTCTTCATCTCCTCCTAAGGCGCACAAAACTCTAGTTTAGTGGGCAGGGATCCGGAGGTCAAGGCGACGTCCGAGAAGGCGCGCATCGCTCGCGCCGCCTCTCTCGTTTCCGCGATGACGCTCGTCTCCCGGATCTTCGGCCTCGTCCGCGAGATGGCCTTCGCTTCCCTGGTCGGGGCCGGCTATCACTCGGACGCCTTCCGGATCGGGTTCAGGATCCCCAACCTGCTCCGCGACCTCTTCGCGGAGGGGGCGCTCTCGGCCGCCTTCGTTCCCACCTACGCCCGGACCCAGAAGGAGGACGGCCGCGAGGCCGCCTTCGCTCTCGCCAACTCGGTCCTGACCGTGCTGGCCGTGCTGCTCGGCGCGGTGGTCGTGGCTGCGGCCGCCCTGGCCTGGCCCATCGTCTCCGGGCTCGCGCCGGGGTTCGACGACCAGCCGGGCAAGGCCGCCCTGACCGTCCTCCTGACCCGGGTCATGATGCCGTTTCTCCTCCTCGTGTCCTTCGCCGCCGTGGCGATGGGCATGCTCAACGCCGAGGAGCGCTTCGCCGTCCCCGCCCTCTCGCCGGCGCTCTTCAACGTCGTGGCGATCCTGTGGGCGGTCCTGCTCTGGGCGATGAAGCTCCCGATCGAGCAGGTCGTGCTCGGCTGGGCCATCGGCACCCTCGTGGGCGGCCTCGCCCAGTTCGGAGTGCAGGTGCCGTCGCTCCGCCGCCTCGGCTGGCGCTTCCGGCCCCGCTGGGCTCCGCGCGACCCAGGCCTCCTGCGGATCGCGCGGCTCATGGCCCCGGCCACGGTGGGCCTGGCCGCCGTCCAGGTGAACATCTTCGTCAGCAGCCGCTTCGCCTCCGAGGACCCGGGCGCCGTATCGTGGCTCGATTACGCCTTCCGCCTGCTCTATCTGCCCATCGGCCTGTTCGGGGTCGCCCTCGGCACGATCGCCACGTCCGGCCTGGCCCGCCGCGCCGCGGAGGGGGACATGGCCGGGCTCCGCGACACGCTCCGGCAGGCCCTCTCGATGCTCGCCTTCCTCACCGTCCCGGCCACGGTGGGCCTCATGGTACTGCGCGTGCCCGTGGTGCGCCTCATCTACGAGCGGGGCCGCTTCACCCCCGGCGACACCGACGGCACCGCCACCGCCCTCGCCGCCTACTCGCTCGGCCTCCTCGGCTACAGCGGGGTGAAGGTCATCGCGCCGGCCTTCTACGCCCTCGGGCGACCTCGCATCCCGCTCCTGGGAAGCGGCCTCGCGGTGGCGACCAACCTCGTGGTCATCCTCGTCGCCCATCGGAGCTTCGGCTTCCGGGCCGTCGCGTTCGGGACGGCCATGGCCTCCCTGGTGAACCTGGCTTTTCTCGGAGCGGCGTTCGAGCGGCGCATGGGGGGGCTTCTGGGGCACGGCCTCTTCCGCCCCGTGATCCGGATGGGCCTCGCGGCGGCGGTGATGGGACTCCTGGCCTGGCTCTCTGCGGCCGGCCTCGAGCACGTGGTCGGGAGCCGCGGCCACGCCGCTCACGCCCTCACGGGGCTCGTGCCGGTGCTCGCCGGCATCCTCGCGTACCTCGCCTTGACCCGAGCGATGCGGGTGGGGGAGGCCGAGATCCTGTGGCACCTGTTGGCCGGCCGCCTGAGGCCGGGGAGCAAGGGGTGAGCCCTCGGGATCGGTCCCTGGAGGCGTGGCTCGATCACCTCCGGGTCGAGCGCGGTCTCGCCGAGAACACCCTGGTGGCCTACGCGAAGGACCTCGAAGAGCTCGCGTCATTCGCGAAGGGGCGCCGCACGCCTCTCGTCGGTCTGGGTCAAGCCGACCTCGCCGAGTTCCTCGGCTCTCTCCGGGACCGCGGCCTCTCCCCGCGCTCCCAGGCCCGACACCTCTTCTCGGCCCGGGCCTTCTTCCGCTTCGCGCTGCGCGAGGGCCTCGTCGAGCGGGACCCAGTCGAGAACCTGCGACCGCCGAAGAGCTTCCGGGCCCTGCCGCGCTACCTCACGCCGGCCCAGGTCGAGGCGCTCCTCTCCGCGCCGGACGTCGCGACTCCCGTCGGCCTCCGGGACCGGGCGGTGCTCGAGGTCCTCTACGCGACCGGCCTGCGCGCGTCCGAGCTGACCGGGCTGACCGTCGACGGCATCGACCTGGACCTCGGCGTTGCCCGCGTGTTCGGCAAGGGCCGGAAGGAGCGCCTGGTGCCGCTCGGGCGCGAGGCCCGGCGCTGGGTCAGGAAATACGCGGCCGAGGTGCGCGCTTCCTTCGCCCGCGGCCGGTCGAGCCCTCTCCTCTTCCTGAGCGCCCGCGGCGGCCGACTGTCTCCCACGGGTCTCTGGGGCCTCGTGCGCCGCCACGCGGTCACGGCCGGAGTCGAGAAGGTGCTCACGCCGCATGTCCTGCGCCACTCCTTCGCGAGCCACCTCCTGGAGCGGGGCGCCGATCTGCGGGCGCTGCAGGCGATGCTGGGCCACGCCGACATCTCGACGACGCAGATCTACACCCACGTGACTCGGGAGCGCCTGCGCCAGCTCTACGACAAGTTCCATCCCCGGGCCTGACCCCGCCGGCCGGCGATGATAAGATTCGGCGCTCTGTTGGCGCTCGGGAGTGCGGGAGCGCGAAGGACCAGGCACGCATGGCAAAGAACGGACGTCATCTCTTCACCTCGGAATCCGTCACCGAGGGCCACCCCGACAAGATCGCCGACCAGATCTCCGACGCCGTCCTCGACACGCTCATCGCCGAGGACCCGATGAGCCGGGTCGCCTGCGAGACCCTGGTCACGACGGGGCTCGCCTTCATCGCGGGCGAGATCACCACCAAGGCCTACGCCGACCTCCCGACGATCGTCCGGGAGACGATCAAGGACGTCGGCTACACGCGGGCGAAGTACGGCTTCGACTACGAGACCTGCGCCGTCATCTCGGCCATCCACGAGCAGTCCCCGGACATCGCCATGGGCGTCGACCCGGGCGGGGCGGGGGACCAGGGCTTGATGTTCGGCTACGCCTGCCGCGAGACCGAGGAGCTGATGCCGCTCCCGATCATGCTCGCCCACAAGCTGACCCGGCGGCTCTCCCAGGTGCGCCGAGAGGGCGTCATCGACTACCTTCGCCCGGACGGCAAGAGCCAGGTCACCGTCGAGTACGAGGGCGACAAGCCGGTCCGGGTGGAGGCCGTCATCGTGTCCGCCCAGCACAGCAACCTCGTGCCCATCGAGACCGTCCGCGAGGACATACTGGAGAAGGTGATCCAGGCCACCGTTCCCGCCGCGCTCCTCGACGAGAAGACGAAGTACCTCATCAACCCCACCGGCCGCTTCGTGACCGGGGGTCCCCAGGGGGACTGCGGCCTCACCGGGCGCAAGATCATCGTCGACACCTACGGGGGAGTGGGCAGCCACGGCGGGGGTGCGTTCTCGGGCAAGGACCCGACGAAGGTCGATCGGTCGGCGTCCTACATGGCCCGCCACGTCGCCAAGAACATCGTCGCCGCCGGGCTCGCGGAGAAGGTCGAGCTGCAGATCGCCTACGCGATCGGCGTCGCCGACCCCGTCTCGATCATGGCCGACACGATGGGGACGGCGGCCGTCGACGAGGCCGCCCTCGTGAGGGCGGTGCGGGAGATCTTCCCCCTGACGCCGAAAGGGATCATCGAGTACCTGAACCTGCGCCGGCCGATCTTCAAGAAGACGGCGGCGTACGGGCACTTCGGCCGGAGCGAGCCGGAGTTCACATGGGAGCAGACGAACAAGGCGGGGGACCTCGCAGCCCATTTCAAGCGCTAGGCCCGGAGCGATCGGCGGGCCCGGTGCCCATCGGCGTCCGGACGGCATGAAGGGGGCGCGGAGGCGGCGGTGGGTGTGGGCCTCCCTCGCCGCCGTCTCCTTGGTCGGGCTCCTCCTTCTGCGCCTCGCGCTCTGGCGGCCGCTCGCTCTCGTCGGGCGGGAGCCGGCCGACGGCTATTCCCGGCTGGCCGGCGTCGTCCACGTCCACACCACCCTCTCCGACGGCGGGGGCGCGCCGGAAGAGGTGATCCGGGCCGCGCGGGCGGCCGGCCTCGGCTTCCTGGGCATCACCGACCACAACAATCTCGACGCCAAGCCCTTCGAGGGCTACCACGACGGAGTGCTCGTCCTCGTCGGGGCGGAGCTCTCCACTCCCGCGGGGCACGTCCTGGGGGTGGGTCTCGACCGTGATCCGGCCTGGCGCTTCGCCGGCGACGGTCAGGACGGCCTCGAGGACGTCCGCGACCTCGGCGGCGTCCCCTTCGCCGCCCACCCGCTCTCGGCCCGGGCGGACCTGCGGTGGCGGGGCTGGGACCTGCCCGGCCCCTGGGGCCTCGAGCTCCTGAACGGCGACAGCGACGCCCGCCGCGCGGGACCGCGGCTCCTGCTCTGGGCGGCCCTCTACCGTCTCAACCCCGGCTACGCCCTCCTGCGCAGCCTGAGCCCCGTCGACGACCTCCTCCGGCGCTGGGACGACATGCTCTCGAAACGGGACGTCGTCGGCCTCGTCGGAGCGGACGCCCACAGCCGGCTGCCGCTCACGAAGGCGCACGCCCTCCGGTTCCCGTCGTACGAGGCGCTGTTCTCCCAGGCCCGCAACCACCTGCTCCTCGACCGGCCCCTCGCCGGCGACGCGGCCGCCGATCGGGCCGCCGTTCTCGACGCCCTGCGGCGCGGACGCTTCTACATCGGGCTCGACGCCCTCGCTCCCGCGGACGGCTTCCGCTTCACGGTCGAGCCGGTCGCTCCGGCCGGGGGTGTGCGGTGGACGATGGGCGACCACGTCGACCCGTCGATCGGCCTCCGTGCGGTCGCCGGCGGACGCGTGCCTGCAGGGACGCGTCTCGTCCTCCTGCGCGACGGCCAGAAGGCGGCGGAGGGAGCCGAGTCCCTCGCCGCGCTCCTTCCCGGATCCGGTGTCTACCGCGTCGAGGCCCGCGTCCCGGGCTGGCCGGTGCCGTGGGTGATCACCAACCCCGTGTACGTCCACGACGAGGCGATCCGCGAGAGGCGAAGGCTCGCCGCGGCGTGGCCGGGCCCGCCGGCGGCTTCCCGCGAGGCCCGGAGCCTCGGCTCGCTCGAGGGATCGCCGATGTTCGTGGCCGAAGCCGACCCGACGTCTCGCGTAAACGCCGACGTGCAGGCGCCCAAGGAAGGCCCGGAGGGGCAGGACGCTCTGCGGCTCTCCTTCCGTCTGGGGACGCCGACCGAGGCACGGCCCTTCACGTGGTGCGCGCTCGTCAACCGGCAGGCCCGCGATCTCTCGCCCTGGACCGGCCTCCGCTTCCGCGTCCGCGGTGACGGCGAGTATCGTCTCTGGGTGCAGGTGCGTGACGTGAATCCGGCCTCGGCCGACGAGGGCCTCGAGTGGTGGCTGGCCTCGGTCCGCACCTCGGTCGAGTGGCGCGAAGCCCGGCTCCCGTTCTCCCGCTTCCGCACGATCAACCCGAAGACGGACGGACGCCTCGACATCGACGCCACGAGGGCGCTCGTCTTCGTGCTCGACGGCGCCTCGGTCAAGGTCGGCACCGCGGGCACGATCTGGATCAGCGACCTGGGGGTGTACAGGTAGCTGTCACCCGAGGGACTCCGCTATCCCGAGGGACGCCGGCTGTTACGGGTCCCGAGGGATATCTGTCCGTTCGTATCTTCATTCAGGCCCGTTCAGGTCGGGCTAGGTCTCCAGAGTCAGGATCAGATAGAGGCCGGCCGCGCCGAAGAGGAGGTTCGGCGCCCAGGCGGCGAGCGCCGGGTGCAGGTAGGCGTTGTTCCCGAAGGCCTCGAAGGCCCCGAGCACGGCCCAGTAGAAGATCGCGATCACGATCGCGAGGCCGATCCCGTAGAGCGCCCCCCGCCGTGCGACCACGAACGAGAACGGCACCGCGAGCACCGTCATCACGAAGCCCACCATGGGGAAGGCCACCTTGCGGTGGAGCTGGACCCGCAGCTTGGCCACGTCGAAACCGCGGGCCTGGAGGGACGCGATGTAGTCGCGCAGCTCGCCGAAGCCCATCGTCTCGGAGGGCTTGTCCTCGCGCCGGAAATAGGAGGGCGGCTCGACCTCGCCCCCGGGGTCGGCCCCGAGAGCCCGCACCCGCTGGCTGCTGAACGGCCGGAACGAGGACCGCGCGCCGGTCGTGCGCCGCCAGCCGTCCTCGAGGTCGTAGGTTCGCCGGGCCGCGTCCCAGGTCGCCTGCCGGGCGAAGAGCCGCTCGCGCAGGTCCCAGCTCCTCGGGTCGACGTCGTAGATCGAGAAGCCGTACACGGCGAAGTCGCCCCCCGTGGTCGGCTCCGCCACGCCCTGGGGCGCGGCCTTCGCGCGCTCGACGATGTAGTCGAAGTTGTAGAAGCGCTCGTCCCTCGCCAGCACCCAGCGCCTGTCGAACTGGTCGGACGTCTGGGCCGGCCGGCCCTTGATCACGTTGAACTGGAGGGCGGCCGCCTTGTTGGTGACCGGCAGCATCCACTCCTGCATTCCGTAGAGGACCCCGCTCGCGAGGAGGCCCATCCCGAGCACCGGTCCCGTCGCGCGGAGGACGCTGATCCCCCCCGCCTTCATCGCCGTGATCTCGTTCCGGCGGGCGAGGAGGCCGAGGGTGATGAGCACCCCCACGAGCACGGCGACCGGCACCATGAGGAAGCCGATCTGCCAGATGTGGGCGATGTAGTAGCGAAGGACGACCCTCCACGCGACCTTGTTCTGCTGGATGTCGTCGACCAGGTCCATGAACTCGGCGAGGACGAAGATCGAGACGAAGGCGAGCAGGACGAGGGCCACGTTCGAGACCCAGGAGCGCGCGATGTAGCGGTCGAGGATCGACGGGAAGCGGAGGGTGGGGCGGGGGATGCGGAGCACGACCGCCGGCCGGGCCGGTGCGGCGTCGCGCCCCGGGGCGGCGGGGCGGCCGGCAGGGCCAAGCCTGATCCGAGGCACGAACGAGAGGTAGTGCGCGGGGTCGAGGGGGTCGAAGGCGGCCTCGCGGTGGTTCAGCCACAAGAGCCCCAGGGCCAGCGATCCCAGGACGAGGTTGGCGGCCCACATCGAGAGCCAGGGGATCATCACGCCCGCGTCGCCGGCCTGCTCGCCGAGCCGGATGAAGACGTAGTACACGAAGATGACCGCGATCGACAGGGCGAACGCGGAGGATCGGGCCTCCTTCTTGCTCCCGAGGGAGAGGGAGAGGCCGAGGAGGCCGAAGACGAGGCACGCGCTCGGGATCGCGAACTTCTTGTGCCACTCCACGGCGAAGCGGCTCCACTCGGTCCGCGGCTTGCCCAGGGCGCGGAGCGTCCCGACCCGCTCCGCCAGCTCGGGGAGGGTCATCTCTCGGTCGCCCTTCGACAGGAGCAGCTTCTTGCGGTCGGGGAAGAACTCGTCCACCGGGAGGTCCCAGTCCATCCGGCCGAAGGTCGTCCGGCTGTAGAGGAGAGGGTCCTTGGCGGAGAAGCTGTGCTCGCTGCCCGCGCCGAGCACGAGGCGGACGACCTGCCGGTCGCGATCGACGAGCAGCTCGCCCGTCCGGGCCAGGATGAGCTTGGGCTCCCGCACGTCGCGGATGTCGTGGATGAGGAGGTTCTTCCACCGTCCGGTCTCCGGCTCGATGTCCTGGACGTAGAGCATCGTCTGGCCGGGGAGGAGGTCCGTGTTGAAGGTGCGGGGCTGGACCTCGGTGCGCGCCTTGCTGACCACGAGCGAGAAGACGAGCTCGCGATAGGACTGGTTGGCGGCGGGCAGGGCCACCGCGTTGATGTAGAACGTGATCGCGGTCATGACCAGGGACAGCATCGTGACCGGGACGAGCAGGCGGACCGGGCTCACCCCGACCGCTCGCAGGGCCACGATCTCGCTGTCGCTCGCCATGCGCCCGAAGGCGAGGAGGACCCCGAGCAGGAACGCCATCGGTATCGTGACCGCGAGGATGGAGGGCAGCAGGTTCAGGAAGACCCGCAGGATCGTCGTGAAGTCGGCGCTGCGCGCGACGAGGACGGCGAGGAGGCGCGGGATCTGGTCGACGAGGAGGACGAAGGTGAAGACCAGGAGGCCGATGGCGCTCGGGGCCAGCATCTCGCGGACGATGTAGCGGTCCAGGAGGTGTGGCCGCGAGAGCGGAAGCCGCCAGGCCACGGTCATCGAGGCATCCTAGCACGCGTCTTCCGCGCGGCCGGAGGTGGCCGGAGGCGGCGTCTTTGCCGGCGAGACGACTTGGGTTATCGTCGGCGGTCCGACCATGGATCGAGCGACCTGCTACGCGCCGGGGTCCACGTCGAACGTGGGCCCGGGCTTCGATTGCCTGGGCATCGCGATCACCGGGATCGGCGACCGCGTCGAGGCGGTGCTCTCTCCCGCCCCCGGCGTCCGGGTCCTCTCGGTGTCGGACCCCCGGATCCCCTGCGATGCTCGCCGGAACACGGCCGCGCTCGCCGCGGCCGAGGTCCTCCGACGGGCCGGGGCCACGGCCGCCATCGGCCTCGAGCTCCGGGTCTCGAAGGGCCTCCCGCTCTCGGGGGGGCTCGGCGGCAGCGCGGCGTCCGCCGTGGCGGGCGCGATGGCCGTCAACGCTGTCCTCGACTGCCCGCTCGACCCCGAGGCGCTCCTGTGCGCCGCGCTGGAGGCGGAGGCCGTGGTCGCGGGCCGCCATCCCGACAACGTGGCCCCTTCCCTTCTCGGGGGCGCGGTGGTGGTCCTGGGCACGGCCCCCCTGCGCTACGCCCGTCTCACCGTCCACCCTTCGTTGCGGCTCGTCTTCGCGATCCCGGCCTACGGCGTCGAGACCGCCCGGGCCCGGGCCGTCCTGCCCGCGAGCGTCCCCCGGGCCGATGCGGTGGGGCAGGCCTCGGCCCTCGCCGGCCTCGTGCTGGCCCTGGAACGGGGCGACGGGAGCCTCCTCCGCGCGGCGATGGTCGATCGCGTGGCCGAGCCCTCCCGGATCCCGCTCTACGCCGGGTACGCCCGTGCGCGCGAGGGAGCGCTCGCTGCCGGCGCCTTCGGGGTCGCGGTGAGCGGTGCGGGGCCGACCCTCCTCGCGGTCGTGCCCGAGGGGAGCGAGGACGATGTCGGGCGGGCCGTCCTGTCGGCCTACGAGCGGGAGCGCGTCACCGCCCGCCTCCACGTCGCCGGCGTCGACACCCAGGGGGCGCGGCTCGAGTGAAGACGAGAGCGCCCATCCTGCGCTGCACGGCCTGCGGCCGCGAGCTGCCGGCTCTCGTCCCCCGGTCGGACTGCCCATGCGGGGGTCTCCTTGACGTGGTCCATCGCGCCCGCGAGTCTGGTGCCTCGCTCCGGGCGCGCTTCGACCGCCGCCGCCGCGACGGCGACCCAGCGGTGCAGGGGAGCGGGGTCTGGCGCTTCCGGGAGCTCCTCCTCCCGGGCCCGGGGCCGACCCTGACCCACCCCGAGGGCAACACGCCGCTCTACCGCCGCGAAACGATCGCGCGTTTCGTCGGCCACGCGGACCTCGCCCTCAAGCACGAGGGGCTGAACCCCAGCGGCTCCTTCAAGGACCGCGGCATGACGGTGGCGGTGACCCAGGCCGTTCGCGCACGGGCGACCGCCGTCGCGTGCGCATCGACCGGCAACACATCGGCCTCGATGGCGGCGTACGCGGCGCAGGCCGGGCTCCCGGCCCTCGTCTTCGTCCCCGCGGGGAAGGTGGCGGCGGGCAAGCTCGCCCAGGCCCTCGCCTACGGGGCCCGGACGCTCCTCGTGCGGGGCGACTTCGACGCCTGCCTGCGGCTCGCGCGCGAGGCCTCGGAGGCTCTCGGCATCGCCCTCCTCAACTCGATCAACCCCTGGCGCATCGAGGGGCAGAAGACGATCGTCTGGGAGATGCTCCAGCAGCGGGCCTGGGAGCCGCCCGACTGGATCGTCGTCCCGGCCGGCAACCTCGGCAACACCTCGGCCTTCGGCAAGGCCCTGCGCGAGGCACGCGAGCGGGGCCTCGTCCGCCGTGTCCCGCGCCTCGTCTCGGTGCAGGCGGCGGGGGCGAACCCCTTCTACCGCAGCTTCCGGGGGGGCTTCCGCCGGCGCTACCGCGTGCGCGCGGAGACGGTCGCCACCGCGATCCGCATCGGCGACCCGGCCAGCCACGACCGCGCCGTGCGGGCGATCCGCGAGACGCGAGGCCTCGTCGCCTCGGTCACCGACCGCGAGATCCTGGAGGCGAAGGCCGTGGTCGACGCGGCCGGGATCGGCTGCGAGCCGGCCTCGGCGGCGGCCGTGGCCGGGGCGCGGCGGCTCGCGCGGCTCGGTGTGATCCGCGCCCGCGACTCCGTCGTCGCCGTCCTGACCGGACACGTCCTCAAGGACCCCGGAGTGGTGATGGACTTCCACGCGAGGGCCGGCCGCCACCGCAACCCGCCGGTCACGATCGACGCCAGGTTGTCGGAGGTCGAGCGGCTCCTGAAGCGGCGCTAGAGGGAGGCTCGCGGGCGCGGGGACGCGGCTCGTCGGCCTCGCCTCGGGGTCAGGGGAGTGGCTTCGGATCCTCGGCGGGGGAGTCGGCCCGCCCCCTCTCCGCCGGGAGGAGCGGCCGCTGGGCGAGCCGCGCGTCCACGGGGAGCGACATCCCGAACGTGCTCCCCTTGCCGAGCTCCGACTCGACCCAGATCTGCCCGCCGTGGCCCTCGACGATGAGCCGGCAGATGTAGAGGCCGAGGCCGGTGCCCGAGACCTTCAGGTGGCCCTCGGTGCGCACGCGGGCGAACTTCTGGAAGAGCTTCCCGACCTGCTCCGAGGGGATGCCCAGGCCGTGGTCGATCACCTCGATCACCACGTGCATGGTTCCGCGCTCGCGCACCCTCACGACGATCGAGCCGCCGGAGGGGGAGTACTTGACCGCGTTGGAGACCAGGTTCGTGAGCACCTGGCGCAGGCGGTCGGGGTCGGCCCAGATCTTCGGGAACGACGGCGGCACGTCCATGAGGACCGAGTGGTCGGAGAGGCCGAGCGGCACCGCCTCGAGGAGGAAGGGGCCCACGTCCACCTCGCGGAAGTTGAAGCTCAGCTGGCCGGTCTCGATCTGGGTGATGAGGAGCGTGTCGTTCGCGAGGAGGGCGAGGTGGTCCGTCTCGCTGATCACCGTCCGCATGAACTCCTGGCGCGTTTCCGGGGGCAGGTCCTGCTCCTCGAGCACGAGCTCGGCGAAGCCGCGGATCGCCATGAGCGGCCGGCGGAAGTCGTGGGCCACGATGCCCACGAACTCGCTCTTGAGCCGGTCGTACTCCTGGAGGAGGGTGTTCGCCTTCTTGATCTCGTCGTGCAGGCGCAGGTTCTCGACCGCGATCGTGGCCTGGCCGGCGAGGGCGAGGAGGAGGTTCAGGTCGTCGTCCGTGAACGGCGCCCGCCCCGTCCGGTCCGCCACCCCGAGGAGGCCGAGGATCTTCGGCCCCCGGGTGATCGGAGCGACCATCAGCGATTGGAGCTGCAGGTCGGCCACGAGGTCGGGGAGGAGCCGCGTGTCCGCCTGGGCCTTGTTCGAGAGGAGCGGACCGTTCTTCCGGAAGTTCCAGCGCCCGTCCGCCTCGCCGTCGACCTTGTAGCGGACGCGCAGCACCTCCTCGGGCCGGAGGCCGAAGCCGGGGGGCTGGCCGACGAGCTGCCGCCGCTCCGAGTCGTAGAGGAGGACGAGGCCTCGCTCCGCCTTCAGCATCTCCGCGCTGTGGCGGGCGAGGTGGCCGTAGAGGGCCTCCGCGCCCCCGGCCAGCGAGAACGCCCACGACATCTTGTAGAGGCCGAGGAGCTCGCTCGTCTTCTTCTGGAGGACCCGGCGCTCGGCCAGCTCGCGCAGGAGGCGCGAGACGCGGATCTGCAGCTCGGTGGGCTGGAGGGGCTCGGCCCGCTGCACGTCGTCGACGTCGGGCGGGACGCCCTGGGGGTCGAAGCCGTAGAGGACGAGGATGCGCACGTCGCCCCCGAGCGCCTGCCGCACGCCCTTCACCACGGAGGCCATCGACGGGTCGCCGAGCGAGTGAGAGGCGAGGAGCAGGTCGGGCGAGCAGTCCACGACGCTCTGGACGATGCGGCGGCCGGGCACGACGACGGTCACCCGGTGGCCGGCCGTGCGGAGGAGGCGGGCCAGCTCCTCGGACTGCTCCTGGTTCTCGTGGACGAGGGCGATGTGGCCGAGAGGCCCGGCGGCGGCCGGGGTGATCATCGGCCTACGAGCCGAGCCCGTTACGCGTCGACCGCTCGATCGAGGTGAAGAGGTTGACGATCGAGCGGAGAGCGGCACGGGCGATCGGCTTCACCAGGTAGGAGTCGCCGCCCGCCTCGCGGCCGGCCGTGTAGTCCTTGAGGTCGCCCTTCGCGGTCACGAAGACGATGGGCACCTTCTTGTCCACGTGGCGCAGGGCGCGGCACACGGAGTAGCCGTCCATGTCGGGAAGGTTCACGTCCAGGAGCACGAGGTCGAACGGGCCCTGCTTGTCCGCAGACTTCAGGCACTCGGTCCCGGTGCCCGCCTCGAAGACCTCGAACTGGTCGGTCTTCTCGGCCTCGAGGATCGTCCGGATCAGGGCACGCGTGGGAACGTGGTCGTCGACGACGAGCACTCGCTTGGCCATGGTCTTTGCCCTCGCTGACCGCCTCTCCGCGCGCCCATTCTAGCGCAGGGAGAGAGCCGCGCGGTTTCGGAGGACTGGGAAGGGCGGTTGGAAGGTCGCCAAAGGGGCCGAACTAACTTCCGATAATGCATATTATAGTGGTTGTCAAATAGGTTGACAAAATGGACGCGCCGCGCGAGACTGCGCCGTGGGCCGTCCGCCTCTCACCGAAGACCAGGTTCGCTCCCGGGTGCTCGCCTACTGCAGGCGCTACGGCGTCTCCCCGGGCGCCGAAGGCCTCCCGCCGTTTCCGACCGGCAAACGGGAGACCCGCCAGCACCGCGAATGGCTCACCGTCTACCGCGCTCACCGCCGCTCGCTGCTGCGGGCGGCCCAGGGCGACGAGGGCGACGACGGGCCGCCCCCCTCCGAGTGCCCTCTCTGCCGTCGCCCCCTCACGGCCGATCCTGGGGTGCCGTACGCGCGTGCCGCCCCGGGCGCGCGCCCGCAGCGGCGGACGAGCCTCCTGCACGCCGGCTGCGCCGATCTCGCGAGGCAGGCGGAGGCGCTCGGGCCGGAAGCCGTGGCCCGGCTCCCGGCCTTCCTCTGGCCCGGTCGCCCGAGCGGCTCCTCGCGCGGCTGACGCCCGTCGAACACCCTCCTCAAACGGCCCGGCCCTTCCATGCCCCCCGCCGGAAGGCGGCGAGGCCGACGACCGCCAGCAGCGACTCGGCGAGCGTGATCGCGAGGAAGACGCCGAGCGGCCCCCAGCCGAGCCCTCGCGCGAGGACGAGGGCGAGCGGGATCTGGAAGAGCCAGTAGCAGACGAGGTTGATGCAGGTCGGCGTCACCGTGTCCCCCGCGCCGTTGAACGCCTGGACGAGCACCATGCCCCAGGCGTAGAAGGCGTAGCCGTAGCTGACGACCCGCAGGCAGAGCGCGCCCCGCTCGCGGACCTCGGGGTCGGCGCTGAAGAGGGCGATGAGCCGCGGCGCCGCGGCGAGGAAGGCCGCCATCACGACGAGCAGGACCACCATGTTGTAGAGGCCGACCAGCCACACCGCGCGCTCCGCGCGCTCCGGCCGCCGCGCGCCGAGGTTCTGGCCGACGAGCGTCGCCACCGCGTTGCTCATCCCCCACGACGGCAGGAGGGCCACGACGATGATGCGCAGGGCGATCGTGTAGCCCGCGAGCGCCGCCGCCCCGAAGAGGGAGAGGATGCGCACGAGGCCGAGCCAGCTCGCGGTGCCGATCAGGAACTGGCCCACCCCTCCGACCGAGAGCCGGACGAGGCCGAGCATCCGCTCCCGATCGAGCCGGAGGTGGCGCCTTTCGACCCGCACCCGCCGCCGGCCCGAGGCCAGGGCGCGGAGCTGGTAGGCCACGCCCACGGAGCGGCCGAGCGTCGTCGCGACCGCCGCCCCCGTCACACCGAGTCGCGGGAAGGGCCCGAGGCCGAAGATGAGGCAGGGGTCGAGGACGACGTTGACGCCGTTCGCGATCCACAGCGCGCGCATCGCGACGGTGGCGTCCCCGGCCCCGCGGAAGACCGCGTTCAGGACGAAGAGGAGCACGATCGAGGCGTCGCCGGCGAACATGCAGACGGCGAAGCCACGGCCCGTCTCGACGACGGACCGCGGCGCGCCCATGAGCTTCAGGAGCTCTCCTGCTCCCGCGCCTCCCGCGACGGCGAAGACGGCGGACACCGCGAGGCCGACCGCCGCCGCCTGCACGGCGGTGCGGGCGGCGTCCTCGGGCCGCTTCTCCCCGATGCGGCGCGCGACGAGGGCGGTCGTCGACATGCAGAGGCCCATCGCGACCGCGTAGACGACGGTCAGGAGGGACTCGGTCAGGCCGACCGCGGCGACCGCGTCCGGCCCCAGCCGACCGACGAAGAAGACGTCCGTCAGGCCGAACACCGACTCCATCACCATCTCGAGGATCATCGGGACGGAGAGGAGGAAGACCGCGCGATTCAGGCTGCCCTCGGTGTAGTCCTCGGTGGTGCCGCGCACGGCCTTTCCGAAGAGCGACCAGGCAGACTCCCGCCGCTCGGTCGGACGGCCCGTGGGTGCCTTCGCGTCCTCCGGCCCGCTCTCGCTCGTCCGTCGGGCGTCGTGCATCTCGTCCACTTCCTCTTCCCGTTCCTGCCGCCTCTGCCCGAAAAGAAAAGGCCTTCCGGGGCTCGCACCCTGGAAGGCCTGACGGGCGGCGTTCGGTCTGGCCCGGGCTCTAGGGTGCTCTGCCCTCCGCGCGGATGGCCGCGCCGACGAGGCACGCGATGGCGGTCGCGGCGCCCCTCGGTGCGGCCGGGTTGAAGACCTGTGTTCTCACGAGGCGACCTGCTCCACTAGAGACCGGCATTCTGCGGCATTGCGGAGGTCCTTGTCCAGCACGTTCCGGCGGCGCCGCTCCGCCTCCGCACGAGACCTACTGCGTGAAGGCGTAAACCCTGCCGTCGAGGCCGGTCGCGAAGACCAGCCCCTCCCCCACCGCGGGCGAGCCGGGGAAGCCGTACGAGCCGCTCGAGGCGGGCTCGGCGGCGTAGTACCAGACGGTGCGACCGGTCGCCCGGTCCATCGCCACCACCAGGCCCCGGTGGCCGGCGAGGTAGCCCTTCTGGCTGGCCGTCCCGGCGTAGACGCGCGATCCGGTGACGGCCGGCTGACCCCACGCCCAGCCGTAGACGTCCGTCTTCCAGCGTCGCTCGCCGGTTCGGGCGTCGAAGGCCTGAACGACTGCGGCGTCGGACGAGCCGACGTAGACGACGCCGTCCCTCGCCGCGGCCGAGGACTCGACCCACGAGAACCAGACGTAGCGGGTCCACGCCGGCTCGCCGGTGCGGGCGTCGAGTCCCAGGAGGTCGTAGCTGCGGTTGCCGACGATCAGCCGGTCGCCGACGACGGCCGGAGTCGAGACGACCGCCCCCCGCGTGTCACGCTTCCACTGGAGCTTCCCGGTGGCGGCGTCCAGCGCGTAGACCCATCCGTCGAACGAGCCGAAGAAGACGCGGCCGGCCTCGACGGCCGGCGCGGCGAGGACGCTGTCGCCGGTCCCGTACTCCCAGATCCGGTCGCCGCGCGCGGGGTCGACGGCCAGCAGCCGCCCGTCGTGCGTGCCGAGGTAGAGTCGACCTCCGGCCACGGTCACGTCCGACCCGAAGCGGTCGAAGCGCGACTTCGGGTCGTCGAACGGCAGGCGCTCGATCGGCTTCTCGACGACGCGCACCCGCCAGCGCTCCCCGCCGGTCGCCGCGGCGAGCCGGTAGAGGTACCCGTCGTCGGCCTGGAAGTACACCTCCGAGTCCGACACTGCGGCCCGCGTCCGGATCGGGCCTCCGGCCCGGAACGACCACCGCTCCTTCCCCGTGCGCGCGTCGAGCGCGTGCAGGCGCCCGTCCTGCCCGCCTCCGTACACGGTCGCGTCGGCGTACGTGGCCCCCGCCCAGAGGGGCGAGCCGGCGTCGAAGGTCCAGACCGGCGTCGCGGGCGGGGCCTCGATCGAAGGACGGGCGGGAACGTCGAAGCGCTCGACGCGGTGGAGGGTGAGCGGGATCTCGTAGAGCGGCACGATGTCCCGGGGCGCGGTTCCGTCGAGAGCCTTTGCCTCGCGGTCGTAACGGAAGGCGAAGGGTCCCAGGCGCACCTCGCGGCCGTCGATCTGGGCGGCGACGCGGCCGATCGGGGCCCGGTCGACGTGGGCAAGAGGCACCGACAACCTGATGAGGACCTGGCCGTCCGCGCCGGGCTCGAGCTCCAGCGCGATCGACTCGGTCTCGCCGGCGTGGGTCAGCGTCCCCGCCCACAGGCCCGCGATCTCGGCGACCGTCACCGGCGCGGGAGCCGGCTCTGGAGATGTGGCGACGAACGCGGCCAGAACGGCGGCACTGGCGACGAGTGTGGTCATTCCGTTGGATCTCCGATGCGCGAACCGTTCGCGGCTGAGCGACGGCCCTTCGACTGTTACGGAAACGCGAGCGGCCCGGTTCCGGGGTCGTGGGTCCGTTTCTGGATCCCACGGCTCATTGACCCCACTCGCGCCGGCCCGATACCGTGCCCGGCACCATGAAGCGAACCCTCCCGCTCGTCACGTGCATCCTGCCGGTCGCTCTCGCCGCGTCCCTGGCCGCGGCGCAGGACAAGCCGTCCTCCCCCGCGGGCGATCGCGCCCGGATCCTCGCCGCGGCCCGCGAGATCATGGGCGCGCAGACCTACTGCGCGCTCGTCACGATCGACGAGGCGGGGCGTCCCCAGGTGCGGACGATGAACCCCTTCCCGCCGGAAGAGGACATGACGGTTTGGTTCGCCACCAACACGCGGAGCCGGAAGGTCCAGGAGATGCGCCGGGACCCGAGGGTCGCCCTCTACTACTCCGATCACGCCAAGGCGATCGGGTACGTCCAGCTCACCGGCCACGCCGTCCTGATCGACGACATGCAGGAGATCCTGAAGCGCAAGAGGGCCTACTGGGACCAGGCCTTCCCCGGCCTCAAGAACCTCGTCCTGATCAAGGTCGTGCCCGAGCGCGTGGACGTCCTGAACTACAAGGCCGGCGTGCAGGCCGACCCGGAGACCTGGCGCACGCCTTCGATCGATCTCGCCCCTCCCGCCCCGCCCCGGCCGTAGTCGGCGGCGCGCGCGTCCCACCGTCGGGCTGCCTCGGCCGCCGTCGCCGCAGACCGGGCTCTTTTGGGGTCATAATCAGAGGAACCGTCTCCCGGAGGTGACCGAGCCCATGCATCAGGTGCCTGAGGTGCGCCGCGGCGACCCCGTCCGCCGCACGCGCGCGGCGGACCAGGCTCTGGCCACCATGATCGCCGAGGTTCGGGCCGGCCTCGCGAGGCGGCTGCCCGAGCTGCCCTGCAAGTACCTCTACGACGAGCGTGGCAGCGCCCTCTTCGACGAGATCACGCGCCAGCCCGAGTACTACCAGAGCCGCACCGAGAGCGCGATACTCTCGGAGCACGCCGAGGCCGTCGTGGAGGCGGTGGCGCCCTACGAGCTCGCCGAGCTCGGCTCGGGCGCGGGCCGGAAGGTCCGCCACTTCCTCGACGCGATGCGCTCCCGGGGCTGGCTGGAGAGCGTCGTCCTCCTCGAGATCAACGAGACCTACCTGCGCGAGTCGGTCGAGAGGCTGCAGGGTGACTACCCGGAGGCTCGCGTGCGCGGGATCACCGGCGACTTCGTGAGCGATCTCGCCTCGCTCGGGCCCGGCGGGGGCCGGCTGCTCCTCTTCCTGGCCGGAACGGTCGGGAACCTGCATCCGGCCGACCTGCCCTGGTTCTTCGGCGCCGCGGCGGCCGTGCTCGAGGCCGGCGACGGCTTCCTGGTCGGGGTCGACCTCGTCAAGGACGAGGCCCGCCTCCACGCCGCCTACAACGACTCGGCCGGGGTGACCGCGGAGTTCAACCGCAACATCCTCCGCGTCCTCAACGACCGCCTCGGCGCCGACTTCGATCCGTGGGACTTCGACCACGTGGCCTTCTACGATGGCGGGCGGCAGTGGATCGAGATGCGCCTGCGCGCGCGACGGAAGGTCCGGGCGCGCATTCCCGCGGCCGGGCTGACCCTCGACCTCCAGGCGGGAGGCGAGATTCGCACCGAGCTGTCCTGCAAGTACACGCGGGAGTCCTTCACGGGCCGCCTCGCCGGCTGTGGCCTCGCCCTCGAGCGCTGGATCACCGACCCCCAGCACCTCTTCGCGTCGGCGCTCCTGAGGCGCCGTTGACCCTCGACCGCCTGAAGGCGGCCTGGGAGCGCTCCGACCGGCTGTTCGGCCTGCTGGCCGACGGTGCGTGGCTTGAGCAGCCGATCGCCCTCCGCCAGCCTTTCCTCTTCTACCTCGGCCACCTTCCCGCCTTCGCGTGGAACCACGTCGGCCGCGGCTTTCTCGGATGGCCCCCCTTCCGGCCGGATCTCGACGGGATCTTCGCGCGCGGAATCGACCCCGTCGGCGTCGACGCCTGCGCGCCGCAGGCCGAGTGGCCGGAACGAGCGGCGGTGATCGAGTACCGCGACCGCGTCCGCCGGGACCTGGCCGGGGCTCTCTCCGACCCCGGCTTCCCGCGCGAGGGCCGCCCCGTCGTCGCGATGGTCGTCGAGCACGAGCTCATGCACCACGAGACCCTCCTCTACATGGTCCAGGAGCTCGGCCACGCGCTGAAGACGCGGCCGGCGGGCTGGCCGGAGCTCGCGGAGGGCGACGAGCCGCCGAGGTCGAAGCCGATCGAGGTGCCCGGGGGAGAAGCGGTCCTCGGCGCGGCGCCCGGTTCCCTGCGATTCGGGTGGGACAACGAGTTCCCCGAGCGGCGAGCGCCGGTTCCGCCGTTCGCGATCGACGACCGCCCGGTGACGAACGCCGACCTGCTGGACTTCGTGCGCGACGGGGGCTATGCCGAGCCGCGCCTGTGGCGGGAGGAGGACTGGGGGTGGCGGATGCGCCGCTGCGTCCACCGGCCGCACTCGTGGGTGCAGGCGGGCGACGGCTTCCGCGTGCGGAGCCTCCTCGAGGACGTGCCCTTCGGGCAGGCCGCCCACTGGCCGGCCCAGGTTAGCTGGGCCGAGGCTTCTGCCTACGCGCGATGGAGGGAGGCGCGCCTGCCGACCGAGGCGGAGTGGCATCGCGCGGCGCGGGGGACCCCTTCGGGCGACGAGCGTCGATGGCCGTGGGGCGAGGAGC
>Ga0335076_10000875_pt1 | contig 28641 bp, 21 predicted proteins | sample Lox_Sample_25_FD_206717 | JGI IMG/M metagenome (GOLD analysis project Ga0335076, IMG submission 206717) | Soil microbial communities from Loxahatchee National Wildlife Refuge, Florida, United States - Lox_Sample_2.5 | ecosystem: Environmental > Terrestrial > Soil > Wetlands | place: USA... | reverse complement strand
CTTCTTTTCGATCTTTGCCCAGGTATCCTTCAGCGCGACCGTACGGTTGAAAATGCGCTTTGCCGGCGTGGAGTCGCGGTCGACGCAGAAATATCCCAGGCGTTCGAATTGAAAGCGATCGCCGACGGAAGCCGATCCTAGCGAGAGCTCCAGCTTGCAATGCGGCAAAATTTCCAGCGAACTGGGATTCAGGTTGGCGGTGAAGTCCTGTCCTTCTGCGGTTTGATTCGGATCTTCCTTGGTGAAAAGATTCTCGTAAATCCGCACTTCAGCGTCGATGGCATGCGCCGCCGAAACCCAGTGGATGGTGGCTTTCACCTTGCGTCCATCCGGAGGCGAATTGCCGCCGCGCGTCGCGGGATCGTACGTGCAATGCACTTCCACCACTTCGCCTTGCTCGTTTTTCACGACACCCGTGCACTTGACGAAATATCCGTAGCGCAGCCGCACTTCTCGTCCGGGCGAAAGCCGGAAATATTGCTTGGGCGGGTCTTCTCGAAAATCATCCTGCTCGATGTAGAGTATGCGCGAGAACGGAACTTTGCGCGTTCCCGCGGCGGCATCTTCGGGATTGTTCACCGCTTCCATTTCTTCGATCTGATTCTCCGGATAGTTGTCGATCACGAGTTTGAGCGGGCGGAGCACGGCCATCACGCGGGGCGCGCGTTTGTTCAAGTCTTCGCGGACGAAATGCTCGAGCATGGCCAGCTCGATTGAGCCGTTGGTTTTGGAAACGCCGATGGCGCCGCAGAAATTGCGGATCGCCTCAGGCGTGTAGCCGCGGCGCCGAATGCCGCAGATCGTCGGCATGCGCGGATCGTCCCATCCGTTGACCTTGCCTTGCTCCACCAGTTGCAGCAGCTTGCGCTTGCTGAGCAGTGTGTACGTGAGGTTGAGCCGGTCGAACTCGATCTGCTGCGAAGGGAAAATGCCCAACTGCTGAATAAACCAGTTGTAGAGCGGGCGATGATCTTCGAACTCGAGCGTGCACATGGAGTGCGTGACTTTTTCGAGCGAGTCGGATTGGCCGTGCGCATAGTCGTACATCGGATAGATGCACCACTTGTCGCCGGTGCGATGGTGCGAAGCATGCAGAATGCGGTACATCACGGGATCGCGCAGGTTCAGGTTGGGCGAAGCCATATCAATCTTGGCCCGCAGCACGCGGGAGCCGTCAGGAAACTCACCCGCTTTCATGCGCTCGAAGAGATTTAGATTTTCTTCTGCTGACCGATTGCGGTGCGGACTTTCCTTGCCGGGCTTGGTCAGCGTGCCGCGATACTCGCGAATTTCGTCGGCGGAAAGATCATCGACGTATGCCTTGCCGTCTTTAATCAGTTGGATCGCCCATTGATAGAGCTGATCGAAATAATCCGAGGCGTAAAACAAGCCATCCCAGTGGAAGCCGAGCCATTTCACGTCTTCCATGATCGAGTCGACGTACTCCGTTTCTTCTTTCGAGGGATTCGTGTCATCGAAACGAAGATTGGTGTGGCCCTGGAATTCATCGGCGAGGCCGAAGTCCAGACAGATAGCCTTGGCATGGCCGATGTGCAGATATCCGTTGGGCTCGGGAGGAAAACGCGTTTGCACGCGGCCTTGATATTTATTGGTTTTCAGATCTTCGAGAATGATGTCGCGGATGAAGTTAGAGGGCTTGGCCGGTGTCTCCGGGACGGCTTGCGTCGGCGCTTCGGCGGTGCGATTGGCTGGATTCATAGTCAGCTAACTGGTATGGCAACATGCTAGCACGGATGCTTGCGCTGGATTCCTTTGCGATCTTTGCGTAATCTTGGCGTTCTCTGCGGTTAAAGGCTCTCCGCCAAAATCTTAAACCGCAAAGTTCGCCGAACGAAGCCGCAAAGAACGCGAAGGCTTGTAAAATCATGACGTAGTCCGGCGATGACAATCCGTCCCGCGCAACGTAAACTCTCGGCATGATTCGCGGCGCGCACTTCCTTCTTTACAGCAAGAAACCAGAGGCCGACCGGAAGTTTCTAAAGCAGAAGCTCGGCCTTCGATCGGTTGACGCCGGCCATGGATGGTTGATCTTTGGCTTGCCTCCAGCCGAGATCGCTGTTCACCCAGCCGATGGCAACTTCGTGCAGCGGCATGCCGAGCATGAACTGCTTGGGGCCGTGCTTTATCTCATGTGCGACGACGTGAAGGCCGAAGTGAAATCGCTCAAAGCGAAAAAGGTGAAATGCGCTGCGATTCAAGAAGCGCCCTGGGGAATGTTCACGAGTCTCCGTTTGCCCAGCGGAGGCGAAATTGGCTTGTATCAGCCGACGCATCCCACCGCGATCAAAATGAAGTAATCCGAATCTAGCGCTTGCCTTCCAGGCGATACAACACCGAAGCGTGCGGCGCCAGCTTGACGGAAAGTGCCGCCGCTTTTCCTGAATTCTTGCGCCGCCAAAGATCGCGCAGTTTGTAACTCGCTCCGCTCAGTCCGAGATCTTTCCATTCGTAATGAACAGTCTGTTCACTATCGCCAATGTTGAAAACAGCCAGATAGTAATCTTCGGGAGGAATGTCATTGAACATGCCGGTGCGTGCAATCCAGACAGCAGTATTCTCGGTATTCACAACCCCCCGGTTCTCCGCCGAATGCTGATCGACCGCAATCACTTCCGGATTCGTCAGCAGCGAAGTTGTCCACTTATCCATCGAAAGCAAATCTCCGCCCATGATCAGCGGCGAGCGGAAAATCGACCACAACGTCATCATCGTGCGTTGTTCGTCTTTGGTGAGCTTGGTGTCGCGCGGATCGCCGGCGCCAGGGCTCGGGCCGAGATGTCCGAGCGGCAGCATATCCGCATCCGGCCAGCTTCCGGGACGCACATATCGCGCCCACTTCGCAGTAATCGCGAACTCCTGATAAAGCCCTGTCGACCACTCCTGACCCGGCCAGGGGCCCCAGTGGTCCCAGAAGTCATCGCAGATGCGCCACATTTCCGCGTATTTCGCGATCTCGCCTGCATTCTCGATTGCAGCGGGCCCGGGCGAAAGGCTCAACACGATCGGCCTTCCTGATTTCTTGATCGCGCTTGCGAGCATGCGAATTTCATCGGGCTTGTAGGGATGCGACGCGATGCAATCGGTTTTGATGAAATCCACGCCCCAGCTTGCATACAGCTTGACGATGGAATCGTAATAAGCCTGGCCAGCTTCGTTGTTCTTAATACCCCAGTTGTAAGTGTTCCACGGGCATGCATCGGATTGGTCCGCCGCATCGGCCGCGTGGTAAGGCGAATCGGCGATGGACAGATTTTTGGCCACGGCTTCGCGCGGAATGCCGCGAATGATGTGAATGCCCAGCTTCAGCCCGCGGGAGTGAAAGTAATCGGCAATAGCCTTGAACCCCGCTCCATTCGCGGACGACGGAAAGCGAGTAGGCACGGGAATGAAGCGCCCGTGCTCATCGAGCAGGAATTTCGAGTCTTTGGAATCCTCTTCGACGTTGAACACGTACCAGCCATCGTCGATCACCACGTATCGCCATCCGTATTTCCTGAGATGCTTGGCCATCCAGTCGGCGGTCGCGCGGAATTGAGTTTCGTTTATGCGGCGGCCGTAAGAATCCCAACTGTTCCAGCCCATGGGCGGCGTTGGGGCAAGAGTGGCGTCGCCCGCGGATGCGGGCAGAGATGAAAGTAGAAAGAAAAACAGAATAACTGTGCCGAGACGAGCGGAAACCTCCATTGCGGCACCTCGCCGAAAGCAAAGTTCCGGAAGTAAGGCCTCTCAGCTTACCACCGCACCGTCTCGCTCACTTGCCCATGGTCAGCACGGCGCGGAACCGCACTTTGCCCGTGATCATTTGCTCCCAGGCTTCTGCGGCTTTTTCCAGCGGGAATTTTTCAATCATGGGCCGCACTCCGGTCAGCACGCTGAATTGCAGCGTGTCTTCGGAATCCTTCGCCGTACCTGAGGGCCAGCCCTGAACGTTCCGGCGAGGCATGATGATCTGCGATGCGGAAATGCTGAACGGATCGTTGGGGAAGCCCACGATCAGCATTTTGCCGCCTCGCGCGACTCCATCCACGAGCGTGGAAATAGATCTCGCGTCCGGCGCGGTCGCCAGGATGATCTGTGCGCCACCAAGTTTCTGCAAAGCTTCCACCGGATTTACGGTGTCAGTATCAAGGTATATGTGCGCACCGAGTTTCTTTGCCAGAGCCTCTTTGTCTGCGCCACGGCCGATGGCAACGGTGCGGAACCCCATTTGCCGGGCGTATTGAATGCCGAGATGGCCCAGTCCGCCAATACCCTGAATCGCAACCGTGTCGCCGGCCCGCCCGCCCGCGTTACGCAGAGAGTTGTAAGTCGTAATCCCCGCGCACATCAACGGAGCGGCGTCCGCAGGTGACAAATCATCCGGTATCGCGGCAACTGCCTCAGCAGGAGCGATCATATATTCGGCGTAGCCGCCGTCGAAGCTGAGCGAAGTGATTTTTTCATTCGCGCAAAGAATGAAATCGCCGCGGCGGCAAGCGTCACAAGTGAAGTCGTGGCCGCCATGCCAGCCCACGCCCACGCGCTGGCCCGGCTTCCATTGCGTCACGTCAGCGCCGGCAGAATCGATTCGTCCCGCCACTTCATGACCAGGAATGCGTGGATACGGCAGCCCCGGCCAAAGCCCTTCTTTCACCAGGATGTCGCTGTGGCAAACGCCGCAAGCGTCAACTTTAATGCGGACCTGCATGCGGCCCGGCTCCGGAATCGGCCGCTCGACCAGTTCGAAATTTCCTTTGGGCTTGCTGATTTGCATGGCTTTCATGGTGGGCATGAGTTCCGTCCTTTAAGGTTGCAATTGTTCAGCGTGTACTGTCCGGGCTAATGAGACAGATCGCTGCTATAGATGGAGAGGCAAACTGCGAGGATGCAAAACAAGCGGGTAGCCGCCCGACCAAAGTGCAGAAGCAGAGCGCGGCTTAGGCCGTTGCTGTCCGCACTTTGAAACGAACTCTCTCTCTTTTCTGTAGATACCGCATGATCTCGAACAGATTTCGCGCCTGTGGGTTTCCCGTCGGGCCGAACATCCGCATCAGGCTCTTGGGAGAGCGGTGGGTGACTTCTGCCAGTTGCCGAAATCCGACGGTGGCATTGATATAGTCGCGCAGGACCGTTTTACCCGTTTCCACATCTCCAGCCAGAAAGCTTTCAATGCCCTCGCGCAGTAGTTCCTTGCGGAATGCAGGATCGCGCCGGACTCGCGCCTGGATAGTTTCTTTAAAATCGCGCGTTAAGGCCATTGGTTGCTTCTCCTATTGCTTTCGCTTTTTGTAGTCATGCCATCTGGCAATCGCGTCGTTAATGTCTTTCTGTTGCCGCTTCTTGGTACCGCCGCCGAGCAGAATGACAAGCCCCTCCCCGTCTTTGCCGAAATAAATCCGGTAACCAGGGCCGAAATCGAGCCTGCACTCGGAAACACCGCCGCCAACGCCCTTTACCCTGGAGAAGTTGCCTTGTGCTAAACGGGTAATAGCCACGGCTACTTTGGCGGCAGCTTGTGCGTCCAGGTCGTCGAACCATTCCGCATAACGACTACGGCCGCTCGGGTCGAGGTATTCAAGAACATCGACCATCGCTACACGGTAACACAAACGTTACCTTTGTCAAATTTCCGGCTTACTGCTTCGGCAAAAGGCAGGTTGGGCGTGTGCCGCGCCAGAAACGGCCCGGTTCGCTTTTGTATTATCGAGCCAGTCCGCTTAAAGCTTCAAAATCGCCTGCTCGATCCGTTTCTGTGTCTTTTCCTTCCCCAGCACTTCCAGCGTTTCAAATAATGGTGGAGCATTTTTCCGCCCGCAGACCGCAACTCGGATGGGCTGGAACATCTGCCCTGCTTTCACGCCGAGTTCCTGAGCGGCGGCGCGGAGCGCGTGATCCAGCGGATCGTGTTTGAATTCCGTGTGATTCAGCACTTCTTTCGCTTTCAGCAGGACTTTCTTTGCCATCGCCGCGTCTCCCTTTTGCGGGATGAGTTCGGCGGTATCGTAGGGCGGGAGTTCATCGACAAAGAAAAAGTCTGCGGCCGTGAGCACGTCGCGTAATAGCTTGATGCGCTCGCGGATGAGCGGAGTGATTTGCAGCATCTTTTCGGGCGTGATGTCGAAGCCGGCTCCGCGGACGATCGGCAACAGTCGGGCACTGAGATCTTCCACCGCCAGCCCCCGGATGTGCTCGGCGTTAAGCCAGATGGCTTTGGGGTCGAAAGTCTCTTCAGGGTAAAGATTGGCGGGCGAGCCGCCCGCCCCCACACTGACATCGCTCTCTTTGAAGTTCACGACAGCGTTCGCTCGGTTGATGCCTTCGAGCGAAAAGACCTCGGTCAGCTCCTGCACCGACATTTTTTCGCGGTTGTCTTTGGGAGACCAGCCCAGCAAACAAAGGAAGTTGATGAATGCTTCGGGAAGAAATCCGGCGTCACGGTAGGTTGTAACGCTGACCACCGGCCCGTGGCGGCGTTTGGAGAGCTTGGTACCGTCCGGCGCAACCAGCAACGGCAAATGCGCGAATTGCGGCGGTGCGACGCCTGCCGCTTCGAAAATCAGAATATGCTTGAAGGTGTTGGTGAGATGGTCCTGGCCGCGAATAATGTGGCTGGTGCGCAGATCGGCGTCATCCGCACAGGAAGCGAGATGATAAGTCGGCATTCCGTCGCTGCGCAGCAGAGCGAAGTCTTCGATATCGGCGGTTGATTTTTCCTGCTCGCCATAAACCGCGTCGTCGAAGCCGACCACAAATTTGCCTTCGGCAAATCGGACAGCCGAGGGCGGCTGTCCCCACGCAGACTCAGTATCCCGCGGAATCCGGAAGCGCAGAGCGAAAGGCTCGCCGGCAGCGGCACGGCGGTCGCTTTCTTCGCGCGAAAGCTCCCGCATTCCCGGATTGAACAGCCACGGGCCTCCCGCCCTCGACTTCTCTTCGTCTCCGGCGTGAGCGGGTGTAAAGTCCCGGTAAGCCAGCCCTTTCTCAAAGATTGCGTCAGCGACACTATGATGAAGCGCCAGCCGCTCCGATTGCTTGTACTCTTCGTCCCAATCGAGCCCCAGCCAACGCAGTCCGTCGAAAATGGATTGCAGCGAAGCTTCGGTATTGCGCTCAACGTCGGTATCATCCAGACGCAAAATCATCGTCCCGCCGGTATGGCGGGCATAAAGCCAATTAAATATGAAGGTTCGGGCGCTTCCTACATGCAGAAACCCAGTGGGCGAAGGGGCGAAGCGAACGCGAGGAAGCGAAGCTGGTGAGTCCATTCAGGTAACCCGGTTCGATGTTACGGGCGGTGGAAAACCAGCGTCAAGCAGGCGCCCTGGGTGCAAAAGACGTAAGTCTTTGATTTCCATATGGGCAACACCGTTCCGGCGGTACTTTCGGGGGTCTCAAAACTATTGTTTTGGCAGGGCGCAATATGAAACCATTTAAATGTAAGGCCAGAGGTTTTGAGCAGAAAGCGACCGTAGCTAAATTTTCACGATTTGTGCCATGACCAGCGCCACTTTAAGCATGCTGATTGTGCCCGGCATAGTCACCCTGCTGCTCTTCCTGGTTTTTACTTACCTGTATGAGCAGACGCGGCAGGAGTATTTTCGCGCCTGGCAATTGGGGTGGGCAGCGTACGCCGTCCATTATGCACTTACTTCCCTGAATTCTCTTTACCCGCGGATACATTGGGTTTCGCTCCTCTCTTCCTTGGCGTTGGTGGCGATGGCGCTGTGCATTTTTGTCTCCACCCGGCTGATGCGGGAGAAGTTCCACCTGCGCTGGTATGACATTGCGGTGGCAGTCGCTGGCGTCGCACTGTGCGCGCTGAATTTCCGCCAGGTTAACTTCGGTGGAATCCTTCGGCCTGAAGTTGGCGTAGCCGCGGTGCTCCTCTATTGCTCCGCCTACTTCTATTACATCTACGGTCATCGCCGGAATTCGCTGGCATTCAAAGCACTGGCCGCATCGTTGGCGCTCTGGGCGGTGCTGATGGGCTTCGGCCGGCTGAGTAATTCGTATGCCGAAGTTTTTGAAAAGCTCGGACCAATTCCCCAGATGCTATTGGGCATTGCCATGGTGATGGTGCTGGCGGAGAACGAGCGCAATGCGGTGCAGGAGAACGCTCTGGCCTTCTCAACCCTCGGAGTGGACCCGATGCGGCTGCTCGCGGCGGAAGACCTGGCGCCGAGCATGCAGAATATTCTGGACCGCTTGATCGCGCCGCTGCCCACCAGCCGGGCGCTCATCTACATTTCCGATCGCTGGCGCAGCGTCCTGCCTTCGGTGCAGCACGGCTTTTCGCCAGAATTTCCGGGCAGGCTGGAAAAGAGCGGGGCCGGCGAATACATCTGCGAACTGGCTTACCGGCGGGGTGGCTTCGTGCCCTTGCAGAACGTGCCGGAGATGCTCGAGCCGCTGCCGACCTTTCCCGGCGGACGCTTCGCCCAGTTTCGCCAGGCCATGACGGAAGAGGGCATCATCGATGTGACGGCTGTGAGCCTGCAGACTCGCGAGCGCAATTTTGGCGTCATTCTCTTTCCGCATGCCGCCCGCAATGCTTTCGGTTCCTCCAATTTACGCTTGCTGATTGGCCTGGCCCTGCAGATCGGACTGACCCTCGAAAATTACGTGGTCATGCACGATGCTCAGCGGCGAACCAGGGAATTCGAGCTGCTCACGCAGATCGGGCAGGCCATCAGCTCCCGCCTCGATCAGGATGAGATTTTGCGCACCCTGCATCAGGAACTCGGGCGGATCTTCGACACCAGCGATTTTTACATCGCCTTTCAAGACAACGAAGACATCCGCTTCGAGCTTGAAGTGGAGGAGGGCCAAATTCGTCCCAAGCGCTCGCGCAAAGCGGACAACGGCCTGACCGAGTACATCATTCGCACCGGGCAGCCGCTGCTGATCCGCTCCGACGTAGCAAAAACCAAAGAGCGGCTGGGAGTAACGTTTGTGCCGCCGCGTCCGGCCAAATGCTTTTGTGGCGTACCAATTCTCCTGGGCGGCAAGCCAACCGGCGTGATGGCCGCGATGAACGTGGAGCGCGAGTATGTCTTTGAGCAGCGAGACCTGGAAATGCTCCAGACTGCGGCAGGGCAGGTCTCGGTCGCGGTCGAAAACGCTCGCTTGTTCGCCGAAGAGCAGCGCCGCGCCCGCCAGTTCGCATTCCTCAATAACATTTCCAAAACGGCGATCTCCAGCGAAGACTCGGAGCAAATGCTGGCCGAGATCGTAGGTCACATCCAGCGCAATTTTCGCTTTGACCACATTGGCATCGGCATCCTCGATTATTTCACCAAGGACATTGAGATCAAGGCGGAAGCCGGAGCCACGACGCAGGCCTTGGGCAAGCGCATCCCGCTTGGGGTTGGGATTCTTGGCCGCGTGGCCCGCACCGGCGAGTGGGCCCTGGTGCAAACTACCAGCGGCGAAAATCTTCAGGGTGTTTTGCCGGGCGCGCGCGCGGTTCTTTGTATCCCGATCACCTACGGCGAGACCCTGTTGGGTGTATTGAATGTCGAGAGCCAGCAGGAAGATGCATTTACGCCACAAGATGTGCTGGTCATGAACACGCTGGGCGACCTGCTGGCCACCGCGCTGCACAATTCCTTCGTCTTCAAGCAACTGCAACAGCAGTCGATCACCGACGGGCTCACCGGCATCAAAACCCGCCGGTTTTTCTTTGAAGCTTTGAACTCGGAACTGAAGCGCGCTTCCCGCTCCGGGCGGCCGTTCTCGGTCGTTCTCATGGATCTGGACAAGTTCAAGCACGTGAACGATACCAAGGGCCACCTGGAGGGTGATTTGGTCCTGGCCCGTGTGGGACGTCTGTTGGAGCAGAAATCCCGCCAGTCAAATGTGGTAGCGCGTTATGGCGGAGATGAATTCATCATCCTCATGCCGGAAACCGGAGTGGAACAAGCGCAAGTACTGGCAGAACGTCTGCGGCTTTGGATTGGCAGCGATCCCACTCTGCAGGAACACCACATTACGGGCAGTTTCGGGGTTGCTACGTTTCCTGTCCACGGCTTTACCAGCGAAGATATCATCCATGTCGCCGACGCCGGCATGTACGCCTCCAAGCGCGCAGGTGGCGACCGCGTCAGAACAGCGGAAGAATTTGCCAGTGGCGAGGCGGTGGTCGAGCGGCGCCAGTCGATGTCCCGCTACCTCGAGGGTTTTCTGCAGCGCGATCACACCGCTGAAGCAGACCACAATGATCTGATCGACATGCTGCGCAAAATGTCCGGTGGGGAGGAAAACTGCAACGCTGCGGTACTACGCGAAGCCATTGAAGTGCTGAACCGCGCCGCCGAGGCGCGGGAAACTAATGCTTCCGGCCACGGCGATATGGCAGCGCGCTATGCCATTTGCGTGGCTCGAGCCCTGGGTTTTTCAGAAGAGGAAATGAACGATCTGGCCTACGCGGCCAGGGTGCACGACGTCGGCAAAATCTTCGTTCCGGAGCGGATCCTGAACAAATCCGGACCCTTGACGGAGAACGAATACGAGTCCATGAAACTGCACGCGCCCTGGGGTGCGGAGATCCTCGCAACCATCCCGGACAGTGACAGGTTGCAGAAGGCGGTTGAGCATCATCACGAGGCATTTGATGGTTCGGGGTATCCGGCCGGGCTGCGTGGTGAGCAGATTCCTTTGTGGGCGCGCATTCTGGGCATCGCCGACGCTTACGTGAACATGACCACAGACCGCCCCTTTGCCAGCGCAAAAAGCAGTTCTCAAGCCCTGGCCGAACTTGAAAGGCTCAGCGGCACGCGCTATGACGGAATGCTCGTGCGCATGTTGATTCGTGAACTCAAAGCCGAGAAGGCTTCGCCGGCCGTAGGCGATTAACTCCGGGACCGGCTGCTTCCTCCGCTTCGCGAACCAGAGTTGTTCAGTTCCGGGTGAACCCACTAGAATCCTTCATGGCCTTTTCTATCTCACTCGACAACCAGGTGGCCCTGATCACAGGAGGTTCTCGGGGCATTGGCGCGGCGGCGGTGCGGATGTTTGTCGCGGCCGGGGCGCGCACGGTCTTCAGTTATGAAAAGTCACACGCTAAAGCCGAAGCTCTGGTGCGTGAACTAGGCTCCACAAATTGTGCCGCGGTCGCAAGCAACCTTTCCGGCACGGAGTCCGCGGCCCAGTTAATCGACGCAACGGTCAAGCGGTTTGGCCGGCTCGATATTCTGGTCGCGAACCACGGGGTGTGGCCGCCCGAAGACGCGCCCATCGACAAAATGTCCGAGGCACAATGGCGAAGCACCATGGCAATCAATCTGGACAGCGTTTTCGCTCTGGTTAAGCACTCGGTGGCACAGATGAAGAAACAACCAAAGCAGGGCCCGGCAGCCGGACACCTCGTGTTGGTCAGTTCAACTGCAGGCCAGCGCGGAGAGTCGTTCCATTGCGATTACGCCGCCACCAAGGGTGCCCTCATCAGCATGGTCAAGGGCCTCTCCACTGAACTTGCTCGCGAGCACATTTACGTGAATTGCGTTGCTCCCGGCTGGGTCGATACCGATATGTCGGCTTCGGCACTGAACGATCCGGCAACCCGGTCCCGCATTTTTGCGACGATCCCACTGGGTCGCGTCGCCAAGCCGGAGGAGATCGCCGCACCGATCCTGTTCCTTTGCACCGAACACGCCGGCTTTATCAACGGCGAGGTTTTCAATGTGAATGGCGGAGCCGTGCTGATCGGTTAGGTTCAGACGTAAACGTCGAAATTCCACTTGCGAAGTCGGGCAGCCTATCTGGCCCGCCCGGCGTCTAAATGAGAGGCAGATGAAGTCTTTCCTCGCAGCGATTTTGCTGGCCGTGGCCCTCCACGCGCAGACATCCGAGCCTTCCTCGCCTCCCATCCCGGTAGATCAGGAAAACACCCGCAAGGCCAAAGCAGTGCTCGACCAGACGATCCAGGCTCTCGGCGGGCAGGCTTATCTCGATATCCAAGACATCAGCCAGGAAGGTCGCGCCTACAGCTTTCATCACGGCCAGCCCAGCAGCTTCGGGGTTCTGTTCTGGCGATTCTACAAATTTCCTGATAAGGAACGTATCGAACAGACCAAACAGCGAGACGTGGTCGACATCATCAATGGGGATAAGGGTTACGAAATCACCTATAAGGGCACAGCCACTTTGCCGGCAAAAGACATTGCCGATATCCTGCGCCGGCGTCATTACTCGCTGGATTGGGTGCTCCGCAAGTGGCTCCATGAACCGGGAATTGCCCTGTTCTACGAAGGACCCACGGTGGCCGAGCGCAAGCCGGTAGAACAAGTTTCCATCATGAACGCAAAAAATGAAGGCGTGACGCTCTACATCAGCACGGACGATCATTTGCCGGTCAAAAAGTCCTACTCATGGCGGGACCCGACGGACCAGCAACGCAATGAAGAAGACGAAGTTTACGATAACTACCGTCTGGTGCAGGGAATTTGGACCCCTTACACGCTGACGCGTTTCTACAACGGTGACATGGCGGGCCAGAGATTTCTCAACGAAGTTAAATACAACCAGGGACTGAGCGAATCGAAGTTCGAAGCCCGAGGGAATAAAAAGTAATCTTCAAAACACTCACCGCGACATTCTGGCATCCAAGACCGGAATGCGTTTTCGTCTTTTCGCAAGTGTCGCACTCTCGGTCGCGTTCGCATCGGTAACCAGCGCGCAAACACTTCCCTCTGCGCGCTACTCGAACGACCCCCCACCGGCGGTCTCGTCCGCGTCAAGGCCCTATCATCCCATTTCCGCGAAGCAACGGCTGCGCTGGTTTGCCGAGAGCACGGTCGGTCCCGAAACTCTGGCCGCAGGAGTCTTCACCGCCGGCTTCGGCACGGCTCGCGATGCGCCCAAAGAGTATGGTTCCACATGGAAAGGTTTCGCCCAACGTTATGGCGTGCGCTTGACCGGCATCTCCACTGGCAACGCCATGGAAGCATCTTTAGGCGCGATATGGGGAGAAGATCCGCGCTACTTTCCCTCCTACGGCCAGCCCTTCAAGGGACGCTTGCTGCATGTAGTGATCATGACCTTCGTGGCCCATGATCGCGAAGGCCACGTCATGCCCGCTTACGCGCGCTACATCTCTACGCCGGGAAACAATTTTCTCTCCAACACCTGGCGAGCAGATAGCGAAGCCACCACCAAGGCTGCGCTCACTCGCACTGTGCTGGGATTTGCCGGCCTTATGGGCAAGAACGCCTTCGCGGAACTTTGGCCCAGCGTCAAGAGAACCGTATTCCGAACTCATGCGCATTGAGGTGGTCCGGGATGGGGTTCGCGTAACACTTTGCTTTTCGAGGACAGGATTGAACTAGGTCGGCAGAGCGCGGCGCGAATTTATTTCGCCCGTAGCAGCAAGATGGGCACGCCGATGCTATGCCGGACCCGAGTGGCAGTCGTGCCGAGAAAAACGTCGGCCAGGAAACGGTGTCCGTGCGTGCTCATGGCCACCAGGTCGCACCCTTTTTCTTTGACCCACTTAATGATCTCATCAGCGGGCTCGCCGTAGGCCAACTCGGCCTGCGTCGGGATGCCGAGGGCCTCAAATTCGCCCCGGATTTTCTGCAGGTAGGCAGTGTCTTCAGCGATTTCCGGACTGACAGCGTCACGGCCGTACGTTCTGGCGGCCCATCCGTCAGCCACGTGCAACAGCACCAGGCGGCTGTGGGCCAGCTTCGCCAGTTGCTTTATGTGTTCGATGATCGCCCGGTCGGTCGGCGTGCCATCGAGAGTTAGAAGGATTGTGCCGTACATGGTGTCGCTTCGCGCATCCCGTCCCAATTTTGTGGGACTTTTTTTACATCGGGCGGACAAGGAGTGTCTGCCCCACACGGATTCAGCTTCATCCGCCGGCGATGACCTGCCATGCCGCTCGCAGCGAGTCCGGCAAGCCCCAGATGTCCATGGCGGTGATCAGGATAGCACTCGACCATCCGGCAGCCAGCAGGAACCAGCCGTTTCGCCAATTGCCCATCCGTTTGCCCGAACTTGTAAAGTGCAGCAGCGGAAACATTGCGAACGGCAGTTGCAGAGCGAGCACCACTTGGCTCAACGTCAGCAGGTCGGTGACGCTGCTCTCGCCGCGCAGGCCGATGATGAAAACCGCCGGCAGAATCGCCATCGTGCGCGTGATCAGCCGCCGCACCCACGGTTTGATCCTCCAACGCATGAAACCTTCCATCACCACTTGCCCGGCCAACGTACCCGTGATGGTACTGCTCTGGCCGCTGGCCAAAAGCGCTATGGCAAACAGCGTGCTCGCGACGGCCGTCCCCAACAGCGGCGCAAGGGTTAGATAGGCAACCCGAATCCAGTCGCTGCTGGCGCTGAAGTGGACCACTTGCCCACCCGGTACAGTCACGCTTGCCTTGCCGAAGAAAACCATGGCCGCCAGAACAAGAATGGCCGCATTGACGAAGAACGCGACAGTAAGGGCGACCACAGAGTCGATCGTGTTGAAGCGGAGCGCGCTGCGAATGGAAGGCTCGTCTTTTTGCAGCTTGCGGCTCTGCACCAGCGCGGAATGCAAATACAAGTTGTGCGGCATGACCGTCGCGCCGATCATGCCGATGGCGACATATAACATTCCCGGATGGCGAAAATTCGGGCTGATCAAGGCCCGTCCCATTTCCAAGAAGCTGGGTTGAGTTTCCGGAAGAATGAAAATTTCGATAAAGTAACACACGGCGATGGTCGCAATCAGCAGCAGGACGACGGCTTCAATCGTGCGCATGCCGAAGCGTTGCAAAGCCAGGAGCAGCAGGACGTCCAGCCCGGTGATGATGACGGCCCAGAGAAGTGGGATGTGAAAGAGTAAATTCAGAGCGACTGCGCTGCCCAGCACTTCTGCCAGGTCGCACGCGCCAATCGCGACTTCGCTCATCAGCCAGTTAGGCCAGCGCGTCCATCTGGGATACCAGTCGCGGCAACACTGGGCAAGGTCCTTTCCCGTCACCACCCCCAGTCGCGCCGAGATGACTTGCATGAAAATCGCCATCAGGCTGGCAAGGCCGACCACCCACAACAGTCCGTATTTGAACTGCGCTCCGCCCTGGAGATCAGTCCCCCAGTTGCCGGGGTCCATATAACCGACGCTGACCAGAATCGCCGGGCCGACAAAGGCGCGCCATTGCTCCCAAAACCCTGCCCTATGGTGCGGCACATCGATCGAGCCGTGCACGCCTTCGAGCGACACATGTCCGCCCGAGGGCACTCTGGCGTTGATGTCTTCTGAACCGTTCATGGCAAAAAGGGAGGAAGCAGGCCGCGCGATATCAACTAGTATACACGCCGCCGGGTTAACTATGGTTAATTATTCTGAAGAGTAATTATAGCGGGGAGACCCAAATTCTGTCCGCTGCCGGACGGCCAAGGACGATCGTACCTGAAGAAGTCTTGAGGGCGAGAGTCTTGTCGTAGTTGCTTTCCACCATAGCCAACTCCGCTCCCGGCCGAATGCCCCGCGCTTCCAGAAACTCCAGAAGCTGGCGGTCACGTTCGTAAATTCCGCTCACGCGATAGCGCTTCCCGGCTTCCGCTTCGGAAAGAAGCAAGAGTCCGCGGCGGCGGCGGCTGTCCGGTGCTTCCATTTCGCTGAGATTGCCATGGGGGCAGGCCCCGTCGCGGCCCAGGCGGGCCAGCAGCTTGGCTTCAAAGTCAGGCGAAACGGCATGCTCCAGGCGCTCGGCTTCGTCATGCACTTTGTACCACTCCATGCCAAACATCTCGGAAAGCATGCGTTCGATCAGATGATGACGCAACGTGAGTTTGCGTGCGATGTTGCGGCCCTCGGCGGTGAGCGAGACCTCGCCCTCGGCCGAAACCCGCACCAGCCCGTCGCGCTTGAGGCGTCGCAACGCCATGGTGACGGCGGGAGGTGAAACCGAAAGCCAATGCGCTAGCGTCGCGGAGATGACTGTCTCGCCTTCGCTCTCGGCCTGCAGAATGGCTTTGAGGTAATCCTCTTTGGAAACGGTGATCACGAGTGAATTATACGGCAGGGTTTAAGCATGGTTAATAGATTGAGGCATTGAGCAATTGAGTCATTCATCCAACTCTTCAATGATTCAATGATGGCAATCTCGTTTGACTTCAGCTTTCTCTGCCCCTAACCTTGAATGTCTTCGGCTATGAAAGTTCTGGTCATTGGAAGCGGCGGGCGCGAGCACGCATTGGTGTGGAAGCTGGCCCAGTCACCGCGAGTCACGAAAATTTATTGCGCGCCGGGAAACGGCGGCATTGCGCAGGAGGCCGAATGCCTCCCCGCAGACCTTAAGAGCCTGGATTCCCTGGTTGCGTTGGCGAATCAGCTGCAACCTGATCTCACCGTGGTCGGCCCGGAATTGCCGCTTACGCTCGGTGTGGTCGATGAGTTTTCGAAACGTGGCTGGCCAATCTTCGGTCCAACGAGGGCAGCGGCCCGGCTGGAATCAAGCAAGAGTTTCGCTAAAGAGTTTCTGCAGCGCTACCACATCCCAACCGCACACTACGCCATCTGCAATTCGGTTGAGGAGGTCCGCGGCGCTTTGCCGCATTTCCATACGCCGATCGTTGTGAAGGCGGACGGATTGGCCGCGGGCAAGGGAGTGGTCATCGCCAACAACAAAGAAGAGGCCGCGTCGGTCGCGGCGGAAATGCTGAGCGGGAAAATGCTGGGCGAGGCTGGACAGAAAGTCGTGCTCGAGGAGTGCCTGAAAGGCGACGAGCTTTCATTTCTGGTGCTGAGTGATGGCGAACGCGTGGCTCCGCTGGTCGCGGCGCAGGACCACAAGCGTGTCGACGATGGCGATCATGGCCCGAACACTGGCGGCATGGGCGCGTATTCGACCCCCGCGATTCTGGATGACAAGATGCGCGACTGGCTGGTCAATCACGTGGCGCGTCCGGTTGTTGCGGGAATGAAGGCGGAAGGCGCCGAATATAAGGGCGTGCTCTATTGCGGTCTGATGATGACGGCGCGCGGGCCGATGGTGCTCGAATTCAACTGCCGCTTTGGAGACCCTGAGACGCAGCCGATTCTCATGCGTCTGGAAAGCGATTTGCTTGAAGCGTTAGAGGCCTCGATTGAAGGCCGGGTCAGCGACGGCGATTTTCGCTGGTCGCCGGATGCTTCTGTCTGCGTGGTAATTTCGTCGGGCGGATATCCGGGAACGTTTGAGGTAGGGAAGAAAATTGTTGGGCTGGATGATGCCGGGAAGGTTCCTGGGGTAAAAGTCTTTCACGCGGGTACGAGCAATCATGACGGTACTTACTACACGGCTGGTGGGCGAGTTCTAGGCGTGACCGCGAGAGCTGCGGATTTGAAGGGCGCAGTCGATCGAGCTTATGAGGCGGTGGGCAAGATCGGCTTCGATGGCGAGCACTATCGCAAGGATATTGCGGCGAGGACGCTGAAGAAGTGATCGTCAACTCGCATTCGGAGAATATTGCTGCAAAATGCATAGGCTCTTCGCTTCGCTCACAATGACAGCTCCAAGAATTAAAAAAAAGGGAAACAATGACTGCAAAACCGTTGGTTTCGATTGTGATGGGCAGTGATTCTGATCTCGAGATTATGCGCGAGGCGGGCAAGGCCCTGGAGGAATTCGGCATCGCCTACGAGATCGATGTGACTTCGGCGCATCGATCGCCGGAGCGCACCGCGGAATTCGCGAAAAATGCCAGCGGGCGCGGAATTCGCGTGATCATCGCGGGCGCCGGCGGCGCGGCGCATCTGGCGGGCGTGATCGCAGCGCATACGACGCTGCCGGTGATTGGAGTACCGATTCCTTCAACATCGTTGAACGGAATGGATTCTTTGCTGTCCACCGTGCAAATGCCGGCAGGGATTCCCGTCGCAACGGTCGCGATTGGAAAGCCTGGCGCCACGAACGCGGGAATTCTTGCGGCACAGATGATCGCGCTGGCCGATGCTTTGGTAGCAAAGAAGCTTGAAGTTCACAAAGAAAAGCTTGCGCAAGGAGTACAAGAGAAGTCGAAGAAACTCAAGGCCGCGCTTTCCTAGTCATCAAAATTTCAGAGTCTTCAAATATTCCCGCAGCGGTCCGCCCAGGTCGGGGCGCTTGAGTGCGAATTCCACCGTGGCTTTTAGGAATCCCAGCTTATCTCCGGTATCGTGACGCTTGCCTTCGAAGACGTAACCATAAATTTTTTCCCGTTTCAGAAGTCGCCGCAAGCCGTCTGTGAGCTGCAACTCGCCCCCAGCGCCGGCTTGAATTTCCTGCAGCGATTCGAAAATCGCGGGGGTCAAGATGTAGCGTCCGATCACGGCGAGGTTTGACGGCGCTTCTTCTGCGCGTGGCTTTTCAACCAAATCCAGCACTTCGTGCAGGCCGCCGCGCGATCCCGCAACAGCTTTGGCTTGCATCACGCCGTAAGCGGAAATGGCCGGGCCTTCCACCACTTGCGTCGCCAGCACAGAGCAGTGCGTGGTTTCGAAGACATCAATCAGCTGCTTTAAGCAGGGAACCTGAGAATCAATCACGTCGTCGGCGAGCAGAACGGCGAACGGCTCGTCACCGATTAATTCCTTCGCCATGAGCACCGCGTGTCCCAACCCGAGCGCCTCTTTTTGACGAACGTAGGAGACGTGAATCATGTCAGAAATGCCGCGGACGATCTTGAGCAGCTCGGTCTTCCCGCGCTCCTCAAGCATCTTTTCGAGTTCGTAGCTGACGTCGAAATGATCTTCAATCGCCTGCTTGCCGCGGCCCGTAATGATGATGATTTGATCACAGCCCGCCGCCAGTGCTTCTTCCACGCCATATTGAATAATCGGTTTGTCGACCAGCGGCAGCATCTCTTTGGGTTGCGCCTTGGTCGCGGGAAGAAAGCGCGTGCCCAATCCGGCGGCGGGAAATACTGCTTTGCGCACTTTCGTCTTCATGATGAACTCGATTTTAATGCTTTAACCGGTCAAGATAGTCACAACGTTGGACTGTCATCTCCAAGCATCGCTTTGCGGATAATTTTGAGCGGAACCGCTCCTTGCTGCATGAAGCGGTCGTGAAATTCGAGCAAGCTGAATTTGTCCCCCTTAAGTTTGCGGTAATCTTCGCGCAATTTCATGATTTGCAATTTGCCCAGGGTGTAAACCAGATACGTTGGGTCCGAGGTACCGCGTTTCGCTTCCACTTCCGCCATCGGCGGAAGCTGATAACCTTCTTTGATAAAAAAACTCTTGGCCTGATCGATCGTCATATTTCCGGTGTGCATTTGGATGCCGACTATAAAGCGCGCGTCACGCAATAGAGCATCCTGAAGCTGCCCGATGCGAAGTTGCGAGCTGCCGTTGCCATAACCCTCATCCAGCATCATCTGCTCACAGTAATGGGCCCAGCCCTCCGCGTTGCTGGCTGAATCGAGCAGCTTGCGGGTTTTGGTGGGCGCCTGCTTGACCCAGAGAAACTGCACGTAGTGCCCGGGAAAAACTTCATGAATGGCTGTGCTGGTGAGCGTGCCGCGGTTGAAGCCTTCCATCCATTTCTGCGTTTTTTCCCGCGGCCAATTCGGCTCCGGCAGAGTCACGTTGAACATCGCTTCCGTGGCTTTGGTCTCGTAGGCTCCCGGAGTATCCATCGAGGCGGTCGTCAAAGCTCGCATGAATGCCGGTGTTTCCTCGACAATCGGCATGACTTGCGACGGAATCGTGATGATCTGCGTCTGCTCGATATACTGGCGCAGTCCCGCCAGCAAATCCCGGAAGCTCTGCAGCAGTTGGTCCGGCGCCGGATGGTCCTTTTCCAGCGATGCCAACACCTCTTGCGGCGTGTGTTTCGGATCAATCTGCGCCGCCACTTCCTTTAGCCGCTGTTGATTGCGCCGCAGATCGGCATACCCGATCTCCAGCAAGCGGTCGAGCGGAATATCGACCATTTCTTCGTAGAGGAGTTTCTTGCGGTAATTCTCCGCGCCGATGCGAAATTCGCCGTGCGATACCGGCAGCAGCGTTTTCTTCAAATAGTTTTGGTAACCGGTGAGCGCGTCAATCACCGCCCGGTTCGAAGTCTTGAATTCGGCCAGCAGCTTCGCGTCCTGCACAGTGCTGAATGCGTCCGGAACATCGTGGCGGAAAAAATCAATTGTATCGGGCAAGTCCTCGAGCGCCACTTCCGTGAAGACTCGCGGCGGATTGCTCAGGTTCGCCTTTGCCTCGGCATAAACCTGGGGAATTTGTTTTTCCCGCGCAATCACCGAGCGCAGCCGGTCTTCCTGCGGAGCAAAATTCCGCTTCATGATCAGAAAAATACTGTCGCTCGCGCTCTCCAGGTAAAGGTCCGGATTCCTCTTCCAGGTTTGAATATTTTGCAGGTCCAGCAGTTCCGCTTTGATTGTGCTGTCCAGAACAGCGAAGTCGCCCGCAGCTTGCTCCGCCAGATCGGCCCTGGCAAAGCCGTCAAACTCGGTTTGCAGCTTCCCGAGGTCGGCAATCTCGCTCTCGACGTTCTTGCGGGAGAAGTCTTCGAGCTTGTCGTCGTACTGGTGAAATCCAGCCTCGGTCGCGGCTGTGGGATTGTATTGATAAAACACATCGAAGAAATGATCGACCAGCTGGTCAAAACTTGCATTCGAATGCTGTGCCTGCTCTCCCAACAAGGGAGCGCACACGAGCGCAGCCACGCACAACCACAAGATCTTTTTCTTCATGCTCAAGTCACCGGGGTTCATTAGAGTACGCAACCGTCTCATGCGGCTGCGTTACAGAAATGCAGCTTGCCACACTCACGATGGGACCGACGACGGCAATTGCGCGCCTGCCAATTGTTCCAGCAGCTCGTGCAACTGCGCCAGCACGTCTTCGGCGCGAGTGGCTTTGAGCGTAAATCTCAGCGTCCCATCAGGGGAAAACTGCGCCCCACGCTGCGCGGAAACGAATGCCGCCAAACGGCCAGGATCGATTGTCGCATCCTGGCGGAAACGAATGTTCAATTGATCGCGCTTCCGTTCGATGTGCGTGACTCCTACCCTAGCACAAAGCAGTTTCAGCGAGCCGTATTGCAAAAGGTTTTGCACCGGTGCCGGCAATTCGCCATAACGATCTTGCAGCTCTCCCCGCACATCTTCCAGTTGCGATGCCGTCTCCACCCCTGCCAGCCGCTTATACATTCGCAGCCGCTGGTTTTCTTCCGGAATGTAGTTCACGGGGATGCGAATGTTCAGCCCCAGGCTGAGTTGTGTTGCCGCCTCTTCCGGCGCAGCTTCGCCCTTCAATTCGCGGACGGCGCGATCGAGCATTTGCGTGTAAAGCTCGAAGCCCACGGCTTCAATATGCCCGCTCTGCTCTCCGCCCAAAAGATTTCCCGCGCCTCGTAACTCCAAATCAAGTGCGGCAATCTTGAACCCAGCGCCTAGATCGGAAAATTCCTTCAGCGCAGCCAGCCGCCGCCGCGCAATCGGCGTCAATTCGATTTCGGCAGGCAGCATGAGGTATGCATATGCCCGCCGGTTTGAGCGTCCAACGCGGCCACGCAGTTGATACAACTCTGAAAGCCCGAACCGGTCGGCGCGATTGATGAAAATCGTGTTGCACAGCGGAATATCCAGCCCATTCTCGATGATCGTGGTCGCCACCAGAATATCGGCCTCGTGACGCATGAACTTCAGCATCACTTTTTCCAGCTCACCTTCCGACATCTGTCCGTGGCCGACGATGACCCGTGCCTTCGGCACCAGCTCCTGCAACTTCGCAGCAATCTCCCAGATCGTGTCCACGCGGTTGTGAAGGAAATAGATCTGCCCGCCGCGCTCCAGTTCCTGATTGGCCGCTGACTGAATCAACTGCTCATCCCAGCTCGCGACCACGGTCTGGATCGCCATGCGGTCTTTCGGCGGCGTTTCGATCACGCTCATATCGCGCATCCCCACCAGCGACATGTGCAGCGTGCGCGGAATCGGCGTCGCCGACATGGTCAGCACATCCACCTGCTTGCGCATCTGCTTCAGCCGTTCCTTGTGGCGTACGCCAAAACGCTGTTCCTCATCCACTACCAGCAGCCCGAGATCAGCAAACCTCACATCTTTCGAGAGCAGCCGGTGGGTTCCGATCAGAATGTCCACCTTCCCGGCTTCGACCTTTTGCAGAATTTCCTTCTGCTGCTTCGGCGAACGGAAGCGGCTGATCATTTCTATCGAGACGGGAAACGCGGCAAATCGTTGTTTGAAAGTTTCGAAATGCTGAAAGGCCAGCACCGTCGTCGGCGCCAGCACCGCGACCTGCTTGTTATCGCTGACCGCCTTGAAGGCGGCCCGCATGGCGATTTCCGTTTTCCCGTAGCCCACGTCGCCGCACAGCAAGCGGTCCATCGGCTGCGACGATTCCATGTCCCGCTTCACATCGACGATCGCCAATTCCTGATCTTCGGTTTCGCTGTACTCGAAGGCATCTTCGAACTCGCGCATCCACTCGTTGTCAGCGGAGAAACTGTGGCCCTGCGCCGCCCTGCGCTCCGCATACAGTTTGAGCAGTTCGTCGGCCATATCTTGCATGGCCTTGCGCACCCGCGCCTTGGTCTTGGCCCAGGCCGCCGTGCCCAAATGATTCAGGACCGGCTTCGCGCCTTCCGACGAACGATATTTCTGCACCAGATCAAGCCGGGTGAGCGGCACATAAAGCCGCGCGCCCTCGGCATATTCCAGCAGCATGAACTCCGCGTTGCCGTCGCCCTGATTGATCTCTTTCAATCCCTGGTACTGCCCGATCCCATGCTCCACATGCACCACATAATCGCCCACCTGTAGATCGCGGAAATCAGAGAGAAACGCTGAGGTCTTCGATTTCTGCCGCTGCGGCCGCGCAGCCACACTTTCCGACTCATCGAACAGATCGCGTGCTCCGAAAATCGCCAGATTAGCTTCGGGCAGAATTACACCATCGGGAACGTAGGCCTTCACCAGGGTTGTGGTGAGAACTTCCCCGGCGAAGTAGGAAGTCTCGTCGGCGTAGCTCTCGCCTCCGCGGGTGCGGCTGCCCAGGCGAAACGAAACCGCATATTCGCTGAATACATCGGCCAGCCGCTCTACTTCGCCTGTGTTGGGCACCGCGATCAAAACCCTGTGGCCGCCGGCAATTTGCTTCTGCACGTCTTCGAGCATCGCCGGTACCGAGCCGTGAAAGCGCGGCGACGGCTGTGAAGCAAAGGCAACCGCGTTCTCGGATTTCTCTCCGCGCGTGATTTCCAGATGCTCCACGTCGGCCCCGGGCAAGGCCTTCAATTTTTCCCGCCAATCGTCTGGAGAAAGATAAAGGTCCGCCGGCCGCACCAGATTGCCCACGCCACTGCGCTCATGAGCTTCTTCGATCCTCGGCCAGAATTGCTCGAACTCGCGTTGCACATTTTCCGGTTCGTCCACAAGCACCAGCGCATTCGGCAATAGGTCGAATACGGTGGAATTGGCGCCGGCGACTGGTGCGTAAAACTCCCACCCCGGAAAAACTGTGACTCCGCCCGCTCGCACTGCCTGCTCAACCACTTCTTCCGCGCCCGTGATCCGCTTTCCCGAAAGCCGCGTATGAATCGCGCCAAGCAATTCTTCACCCACCGGAGTTTCAGTCAGCGGAAGCAGCAATGCCTCATCCACCGGGCTGGAAGACCGCTGTGTCGCAGGGTCAAATTTGCGAATCGACTCCGCCTCATCTCCAAAAAATTCAATGCGCACTGGCCGATCGGCTTCGGGGGAATAAACATCGAGAATTCCACCGCGCAGCGCATACTCGCCCGGCATCTCAACCACATCGGTCGAGGTATAGCCGACCGTGTTCAAATGCCGCAGCAGTTGGTCTATATCGAACGTCTCTCCCCGCCGCACCACCCGTGCCAGATCGGAGTAATACTCGGCCGAGCGCAGGCGAAACGCCGTCGCCGCAATTGGCGCAACCACGATCGATGCCGCTCCCGTCGCCATCTTCCACAATGCCACCGCGCGCTCTTCCTGAATTTCAGGGTGCGGCGAGAGATTCTGAAACGGCAACACATCGCGGTTGGGAAAAGTGACCACCGACTCCGGATCAGCCGCGCCAGTCAGCTCGCAAAACGCCTGTAGCGTAGGGACGAGTTCCTCGGTCGAGCGATTGTCTTGAACAATAACCAGCAGGGGCCGTGCCGTCGCCTTGCTCAGCAAAACCAGAATCAGGGCCTTCGCAGTGGGTGTGAGTCCGGAGACACGTATCCGCCCCGTGCCCTCTTTCAGGTGGGAGGCAACACGCAGGAAGGCGGGCAGTTTTTCCGCGTCCGCAAACAGTTCGCGGACGAAGGCTAGAGGCATGCTGCCTGATTTTAACAGGGATTGGAATTCTGCAAATTCTTGCAAACCTCTGGCTGTGCGGGGACAGCCGCCTCGGCTGTCTGCTCGATCGAAGCTCGACGTTTCGGGCTGTAGACGCCCTATGCCCGCAACAAAGGCCGCGTCAAACACGTTGGCCCGCCGCCGCCATTAACGCATAGCTCCGATCCAGGAAACGTACGCACATCAAATCCCGCTTGCCGCAGGCGTTCGTTCGTCTTGCGGTTCTCGTCAATCGCCAGCAGCCGCTTCGGTCCCAACGCGAGCACATTGCAGGCCAGCGTCTCGCGTTCGGCGTAATCGATCTCAATGAAGCCATAGCCGCGCGCCTTCAACAGTTCGACCGTTTCAACCGCCAGCCACGGCAGATCAACCAGCGCCGTCCTCTCATCGAGCAGGCTGATCAACGACATCAAGTGCAGGCACGCCGATGGCCCCGTCCCATAAGGCAGCGGCGCAGAGAGAACCTCGATTCCATGCGGTGCCAGTAACGCTCGCATCTGCGCGATGCCCGCGGCGTTGGTTCGATGGCCGTGGCCGATGAGCAAAGTTTTTTCGTCAAGCCAAACCATGTCTCCCGCTTCCGTCGTGCCGGGCGGATGAATCTCGCCCAGCACAGGGATTCCCTGCTGCTCATAAAACTCTTCGTGGAACTTCGCTTCCGGCACGCGATTCGCCTTGCCGGGATTCATAATGATCACGCCAAAGTCAGTGGCGAGAGATGAGTCGTGGGCATAGACTGCGTCGAGAGTCATGCCAGGGGCAGCGGGCATCGCAAGAACTTCGGCACCGGCTGCTTCCAGTTGCTTCAACAATTCATCATGCTGCGCCTGGGCGGCGGCGAAGTTCGGAACATGCAGGAAACCGAGTTCGCGCCAGTTCTCCGGTTTTGCCCAGCCGGCCATGCGTGGCGAGAGCGCGGCGACGCGAAGTAATTCTCCGACCATCGAGTGGCCGTTCACGGATTGAGTCTTGAGCGAAGTTGGCAAGTGATCTCCAGATCAGAAATCTAAAGTGATGCTGTGAGAAAAGCAACGGTCAGATCAGAGACCCGGCCTACACTGCGCGCTCAGAACTCCACGTGGCCGCGAAAGCTGGGCACCAGCACTGGCCCGCGGTCGCGGTTGTAGCCGGGATGATTGATGTGCTGCAATCCCGGCCCGACGTAAATTCCCCGCCAGACGTGCGCAGTGTAATAGGTCTCGACGATATTTTCGCGCCCGTAGCTGAGCGCGCCATCGCCGAGCAAAAAGCCCAGGCCTCCGTGGGCCAAATAATTCTGATGGTCTTTCGCGATCGAGTTGGTGACGACGGCCACGCCGGCCCGATCTCGCCGCCGATGCCACCATGCGCCGTTGGCTCCGACACCTCCGGCAAAGGTCTGGTCGTCTTCGGTGTAGGCGAACGATTCCGTCTTTCCGTTGTCCCAACCGAAACGGCCGAACGCAGTCAGATATTGTGTTAGATTCTGCTCGAGGTTGATGCCGAATCCATATTTGCGCGTGATGTGCCAGGGATGGTTCGTGATCTCTGGCGTGGGCGTGAGTCCTTCTTCAAAATTGATCACAGCCTGGCGATAGATCCCCATGTTGGCGTAGTTGGTAAAGGCCAGCAGGCGAATGGCGCCGCCTTTTTTGGGAATCAGTCCGTGGCGCAACTCGTACTCGTAATTTTCGGCATGCACTTGCCATGGCCGCCACACCAAATCAATTCCATTGGCGACTTTAGGCATGAGGGCTTCGCCGAAACGAAAGCCCCAGTTGCGGTCTTCGAAGTCGGCAACAATGCCGACAGTGTAGCCGCGGGTGTCGGCGGCATAGTCCCACGCGCCGTTGTTGTCGATCGTCCAGTTGGAAAACTGGAAGTGCGTGTCAGAGCCGACCGAGTTGACGTCAAAAAAATCGGCCATGCTGAACTTGCCGAAGCGGAGTTCCAACCGGCGGCGCGGCAGTTCGTCAAACAATGACAGCGGCGTGCGCTCGTTTTCGATCTTATCTTTGCTGAGTGCGAAGACGTGGTGAATCATTCCCCGCGCCAGATAGGGGGCTTTGCTGAGCAGGGGGTTGCGAACGATATCGAGGTTGGTGAATCCGGCCAGACCCAGGCCAGTGCTGAGCGCAGCCCCGCCGGCTTCTTCAACGTCGACGATGAATTCGGTGGAATTGTTGACGCGCGCCCCCATATACAGGGTCAGCACTCGTGAGGTGGCTTTCTCATAATCGGGATCCAGGCTGTTCTCGCCGCTGTAGCCGGCATGGAACGGCGGATGCGTCTGGAAAATAAAATTGGCCTGCCCGGAAAGCCAGAAGCGAGTGTCCCTGAGATGCGGGAACATGGATTCGACGGCATCCTCACTTGCGCCGGCCGAAGGATCGGTAGAGTCAGGCGAGAGCTCGGTCTGTGCCGGCGCTCCCGTCGGGAACAGGGTAAGCGCCAAGATCAGCGCGATCAGCGGCCCGGCCCAGCCGGACCGCTCAAATCTGTTAATCTCAGCATTCATGAAATCGTTAACGATAGTTAACTTCAGGACCGGGCCCGAGGTTGAAAAATGCAATTCTAATTCGCGGGCCGCAAGAAAAGAAAAAGGGACAGCCCGGAGCCCCCCGAGGCTGTCCTACACCCTCCCGGTTAGAAGGGCATGTCACTGCTGAGAGAGTAGTGGGGGAATGTTTCAAAATTGTTTCAAATCAATGAATTATTAGTAAATCGATAGCTAGTGGTGGAGTTTGTCCGAGGCTGTGCCCTTTCGCCGGGCAACCCCAACCGGGCCAACTACCGCAGTCGCTCTTGGACCGGCTGCTACTATATCCGGCGGCGAAATCTGCAAGGGAGGCAAGATGGCCCGTAAGACCGAGGTCTCGCGCAAGCTGCAAAAACGCGCAGAAAAGTTGATCCCCGGAGGGGTGAATTCGCCAGTGCGGGCATTTCGCTCCGTGGGCGGTGATCCACCATTTATTGTGCGCGGCGAGGGCGCGCATCTGTGGGATGCCGATGGCAACGAGTATATCGACTACATCGGCTCGTGGGGACCGCTTATTCTGGGTCACGCCGCGCCTGGAGTCGTGGAAGCGGTGACCGCCGCGGCTAAGAAAGGCACCAGCTTTGGAGCTTCTACGGCTGCCGAGGCGGATCTGGCTGAAATTGTCATCTCGGCGTTCCCTTCCATACAGAAAGTGCGTTTTGTAAGCTCGGGAACAGAAGCCACCATGTCTGCCATTCGCCTGGCGCGGGCCTACACGAAACGCAAATACATTGTGAAGTTCGAAGGCTGCTATCACGGCCACGCCGATGCCTTGCTGGTGAAGGCAGGATCGGGCGTGGCCACGCTCGGCATTCCTGGCTCAGCGGGCGTTCCCGAAGAAGTTGCGCAGTTCACCCTGGCCCTGCCTTTCAACAACGCTTCTGCCGTGGAACAGGCGTTCAGCAAATTCAAGCACCAGATCGCTTGCGTCATCGTCGAGCCGGTGGTGGGGAACATGGGGTGCGTTCCCGCGTCGGGCGATTACCTGGCGGCTTTGCGCCTGATCACGCAGCGCGAAAAAGCCGTGCTGATTTTTGACGAGGTGATGACCGGTTTTCGCGTGGCCTTTGGCGGGGCGCAGGAGAAGTATGGGATTCGTCCGGATTTGACGACGCTGGGAAAGATTATCGGTGGAGGGTTGCCGGTGGGAGCCTACGGCGGGCCGAAGGAAGTTATGGATCTGGTCGCGCCGCTGGGGCCTGTTTATCAGGCGGGCACGCTCTCGGGGAATCCGATCGCCATGGCGGCGGGCCTGGCGACGGTGGGTTATTTGCGCGAGCACAAAGACGAAATTTACCCGCGGTTAGAGAAACTGAGCGGCCAACTGGTGGAAGGGGTTGTTGCGGCCGCAAAGCATGCGAAAGTGCCGCTGTGCGCCAATCGTGTGGGATCGATGTTCACCTGGTTTTTCACGGCTGGGCCGGTGACAGATTGGAATTCGGCTTCGAAGTCAGACACGGCCGCGTTCGGGAAGTTCTTTGGGCGCATGCTGGATAATGGAGTGTATCTGCCGCCTTCACAGTTCGAAGCTGCGTTCTTGAGTGCAGCGCACACGGAGGAAGATGTGAAGAAGACCATTGGCGCAGCCCAGCAGGCGTTGGCAGCCGCGCATGGGGCTGGATCACGGAAGCACTGAGTTCCGCAGAAATACCTCTCCGCAGGGCAAGCAGGTTCCGCGCCACATGGTCTTAGACGGCTGATGGCTGATGGCTGACGGCTGCTCCTTTCATCATCTCGGGAATGGTCACGAACTCATAGCCTTCGGATCGGTAGCGATTGATGATCCGATCAGCGGCGGTGACTGTGTGCGCGCGATCGCCACCGAAGGCTTT
>Ga0335076_10000874_pt1 | contig 28649 bp, 25 predicted proteins | sample Lox_Sample_25_FD_206717 | JGI IMG/M metagenome (GOLD analysis project Ga0335076, IMG submission 206717) | Soil microbial communities from Loxahatchee National Wildlife Refuge, Florida, United States - Lox_Sample_2.5 | ecosystem: Environmental > Terrestrial > Soil > Wetlands | place: USA... | reverse complement strand
CCCAGGTGGTCAGCATCGGCCCGGTGCTGCAGGGCCTGGCCAGGCCGGTGAACGACCTCAGCCGCGGCGCCCTGGTCGAGGACATCGTCTACACGATCGCGCTGACCGCCATCCAGGCCCGGGCCAGCTGACCCCGCAGCCCTCTCCCCGAACGCCCCGCCTTCGACATCGACTGGCCTCCTGCCCGGCCGCGCCTCAGGCCCGCCACGGCCGTCCCAGGCAGCCCGCACTGTGATCCAGCTCATATTCTACTAAAAAGATCGCTTTAGTATCTTTAGGCCATGCGGTCCCCGGAACTCTTCCGAGCTCGCCGTCACGTCGACCTCGAGCGGGTGTGCAGCGCGGTCTGTCGCCGACAAGCCAACCCACCCCGGAGAACGTGCTGCGCGTGTCGTGGGAGCCGGGCCAGCTGGTGCTGTTCGACAACCGGATCACCCAGCACTACGCGGTCGGCAACTACGACGACCAGCCCCGGCGGCTGAACCGCGTCACCGTGGCCGGCGACATCCCGGTCGGCGCCGACGGCCAGCAGAGCTACTCCGTCAAGGGCGACGCCTCGCACTACACCCCGGTCGGCGCCTAGACACGTGAGCACAGTCGCAAGTCAGCCCCAGCGGACCCCGAGGGAAAGCTCGGCCGACAGGTTGGCCTGCACCGACGCCACGGCCCGGAACGCCTCCCGCAGATAGGACCGCGCCAGCGGGTTCAGTGCCTTGGGGTCGATGAAGTCGTCCGGCGCCTCGCCGCGCCGGAGCTGCTCGGCCTGATGGTCCAGGCGCAGCGAGAAGATGAAGCCGAACGCCTCCATCAGCGTCTGCGCCTGCGCGCTGGCCATGGTCCCGGCCGCCTCGGCCGCGCGCAGCCGGTCCAGCGTCGGAGCGCTCGCCACGCCGGCCGCCATCCCGGCCCAGCGGGCCAGGTCGACGATCGGGATCAGCCCGCCGTGCTTGATGTCGAGCCGCCCGCGCCGCTCGCCCGAGTGCTCGACCACGAAGTCGCGCAGGAACCCGGTGGGCGGCCGGAACGACAGCGCGAACCGGGCGAGCAGCCGCAGCAGCGGGGCGTGGTCCGGGTACGGGCGTGCCTCCCACAGCCCCCCGCCAGTCCCGCCAGCGCCGCCAGTCCCGCCAGGCCCGCCCACACCGCCGGAGCTCCACACCGGGCGGCTGTCGGCGAGCACCGACACCAGGATCAGCGCCTTCTCCTGGGTCGGGTCCTCGGCCAGGCTCCGCGCGGCGCGGCGCCACGAGGCCAGCGACCGGGCGAAGATCGGGTTGGCCGCGCTCGCGCCGTGCTCGTCGGGTGACATCCCGCACGCCCGCAGCCCCTCGTCCACCGCCTTGGTCACCCGGCCCAGGTAGTCGGCCACGTCGCCCGCCTCAGCCGGGTCATCACCGGAATCCCAGGCCAGCGCGCTGTCCACGTCGGAGGACGGCACCGCCTCCCGGCGCGCCAGGCTGCCGAGCGCGAACCAGGTGAACGGCACCGGCGGCGGGCCGGCGTCACGCACGGCGAGCTCGACCAGCCGCCGGGTCAGCGCGTCGAGGACGACCGAACGGACAGCGGTCACGTGTTCCGCGGCCACCCCCGCGTCCCGCATGGCGATGACCATCGGATCGAGCCCGGCCGCCGCGGTCACCAGGTCGGCGGGACTGGCCGCCAGGGCGACGGCGTGCCGCAGGACCAGCGGCTTGCGCGCCTCGGCCGCGACCAGGTCGCCGTCGTCGGCCACGCCCAGGACCTGGCCGGCCGCGGACAGCACCGGGATGTGGTGGATGTTGCGCTCGAGCATGTCGAGCAGGACGTCGCCGGCCAGCCGGTCGGCGGTCACCGTGTAGGCCGGCTCGGTCATGATCGCGGAGACCGGCGCGTCCGGGCTGAGGCCGGACGCCACCACCCGCGTCCGCAGGTCACGGTCGGTAATTATGCCGAACGATCCACCCAGGGGCACTAGTGCCGCGCTCACGCCCTGCTCGGTCATCCGCCTGGCCGCGTCACGGACGCGCTCGTCGCCCCGGCACAGCAGCGGCGGCGTCCTGATCAGCGTGCCCACCCGGCTCTGCACCGGGTCAGACCCGAAGACCCCGGGCGTTCCGGGTTCCGCCGCGACGCGCCCGGCGCCGTCCCCGGCCGGGCTGGCCACGATCGACCGGGCGACGAACTGGAGCACGTCCGGGCGGACCAGCAGCGGGCGCACCACGTCGGCGGGGATCCGGTAGCACACCGTGTCCTCGGCGGCCCGGGCCTCGAAGCCGGTCGGCAGCCCGGAGATCATCGACGCCTGCCCGAACAGCTCGCCCGGGCCGAGCAGGTCGAGCACCCGCCCGTCGTGGATGACCTCGACCGCGCCGCCGCGCACCATCCACAGGTACCCGACCGGCCCGGCGCCCTGCGGGAAGATCGTCTTCCCGCGCGGGACGGCCTCGGTCCCTGTCACCGCCGCCACCCCGGCCAGGTCCTCGGCGCCCACCGCGTCGAAGGGCGGCCAGGACCCGAGGAAGCCCGTGACGTCCTCCACCGGGGTCAGGCGCCGGCGGGCTCGTCGCCGACGACGGCCACGCTGGCCACCGGCCCGGCCTGGTGCTCGGCCAGCACCGCCGCCGGGCGGCCGCGCAGCTTGGCCAGGTAGTAGATGACGCCGACGAGGCCGAGCACGCCGGTGAAGGTGAACGCGCCCCACTGGAAGTACCAGTGGTCCGCGCCGTAGACCGCCGGGCGCGGCCAGGCCAGGTTGACCATGACCCCGATCTGGAAGAGGACGGCCAGCACGTTCACCACCAGGCCCCAGCGGCCCATGTTGAAGTACGGGCCGTGCTCGGCTGACGGCCACCTGCCGCGCAGCCGGGCGATCAGCAGCGGCCCGGTCACGCACAGGTACGCGATGTAGAACATGATGATCGCGACCGAGGTGAGCACGAAGAACGCGCGCTGGTTGCCGACGTTCAGCACCAGCAGCAGGATCGTGATCACGCCGATTACGATCGAGGGCACCAGCGGCGTCTTGGACCGGCCGTGCACCCTGGCGATGGCCGAGGCGTACGGCAGCCGGTTGTCGCGGCCCATGGTGAAGATCATCCGGATCCCGCCAGCGTGCACGGCCAGGCTGCACACGGTGATCGCGATCAGCGAGATGATCAGGAACAGGTCGCCGGTCGTGGTGCCGAGCGTCGCCTTGACCAGGTACGGCAGCCCGGAGGTGCCGAGCTGCGAGGCGTGGATGTCCGGCACGGACATCTCGCCGAACAAGATGACAAGGAAGCCCGCCAGGCCGGCCGCGGCCAGCGCCCGCAGGATCGCGGGCGGGGCGTTCTTCCGCGGGTCGAGGGTCTCCTCGGCCAGCGACCCGGCCGTGTCGAACCCGTACATCACGTACGCGCTCATCAGCCCGGCCACCAGGAAGGCGCCGAAATACCCCCACGGGTAGCCCCGGCCAAGGCCGAACGTGTCGAGGATGACGCCAGGACCGCGGCGGATGTGCGCGGCCAGCAGGATGATCAGCAGCGAGACGCCGACCAGCTCGGCGAAGACGCCGAAGTTGTTGATCCGGGCCATGGTCCTGACCCCGACCATGTTGATGATGGTAGTGAACACCACCAGCGCCGCGGCCAGCAGCAGCGCGTTCTTGGCGCCGTCCGGCGTGGACACCAGGCCGACGTCCGACGGGCCGCCGATGATCTCGAACGCCGACGTGATCTGCGGCGCGACGATCTGGTAGGCGACCGCCACCGCGGCCAGCGTGACGATCGAGCCGACGGTCAGGATCCAGCCGCCGAAGAAGGAGGTGAACGGCCTGGCGATCTGCTTGGACCACTGGTAGACCGAGCCGGCCAGCGGGTACTGCCCGGCCAGCTCGGCGAAGCAGAGCGCGACCAGGAACTGGCCGGCGAACACGGCGGGCCAGGTCCAGATCATCGCCGGGCCGCCGGTGAGGTAGCCGAAGAAGAACAGCTCGAACACCCCGGTCATGATCGAGATGTAGCTGAACCCCGCGGCGAACGAGGAGAACAGGCCGAGCGAGCGGTCCAGCTCCTGCTTGTAGCCGAACTTGGCCAGTTCGTCGGTGTCCGTGCTCGGCATCGCCATGGCTCGTCTCCTCATGACCGCGATGACATCATTGTGAACCGAACAACCCCGCAGGTGAAGGCGCTGGGCGCGTCCCACGATGCGGGCCGTGCTGATTGGCGCCGGCCGCGGGTCGTTGCGTATACATAGATCAAGTTGCGTATACATAGATCAATGGGTGAGCGGCGTCGGCTGGCTTCGGTTCGCGGTCCCGACCTGCTCAGCCTCGGCAGCTTCGTCATCCTCGGGCTCCCCGACGGGATGCTCGGCACCGCCTGGCCGTCCATGCGCGCCACCTTCGCCGCGCCGGTCGGCGACCTGGGCCTGATCCTGCTCATCGCCACCGCCGGGTCGGTACTGGTCACCGCGTTCGTGGGGCCGCTGATCCGGCGCCTGGGCGTGCCGGCCCTGCTCGTCGTGGCCGGGTCGGTCGCCGCGCTCGGGTACACCGGCTACGCGGTCGCCCCCGGGGTCGGGCTGGTGCTCGGCGTGTCCGTCCTGCTCGGCGTGTCGGCCGGCCTGATGGACGCCGGGCTCAACACGGCCGTGGCCCTGACCGGGCGGCAGCGGCTGCTCAACCTGCTGCACGGCGCCTACGGCGTCGGCACGGCCGTCGGCCCGCTGGTCGTCACTGCTGCGATCCTCACCGGCTCGTGGCGGCCCGCCTACCTGGTGCAGCTCACCCTCGACCTGATCCTGGCCATCCTGTGGCTGCGCCACCGCCGCCGGGGCCGGGCCCGCACGCCGACCGCCGCCACGGCGGCGCGGCCGGCGGCCAGCGCGCCGCATCCCGCCGCGGGCTGGTCCCGGCGCCGCTACGGCGCGGTCGTGGTCGTGGGCATGAGCGTGTTCTTCGTCTACACCGGCCTCGAGGTCGGCGCCGGGCAGTGGGAAGCCAGCTTCTGCCGCGGGCAGCTGCACCTGTCAGCCGGCGCGACCGGCCTGGCCGCGTTCGGCTACTGGGGCGCGCTGACCGCCGTCCGGATCGGCCTGGCCCTGCCGCGCCGCCCATTGCCGCTGCGGGCCGTGGTGCGCGGGGGCAGCGCCATCGCCGTGCTCGCCGCGGCCGTCATCTGGTGGCAGCCGGACGTCGCGGTGACCGTGGCCGGCTTCGTCGTGCTGGGCGGCGCGCTGGCCGGCGTCTTCCCCGCGCTGATCGCGCTCACCCCCGTGCGCCTCGGCGAGCAGCGGGCGCACAACGTCATCTCCTGGCAGGTGGGCGCGGCCGCCGCCGGGGGAGCGGGCCTCTCGGCGGTCATCGGCCTGCTCATCGGCGCTACCAGCCTGGCCGCCCTCGGCCCCGCGATCACCGTCCTCGCCGTGATCGTCGTAGCCGCCGAGCTCATCCTGAACCGCCTCGCCCCGGCCATCTGGAGCCCCTCCGGCATCCCCCGCCCCGGCGCCCCGCGCTGATCGGGCTTGTGCGCCGCTGCCACGTCCATACCTAACCGCCCGGGGCGACCCGGGGGCTGGGCTGGCGGCGGGCCAGGCAGCTCTCCGAGACCTGACGGAGGAAGGCGGCGGCGCGCCGGAACGTGTCGCCGATGGGCCGGCGGGCCAGCTGGGCCTGGTACTCGCGGTACCGTGTCATCTCCCATTCCTGCCCGCGGGCGGGCAGCGCGTCGAGGCCAGGTTCGGGCAGCGACCGCCAGGTCCAGGCGGCGACGGCGGCGCCGCGGCCCGGCTGGATGAAGTCGGCGTGGTCCAGGTAGTAGCCCATCTCGTTGCGCACGAACCGCAGCCCGCCGAACGTCCCCTCGATCTCCTCGCGCTCCGCCGCGTCGTGGCCCGCCAGCACGGCGTCGTAGGTGTCCTGGTGGTAGCGCACCAGGGTGGCGTCGACCATGGTGACCCACCACACGGCCTCGCTGATCGCCGCGAACGCGTGCGGCTGGTCCCAGCCCCGCGCGCGAAGCAGCCGGTCGATCGTCTCCCGCATCGCGGTGATGGTCCAGTCCAGCGCGCCCCCTTCGGCCGGGGGCTGGCGGGCGTTCAGCCGGTTCCACGCGACCCGGCACCGGGCGGAGCAGAAGCGCGCGTGCTCGCGGCGGGGCGTGAACGACATGCCGCACTGCTCGCAGTTCCTGCTGTCGGTCACGTACTCCATGTTACGCGTAACGGCCGCTCTGGTTGCGTCGCAGCCGCGTCGGCGGGATGAACACTTGATGACTTTACGGTGTTCCGCGCGTACGGCCCGGCTCAGCGCCCGTCCTGGCGGACGCACAATGCGGCATCGGCCGATGGAGCCGGTCGCTGCACCCCGGCCAGTGAAAAGCCGTCCGGCCAAGGCGATAAAACGTCAGGGAAAGCCCGGGGCCCGATTTCCCGCCGTGAGCGCAGCGTCAGCACGCGCGCGGCCGGGTGCCGCATCCGGGGCCCGTCACGGCCGCCTCGTAATAGCCCGTGAAGCGGATTATATCGATTATCGGTACATTCTATTAAAAGGCATATATAATCAAGGTGAGCGGGCACCCAGTTCATTTCATCCGGACGGGCCGGTGCCACGTCCTGGTCAGGCTCGCCGATGCCGTGGGCCGGCGCCGCGGTACGCGACCCGCCGCAGCATAGCGGAGGCCCGGTCCTGGGACGGGGCCTCCGGTTGCTTGCCGGGTTTCGTCCCGGACCTAGTGCCTGGGCGCCTCAGGCAGCTCATCCGGCACCGCGCTCTGCCTGCCGACCAGATCGAGCATTTCCTGCCGCGGCAGCCTGGTGATCTGGGCCCAGTAGTAGATGCCCAGGCTGAAGCCGGCTACCACCAGCATGTCCCACCAGAACGGGATGTTGAAGGTGTTGGTCGGCGGCAACGGCGTGGTGGAGGACTGGCCGCTGTACTGGCCCTGCCACGAGATGATGCCCATGCCGATCAGGTAGACCGGCAACCACTGCGCGGACTTCCAGTCCAGCGGCGGCCGCTGCGGGTCGAAGGCCATGAAGGTGCCGATCAGCACGTAGCCGATCACGATGCAGATGCCGAGCTTCCAGAGCACCTCAAAGCCCGACCAGTAAATGATCAGGTTGGCGAGGACGAACGCGAGCGGTGCGACCACGACCGCGCCCGGCATCCGGTAGGGTCGGGGCGCCTCCGGGACCTGGCCGCGGAACGCCCCTAGCGACAGCGGCGCTCCGGCGTACATCAGCACGCTGGCGGAGGTGACCAGCCCGACCAGGGAGTGCCAGCTCGGGAACGGCAGCAGGAACAGCAGGCCGAACAGGAACGCGATGATCAGGCTGAACCAGGGGACGCCGTTGCGGTCGACCTTCTGGAAGACCTGCGGGTAGTACCTGTTCCTGGCCAGGCCGTAACCGACGCGCGAGGTCGAGGTCTGGTAGATCAGGCCGGTGCCGAACGGGGAGATGAACGCGTCGAGCCGCAGGAGGATCGCCAGCACGCTAAGCCCGACTACGCCCGCCAGGCCGGCGAACGGCCCGATGGCGATGGGGTTGTCGCTAGGTATGCCCGCCCAGCCCTTGGGACCCGAGATCAGGCTATGGGGTATCGCGCCGATGAACACGAACTGCAGCAGGACGTAGATCGTAATGCCGATCACCGTGGCGAGGAGGATCGCCCGCGGCAGGTTCCGCTGCGGGTTCTTGATCTCGCCAGCCAACTGGTCGGCCTGCTCGAAGCCCAGGTAGGCGAACACGATACCGGCCGAGGGGATGGCGCCGAACAGGGCCTTGATGCCGAAGGGCATGAAGCCGCCGCCCGCCCCGAGGTTGCTGGTGTTGAACTTGAACAGCAGCACGATGATGGTGAGGACCGGGATCGCGACCTTCCACCACGTGATGCCGGAGTTGACCTTGGAGAACATGCCAATGGCCAGGAAGTTGATCGCGGTGAAGATGGCCATCAGGATGATCGTCATCACGAAGCCGAGCCCGGTGACGTTACCCGTCGTGGAGTTGTAGAGGCCGTGCCAGTAGTACGACCCATACGTCATCACCGCGAAGCACTCGATCGGCGCCACCGTGACCGCCTGCAGCCAGGAGAAGAAGCCGAACGAGATGCCGGCGATGCTGCCGAAGGCGAAGTGCGGGAACCTCGCGGTCCCGCCGGAGACCGGATACATCCCGCCCAGTTCGGCATGGACGAGGGCGAGGATGATGACAATGATTCCGGCGATGACCCATCCGAGCAGGGCTGCGGTTCCCGCCGCCTGAGCGGCGAACAGCGCGCCGAACAGCCAGCCGGAGCCGATGATCGAGGTCTCCGACGCCCAGGTGGCGCCGATCAGCCCCATCTCTCGCCTAAGGCCTACGTCAGCCGGCCTTGTTACGGCGGCTCCGGCGGACCCGGTTTCAGTTGCCATGATCGATCTCTTTTCCAGATCGTGCCCTGTAGGGCTTAGCCCAACCCGCGGTGCGAGATCCCCGCCCTGATCAGGTGAGCATCTCGTTTACGTCAAGTGAGATCATCGTAGGGATCATCGTGATTGCTGAAAAGTGTTCACCCGGATTCATTTTGATAACGCAGGTCACAGCCCCTGCGCCGGGCAAAAGGTGGTCAGCGCCGGTTACCTGGCATCACCGGCAGATGTCATGGGGAATAACTCGACGTTACGTTTGGCGACCGCTATGTGGTTGCTTTCACAAAGCAGACTCCCACATAGTGGCAAGCCGAACCTAGAGGATTATTTGAAACTCCTGCGCCGTATGCCTGTGACCTGCGGTGATGCGAGTAGAATAGTGGACTTCTGAATAAGCTTCCTAGGCGCTACACGGTAGCGGAAGCTGCCTTTGCCTCCCCGTCGTCTTCTCCCCGTTTGCGGGCACGGAACGCGGAGACGTTGGCGCGGTTCATGCCACGGTCGGAACAGTAGCGCCTGGTGTTGCTGCTGGTGTCGATGAACACGCCCTGGCCGCCGGCCGCCTGGCAGATACCGAACCTGTCGATGGCCCGTCGGTGAGCCGGACGGTGAGGCCCATCACGGCACCAGCCGCGTACTTGTCCGCGACCGAGCCGCCGCGGCCACCCTCCTTCCTGCACCCCGAGGACCTGGCGGCCACGATGACCAGAGCCCACCCGGCGCACTGACCCGTCAGTCGCGGTGCCCCGGCCGGACGATCACGATGGGGCAGGACGCGTGGTTGGCGACCTGGCTCGAGACCGACCCCATCGTCAGCCGGTCGAACCCGCCGACGCCGCGCGAGCCCAGGACGACCATGTCGGCGTCCTTGCTCGCGTTGATGAGTTCTTCGACCGGGAAGCCTTTGACCGCCTTGACCGTCACCGACCCCGGGCGGGACTCGCCGAGGGCGGCGAGCACCTTGTCGGTTTCCGCCTGGGCCGCCAGCCGGGCCTTCTCGGTGAGTTCCGGGTCATTCGCGTAGTTGGCGACGAGGCCGAAGTTGTCACGGACGGCCTGGTGTACGGTGAGCACGGTAACCGAGGCGTGACGGAGCGCCGCTTCCTTCAGAGCCCACTCCAGGGCACGCTGGGAATGTCCGGAACCGTCAACTCCGATAATGATTCCAGGCATATCTATCTCCTTTGACTTATCGTAGCTTCCGCACCTCTGCCGTTGATCTTAGGCTCGCGGGGCACCGGGGCAACAGGGGCGCTAGGGTTTACATCCGTTCGAAGATGACTGCGATGCCCCGCCCGCCGATGCACATCGTGACGAATGCGTACCTGCCGCCGGTCCTGCGCAGCTCGTACAGGGCCTTGACGGTAAGGATGGCATGGATGGATGATGCGCAGCCCTAGCCCGTGCAGACGTGCCTCCTCGATCGCCAGGCCAGCCACGCCTGGGACCGCGGCGACCCGTCGATGCCGACGACAATCCGTCCTTCATCAGACCCGATTCCGCGAGTAAGTCTGAGAAAGGTGCTTGACCCCGCCTACCCGCTCTTGGGGAGGGTGGCGAGCGACCCGCGAGCGACCCGCGATTGACCCGCGGCTAGCCGCCTGGCTACCCTCGTTCGTATTATGCGGGCCGCCAGATTGCGATATCCCGGGCTTGGCATACTCCTGCTAGGCGTCATAGTTGCCCTGTTGATGGTCTGGCCGGGGTTGAGCCATGTGTTGTTCGTAGCCGCCGTCGGCCTCATGGTCCTCGTCGTGGCGATACTCCTGGCCGACGGGTGGCGCCAGACGAGTCCGGAAAGCCTTACCTCACGCGGTATCGCGCCGGACCCTGCCCGGGGTTTCAACATGATGGATCCAGGTCTGCGCCGGGAGCTGGTGCCCTTTACGGGCGTTGTTACCCGGCGGATGTCCAGTGGCCCTACCCGGCGCCCGGCCGCTTCGGCCGGGATGACAACGCCCGGCCGAAGCGGCCGGGCTCGCCGGGGGGACGAAACGCTCCAGCCGGATGCCACGATCACCCTCGTCGGTGAACGGCGGGCAGCAGGCATCGATGACCTGTTCGCCGCGCTGGACACCCAACTGATCGGGCTCGTCCCGGTGAAGAAGAAGGTGGAAGAAATCGGTTCGCTCCTGCTGGTCGACCGGGCGCGACAGCGGTTCGGGCTCTCCGCGTCCCCGCCGAACCTGCACATGTGCTTCACCGGGGCGCCGGGCACCGGGAAGACCACGGTTGCGCTGATGATGGCCGACCTGCTCCACAAGCTTGGCTACCTGGAGAAAGGTCATCTCCTGCATGCCATGCGCGATGACCTTGTGGGGGAATATATCGGGCACACCGCGCCGAAGACCAAGCAGGTTCTCGAGCGTGCGATGGGCGGCGTGCTGTTCATCGACGAGGCCTACACCCTGTACCGCGCCGAGGACTCCAAGGACTATGGCCAGGAGTGCATCGACATCCTAATGCAGGTGATGGAGAACGAGCGGGACAAGCTCGTGGTGATCCTCGCGGGATATAAGGACCGGATGGATCACTTCTTCGAGTCCAACCCCGGCATGAGCTCGCGCATCGCGCATCACCTGGATTTCGCCGAGTACGAGGTCGACGAGCTGCTCGCGATCGGACGGCGGATGCTGGACCGGTCGTCCTACTACTTGTCGCACGAGGCGGTGGCGGCATTTCGCGACCATCTGTCGCTGCGGATGAGGCAGCCCCGGTTCGCCAACGCCCGCAGCGTGCGGAACGAGCTGGAAAGTGCCCGGCTCCGGCATGCGTATCGTCTTGCCGCCGATCCGGAGCGGCACTGGAGTAAAGACGACCTGATGCGCCTGGAGCCGTCGGACATCCTGCCTAGCCGGGATTTGCTAACCGGCGATCCGCCGTAGCTGCTCGTAGTGGCGCTGAGGTATCCGGCCAGCGCGGCGGCCACCAAGACGAGTTCGGCCGCCGCGCCGGCCCGCAGTAGCAGGCCGCGGTCCCCGACCAGGTGACTGGTCCGGGACCCGCCGATGAAGGCTCCGGCGAGCAGTGCCCCGGCCAGGAACCCGGCCAGTGCGGCCAGCGAGGCGCCGAGCGAGATCCCGGGCGCGCCGACCACCGCGAACCCGCTGAACACCACGTTGCCGGTCATGTTGGCCACGAACACCCGGCCGAGCCGCAGGATGCTGACCGCGTCCACCACGCCGGTCACCACGGTCAGCACGAGCAGCAGCGGCGGCAGCGGGCCGTGCCGGGAGCCGGCCGCGGCGTTCATGGCGTCCCGGCCCCATCGAACGTGACCTCGCCGCGCGGCCTCCGCCGGGGTCGCGGGCACGGTGGCTCCGGCGTCCGCCAGCGTCCGGGCACGACCGGCGGTGCGGTTCCAGACCCGCGGCCCGAACCTCGCCCAGGTCAGGTTCATGTCCATGGGCAGGCCCATCCCGCTCATCATCCCGTCTCTCCTCTCCGCCTAGCGGTAACCGGCTCTCCGCCTAGCGGTAACCGGCCGCCCCCGCCCGGCGATGTCAGCTTCCTGATAAACATCAGCGCTCAGATCATCTCCGTTTCCGCTAACCCGCACCGCCCGCTGCACCGGCCGGTCGAAGCGATTTGCGCAAATGCGGCTTACGATCGAGTGGTGAACGACGACCTCCTCGGGGGGGAGGAATGACCGGCGCCACCGGCCAGCTGGTGCCGCCGAAGCGCATCCCGGTCAACGGCAGGCCGATCAGGCTCCGCTGGCTGCAGCAGATCATCTGGTCGTTCCTCGCGGCGAACATCGGGGCGCTGATCATCTCCGCCCTGTACTACCTGTTCGTCGAGTTGAGGTGGCACATCGGCAGCCGTACCTACCTGTACCTCAAGCCCGACTGGGACCACCTGTTCGCGTTCCGCGGCTGGGCCGCCGACCGGCACGACGTGCGCGACGTCTATGAAGCGGTGCTGGCCACCTTGTTCGTCAAGTCGCTGCTGGCGAACTGGCGCAAGCACGTCTGGCGCGCCCCCGCCTGGTACGTGGTGCTCTCGCCGATCCTGATCGTAGTGGTGGCGTTCCCGGTCGTGGCCGCGGGCATCTGGCTGATCAACTACGCGCTGCCGTACCTGTGGCACGCGATCCTCGCGCACCACGCGCTGCGCAACCCGGTGCATATGCCGTCCCGGCTGGACTGGCTGGGCACCTACCTGGCCGGCTTCCCGTGGCAGCCGGTGCTGATCGGCATCCTGGCCGGCCTGGTCGCGCACCGGGTATACGCGCCGGCCGGCAACACCGTCCAGCTCTACTTCATCGGCCGGTCGGTGGACCGGACCAGGGACGCGATCGCGGCCGGGGAGGAGAGCCCGTACCGGCACCTGCCCCGCTGGCCGTGGCCCCCGGTGATCAGGGAGCGGGCCGCCTGGATCATGGCCAGCAACCAGCCGGTGCCGGACCGGACCTTGGACATCAGGTGGGCGGTGCGGATCGTGCTCGTGGTACTCGCCGCCCTGGCCATCTACGGCGCCTACGTCCGCTACATAGTCGCCAAGGGCCACTGACCCCGCCCCCCGCCCCCGCGCCCCTGGCGCCCAGCGAGCTGAGTCGATGGCACATCGGGTCGGTTCTAGCAAGCCCTTCTTAGTTTTATTACATAATGGCTGGCCAGCGGCCCGAGTCGGGCCGCTGGCCAGCGAGCGGCATGCGCAAGGAGAACAGCCCGTTCCCGACCCAGCAGGGGACCGCGCTGGCCAAGGACGTGTGGATGATGGGCATCGCGCTCGGCCTGGTCGTCGACGACCTCCTCGACCGCCCGGACACGGCTAACGACGGCTAGCCCTATATTTCGCACATGGCCCGCTGACCTGCGGTGATGATCGGGGCGGCATCTCGGCGCGTGCCGTTGACCAGCCAAAACATGGTCATATGCGGGAAACGGGGCTAGCCGCCGAGGGCGCGACTAGCCGTCGGCGGCCCGGATCGCCGCAGCCACGATGTCCTCCAGGCGCCCGCTGTGCGCCCCGCGCCAGTACACCTTCCCGCAGTCGGCGCAGCGGGAGAAGGCATGGTAGGTGCGCTGGGTGCCGGGCCGGAGCAGTGGCTCCACGTCGGCCTCGCGGGCGGGCGCCAGCAGGCCGTTGCATACGGTGCACCGGGTCCAGGGCGCCAGTGGCGGGGCGAACCGCCCTAGGACGTCGCGGAACTGGTCGTCGGGCCGCGCGCCGCGCACGTAGGCACCCAGCCACAGACGGCGTCGGCGCAGCAGACCGCGATCCTGGGTTAGCAGCGCCCGGCGGTCCGCGTTGGCGCGCTCGATCAGGACATCGTCGTCGAGGTCGTTGCCGTAGGCCGTGTCCACGCCGACCAGTCGCAGTCGGCGTGCCAGCGTGCCCAGGTGGACATCCAGGATGAACCGTGCCGTCGGCACCGGCTGCGGCCGGCGTACCGCCCGGGCCTCCGCCACGTCACCGCCGCTCAGCCGGTACCCGGGCTTGACCGGCGTGCCGTTGACCGCCAGGCTGCCGACCTCGGGCAGCGGCACGCCGAACGACTCGATCACGTGCCCCAGTGAGGACACCCCGTCGCAGCTGACCCGCACCTGGCCGCCACGGTGCCCCGGGGCCAGGAACATCCGCAGTTCGGCCGCGAACCGAACCTCTGCCTCCGCCATGGCCATCGCGGTCGGCTCCCGCTACCGGGACGGCGCCGGACGCCGTGGCGGGATCGGGACGCGATCCAGGTCACGGGCCAGCACGACCTCGCCGCCGAACACCTCCGCCGCCTCGCCGGCCAGCCGCTTATTCTCCTCGGCCACCGTCTCGTAGCGCTGGGAGAAGTGGCTGAGGACCAGCAGCCGCGCCCCGGACTGCGCCGCGATCTGGCCCGCCTGCCCCGCGGTCAGGTGCCCGTAGTCGCGGGCCAGCCCGGCCTCGGCGTTGGCGAAGGTGGACTCGCAGACCAGCATGTCCGCCCGGTCGGCCAGCGCGAAGGCCGCGTCACACAGCCGGGTGTCCATGACGAACGCGAACCGCTGCCCGGGCCTGGGCTCGCTGACCTGCTCGATCGTCACCGTCTGGCCGCCAGCCGCCAGGCGGCCCGCGCGCTGCAGCCGCCCGATGTCGGGTCCGGTGACGCCCAGCTCGGCCAGCTTATCCGGGAGCATCCGGCGGCCGTCGGGCTCGGTCAGCCGGTATCCGATCGTGGGCACGCTGTGCGACAGCGCCCGGGCCTCCAGCCGGAACGGAGCCGTGCCGATGACCGCGTCCGGCCCCCTGATCCGCCGTTCGCGCAGGTCGAGCACGTCGCGGAACAGCGATGCGTGCCGGAGCCGCCGGAACACCTCCCGGCTTCCCGCCGGATAGCAGATCTCCACCGGGTGTGGCACCTGGTCCAGCGACATCCGCGCCAGCACCCCGGGCAGGCCGAGGCAGTGGTCTCCGTGGAAGTGGGTGATACAGATGCGGGTGACCTGGCTGGCCGTGACCCCGGCGAACAGCATTTGCCGCTGGGTCCCCTCGCCCGGGTCGAACAGCAGGCCCTCGTCGTCCCAGCGCAGGAAGTAACCGTTGTGATTGCGGCTGCGGGTGGGTGCCTGGCTCGCCGTGCCGAGAACCACCAGTTCACGGTTGGACACGAGTCTCCACCCTATGCCCCGCGCGGATCACGGTGCGGGGCTCGCGCGCGGACCGGCTAAGACCGGCGGGGCAGGTACAGGTCGGTGATCGTGCCCTCGAACGCCTCGGCGGCCAGGGCGACGGTCTCCGACAGCGTCGGGTGCGGATGGATGGTCAGGCCGATGTCGGCCGCGTCGGCGCCCATCTCAATGGCCAGCGCCGCCTCGGCGATGAGGTCGCCCGCCGATGGCCCGACGATGCCGCAGCCGATAGCGCGGCCGGTGACCTCGTCGAACAGCACCTTCGTCAGCCCTTCGGACCGGCCGAGCGTGAGCGAGCGGCCGCTGGCGGCCCAGGGGAAGACGCCCTTGCCGTACTTGACGCCCGCCGCCCGGGCCTCGTTCTCGGTGACCCCGGCCCAGGCCACCTCGGGATCGGTGTAGGCCACCGACGGGATGACGCGGGCGTCGAAGAAACTGTTCTTGCCCGCCGTCACCTCGGCAGCTACCTTGCCCTCGTGCATCGCCTTGTGCGCCAGCATCGGCTGGCCGACAACGTCGCCGATGGCGAAGATGTGCGCCACGCTGGTCCGCAGTTGCTTGTCCACCGGGATGAAGCCGCGGTCGTCGACCGTGACACCCGCGTTCTCGGCGCCGATCAGCTTGCCGTTGGGGCTGCGGCCGACGGCCATGAGCATCCGGTCGAAGGTGTCGGTGGCCGGCGCCTTCGGGCCGTCGAAGGACACGACGAGGCCCTCGGGCCGGGCTTCGACGTTGGTCACTTCGGTCTTGAGGTAAATGTTCTCGTACTGCCGGGTGACCCGTTTGGCCAGCGGGCTGATCAGGTCCTTGTCTGCCCCCGGAATGAGCTGGTTCATCAGTTCGGCGATGGTGACCTCGGCGCCGAGCTCGTGGTAGACGGTGGCCATCTCGAGCCCGATGATCCCGCCGCCCAGGATGAGCAGCCGTTGCGGCACCCCGCCGAGTTCCAGCGCGCCGGTGGAGTCGAGGACCCGTGGGTCTGATTTCGGGATGAATGGCAGAGTCAGGGGTTCGGAGCCGGCCGCGATGATCGCCTGCTCGAAGTCGACGGTGGTCTTGCCGCCTTCGGCCAGCTCGACCCGCAGCCGGTGGGGCGAGGTGAACCGGCCGTAGCCGCGGATGGTGGTGACCTTGCGCTGCCGGGCCAGCCCGGCCAGGCCGCCGGTGAGCCGCCCGACCACCCCGTCCTTCCAGGCCCGCAGCTTGTCCATGTCAATGGCCGGGGCACCGAACGCGAGGCCGTGCTCGCTCATCTCCTTGGTTTCGGCGATGACCTTGGCCGCGTGCAGGAGGGCCTTCGAGGGGATGCAGCCGACGTTGAGGCACACTCCGCCGAGCGTCGGCCAGCGGTCCACGAGCACGACCTTCTTACCCAGGTCGGCGGCCCGGAATGCGGCCGTGTAGCCCCCTGGCCCGGCGCCTAGGACGAGAACGTCCGCGGTGATGTCACCGGGCCCGGCTCGGTGGCCGGCCGACGGGCCCGGCCCGGGCCCGGTACTCGCCGCCGCGGCCAGCCCGGGCTCTGCTGCGGATGCCTCAGGCACCAGCTGCTGACCGGTGCGCAGGTCGGCAATGACTTGGCCGGCCGAGACATGGTCGCCGACGGCGACCCGGACGGCGGTGATGGTCCCGGCCACGAGCGCCGGGATGTCCAGCGTGGCCTTGTCCGACTCCAGGGTGATCAGCGAGTCCTCGGGCGCGACCATGTCACCGGCGGTCACGTGCACCTCGATCACCGGCACGTCGATGAAATGGCCGATATCAGGGACCGTGACCTCGATGACCTCGTAGATCCCGCTAGGCGAGCCGTAGCCGGGTGGCTCGGCCGGCGCGGGAGCCGCGTCCTCGGTGACCCGTTCCCTCACCGGCGCGGCGGCCGGGCCGCCGGATGTCGTCGCGGCGTCGAGCCGCAGGATGAGGTCCCCGGCGGATACCCGGTCGCCGACCTGCACGGCGACCCCGCTGACGGTTCCCGCCGCTGACGCGGGAACGTCCAGCGTAGCCTTGTCGGACTCCAGCGTGATGACCGGATCCTCGGGCGCGACCACGTCACCGGCGGTCACATGCACCTCGATGACCGGCACGTCGATGAAGTGGCCGATGTCGGGAACTGTGATATCCACGTCAGGCTCCTCCGAAACAGGGTGCGTCGCGACGGTCCGCGAAGCGGGTCAGAGCACGAGGCGGCGTACGTCCTCGAGCAGGTGGCACAGGTACCGGGCGAACCGCGCGGCCAGCGCCCCGTCGATGACCCGGTGGTCGTAGGACAGCGAGACCGGCAGCATCAGCCGCGGGACGAACTCCTCGCCATCCCACACCGGCGCCATCCGCGACCGGACCACGCCGAGGATCGCCACCTCGGGGGCGTTCACGATGGGGGTGAAGCCGGTCCCGCCGATGCCGCCCAGGCTGGAGATCGTGAAGCAGGCGCCGGCCAGGTCGGCCGGGGTGAGCTTGCCCTCCCTGGCCCGCGCCGAGACGGTCCCGAGCTCCCGGCTGAGCTCGGTGATGCCCTTGCGGTCGACGTCGCGGATCACCGGCACCACCAGGCCCTCGGGCGTGTCCACGGCGATGCCGAGGTGGTAGTAGCTCTTGTAGATCAGCGCGTCCTTCTCCGGCGTCAGCGAGCTGTTGAACCGGGGGAACTCGTGCAGCGCCGAGACGGCCGCCTTCATCAGGAAGGCCAGCAGGGTGACCCGGTAGCCCTCGGCGGCGGCGTCGAGTTCCCTGCGGTAGGCGTCCAGGTCGGTGATGTCGGCCTCATCGTCGTGGGTGACGTGCGGCACGTTGAGCCAGGACCGGTGCAGCGCGGGCCCGGACAGCCGCTGGATCCGGGACAGCGGCAGCACCTCCACCGGCCCGAACTTCGAGAAGTCCTGCGCCGGGACCTCCGGGATGCCGGCGCCCGCCGCGGCCGCCGCGCCGCCGCCGGCTGGCCCGCGGACGCCCGCGACCACGTCCTCCTTGGTGATCCGCCCCTTCGGCCCGGTCCCGGACAGCGTGGTCAGGTCCAGGCCGAGTTCGCGGGCCAGCCGGCGCACGCCAGGACCGGCGTGCACCCCGTCGAAGTCCGGCAGCTCTTCCGCCGCCGCGCCTTCCGCGGCGGCAGCGGACCGGCGGGCCGGTTCCTCCGCCGCCGCCAGGTCGCCCTCGTCCAGCGCCGGCGGCTCCTGCTGGTCGTCCAGCGGCGGCGGCTCCACGTCGGTCCCGCCGGTGTCAAGCAGCAGGATCGGCGACCCGCGGCTGACCAGGTCGCCGAGCTTGACCTTGAGCTCGCGTACCGTGCCGGCGTGCGGCGAGGGAACATCCATGGTGGCCTTGTCCGACTCCAGCGTGATCAGCGGATCCTCGTCGCTGACCACGTCGCCGGGGGCCACGTGGATCTCGATAATCGGCACGTCGGCGAAGTCACCGAGGTCGGGAACACTAACCTCAGTCTCAGCGGCCATGGCAAAAATCCCCTCAGAGGAAAGGCGGTCAGGTAAGCGCCGGGTCCGGCTTGCCGGGATCGACGCCGTACCGCGCGATCGCGTCGGCCACCGTGGCGGCGGGCACTGCCCCGTCGCAGGCCAGTGCGGAAAGCGCGGCCACAGCCACGTAGTGCCGGTCGACCTCGAAGAAGCGGCGCAGGTTGCGCCGGTAGTCCGAACGACCGAAGCCGTCCGTCCCCAGCACCTGGTACCGCCCGGGCACGAAGGCGCGGATCTGGTCGGCGTAGGTCTTGACGTAGTCGGTCGCCGCGACGACCGGCCCGGCCGGCCGGCTGCCCAGGCACTGCGCCACGTAGCTGCGCCGCGGCTCGGCCTCCGGGTGCAGCATGTTCCACCGGTCGGCGGCGAGCCCGTCCCGCCTCAGCTCGGTGAAGCTGGTGGCGCTCCACACGTCACACGAGACACCATAGTCGGCGGCGAGCAGGTCCGCTCCGGCCAGCACCTCCCGCAGGATCGTCCCGCTGCCCAGCAGCTGCACCGAGGGAGCGCGCGATGCGCCGGAGCCTTCCCGCAGGAGGTACATGCCGTGCAGGATGCCCGCCTCGGCCCCCTCGGGCAGCGCGGGATGCTCGTAGTTCTCGTTCATCAGCGTGAGGTAGTAGAACACGTCCTCCTGCTCGGCGAACATCCGCCGCAGCCCGTCTTGCACGATCACCGCGACCTCGTAGGAGTACGCCGGGTCGTAGGACACGCAGTTGGGGACGACCGAGGACAGCACGTGGCTGTGCCCGTCCTCGTGCTGCAGCCCCTCGCCGTTGAGTGTGGTCCGGCCGGACGTGGCGCCGAGCAGGAACCCGCGCGCCCGCGAGTCCCCGGCCGCCCAGATCAGGTCCATCACCCGCTGGAAGCCGAACATCGAGTAGAAGATGTAGAACGGGATCATCGGCAGGTCGCTGGTACTGTACGCGGTCGCGGCGGCGATCCAGGACGCCATCCCGCCGGCCTCGGTGATGCCCTCCTGCAGCATCTGCCCGTCCGGCGCCTCACGGTAGTACATCAGCTGGTTGGCGTCCTCGGGCTGGTAGAGCTGCCCGGCCTGGCTGAAGATGCCGAACTGGCGGAACATGCCCTCCATCCCGAACGTCCGGGACTCGTCCGGCACGATCGGCACCACCCGCGACCCGATGGCCTTGTCCCGCAGCAGCGTGTTCAGGATCCGGACGAACGCCATCGTGGTGGAGATCTCCCGGCCCGGCGTGCCGCCCAGCTGGCCGCCGAACGCGGTCAGCTCGGGCACGGCCAGCGTCTGGCTCGACTTCCGCCGCCGGGACGGCAGGTACCCGCCCAGCGCGGCCCGCTTCTGGAGCAGGTACGCCAGCTCCTCGCTGCCCTCCTCGAAGCGCAGGAACGGCAGCTCCGCCAGCTGCTCGTCGGTCAGCGGCAGGGCGAACCTGTCCCGGAACCGCAGCAGCGCCGCGTCGGCCATGTGCTTCTGCTGGTGGGTGATGTTCTGGCCCTCGCCCGATTCCCCCATGCCGTAGCCCTTGATGGTCTTGGCCAGGATCACGGTCGGCTGGCCGGTGTGGCGCACCGCGGCCGAGTACGCCGCGTAGATCTTCACCGGGTCGTGGCCGCCCCGGTTCAGCGCCCAGATCTCGTCGTCGGTCATGCCCGCGACCATCTCGGCCAGCTCGGGGTAGGCGCCGAAGAACTTCTCCCGGACGTACCCGCCGTTCTTGGACTTGAAGTCCTGGTACTCGCCGTCGACGCATTCCTCCATCCGCTTGAGCAGCACCCCGGTGCGGTCGCCGGCGATGAGCGGGTCCCAGTTGCTGCCCCAGATCACCTTGGTCACGTTCCAGCCCGCGCCGCGGAAGATCCCCTCGAGCTCCTGGATGATCTTGCCGTTGCCGCGGACCGGGCCGTCAAGACGCTGCAGGTTGCAGTTGATCACGAAGATGAGGTTGTCCAGCTTCTCCCGGCTGGCCAGCGCGATGGCGCCGAGCGACTCCGGCTCGTCGGTCTCTCCGTCACCGAGGAACGCCCACACCTTGCGGCCCGCGGTGTCGGCCAGCCCGCGGCAGGCCAGGTACTTCAGGAAGCGTGCCTGGTAGATCGCCATGATCGGGCCCAGGCCCATGGACACCGTCGGCATCTGCCAGTAATCCGGCATCAGCCACGGGTGCGGGTAGGAGGCCAGCCCGCCCTGCCCATTCCCGGCGCCGGTCTCCTGCCGGAAGTTCACCAGCTGCTCCTCGGTGAGCCGCCCCTCCACGAACGACCGGGCGTAGATGCCCGGCGACGAATGTCCCTGGATGAACAGCAGGTCGCCGTCGTGCTGTTCGGAGGCGGCCCGGAAGAAGTGCTGGAAGCCCACGTCGTAGAGAGTGGCCGCGGACTGGAAGCTGGCGATGTGGCCGCCGAGCTCGGAGGATTCCGCGTTCGCCCGCAGCACCATGGCCAGCGCGTTCCACCGGATCAGCGACCGGACGCGGTGGTCGAGGGCGAGCTCGTGCGGGCTGAGCCGGTCCTCTTTCTCGGGCGGGATCGTGTTCAGGTAGGGCGTGATGGCGCTGTACGGGACCGGCGCGCCCTTCCGGCGCGCCTCCGCGGCCACCTCGTCAAGGAGGTAGAAGGCGCGGTCCGCGCCCTCGAACGCCAGTACGGAATCGAGCGCGTCGACCCATTCTCGCGTCTCGGCCGGGTCAAGATCTTCCAGCATCAGTGTTCCCTTGCCTTTCGTCGATGTTCCAAGCATCCGCCCCACCGGCACCGCGGGGCAAGGAACTACCCTGGGGCGGGTGGCGAATCCCCTGGATCAGGCGGCGTCGTGGCCGGCCACCGCCGCGGTCGGCGTCGCGTCCGCGACGGGCGCGCTGGAATCGGCCGGCCCGGTCAGCCAGCCGTTCGCCTGGGCCTCGGTGACCAAGCTGCTCGTCGCGCTAGCGGCGCTCGACGCCGTGCAGCGCGGCCTGATCGACCTGCACGAGCCGGCCGGCCCGCCGGGATCGACGGTACGGCACCTGCTCTCGCACGCGTCCGGGCTCGCCTTCGACAGCGACGCGGTCCTCGGCCTGCCCGGTACCCGGCGGATCTACTCCAACCGCGGCATCGAGATCGTCGCCGACCTGCTCGCCGCCCGGTCCGGCCAGCCGTTCGAGCGGCTGCTGGCCGACGAGATCTGCCTGCCGCTTGGGATGGCAGGCACCCGGCTGGCCGGCTCCCCGGCCTGGGGCGCCGTCGGCCCGCTCACCGACCTGATGAACCTGGCCATCGAGCTGGCCAGCCCGTCGCTTATCGACGAGGACCTGCTGGCCGAGGCGACCAGGACCGCGTTTCCCGGCCTGTCCGGCGTGGTGCCCGGCTTCGGCCGCCAGCGGCACTGCGACTGGGGCCTCGGCTTCGAGATCAAGGACAGTAAGGCGCCGCACTGGACCGGGACCGCGAACTCGCCCGGGACGTTCGGTCACTTCGGCCGCTCGGGCAGCTTCCTGTGGGTGGACCCGGATGCCCGGATGGCCTGTGCCGCCCTGGCCGACCGCGAGTTCGGTGACTGGGCCAAGCGGGCCTGGCCCCGCCTGTCCGACGACCTCCTCGCCGCCCACGCCGGCGGCGCGTGACGCCCCATGGCGCGACGATGCGACGGCATCCAGCTGAATGCTCACCACTCCGGCCGTGCCGCGCCCCGCCAGGACCGGCCCGGCCATAATGGTGTCCTCGCGGCACGCCACCGTGCCGGCGCGGAGAATTACGTCACGGAAGGTGAGAATGCCCCGGCTGACCCAACAGGACTTCGAGCGGCTGCTGGAGTTCCGGGTCACCTTGCGCCGTTTCCAGCGCTGGAGCGAGGACCAGGCCCAGGCCGAGGGCCTGACCCACGTCCAGCATCAGCTGCTGGTGGCGATCAGGGGACACCGCGGGGACTTGCCGCCCACCGTGGGCGATCTGGCCGGATATCTGCTCCTGCGGCCGCACAGCACGGTCGAGCTCGTCGACCGGGCCGAAGCCGCCGGACTGGTCGAGCGGACGCCCGACGAGGCCGACGGCCGGGTGGTGCGGGTCCGGCTGACCGCCGAAGGCGACCGTGTCCTGCAGAAGCTGACCCGGGCGCACCTCAAGCGCCTGCACGAGCTTGCCATGGTCCTGGACGAGCTGGTGGCCAGGCACGAGGGCGGCTCGGCCTGACCCGCACCCGTCTGGTCAGGCCGAGCCCGCCAGATATCAATGTGCGTTAGCATCGCGGGAGGCTCGCAAATGAGCACGGCCAAGGAAAACCCGCCCGCGCGGCGGGCTGCAGCTGTCGGGCACTGGCTTAACTTCGGCAGGTCCAGGGGAAGCCGCCACCGTGACGTGCAAGGCGGGACGACTCGCGCCACCGTGCTCGGCGCGGGCGACGGGCTGCTGACCAACCTGTCGCTGGTGCTTGGCGTGGCCGGGGCATCGACCAACGCGTCGGCGGTGCGCCTGGCCGGGGTGGCGGGCCTGCTGGCGGGAGCGTTCTCGATGGCGGCAGGTGAGCTGGTATCGGTCCGTGCCCAGCAGGAGATGGTCGAAAAAGAGGTGCAGGTCGAGCGCCAGGAGCTCGCCGATGATCCTGAAGGGGAGAGGCGAGAGCTAGCCGGCATGTATCAGGCTCAGGGCCTGTCGCCGGAAGACGCCGATACCGTTGCCGGCATCCTGTCCGCCAATCCCGATATCGCCCTGGATACCCATGCCCGCCTCGAACTGGGTGTCGACCCGCAGGCGCCGGGCTCGGCCTGGCGAGCGGCCGTCATGTCGTTTCTGTCGTTCTCGGTGGGTGCCATCTTGCCCCTGTTCCCCTGGTTTTTCACCGAAGGCTCGGGCGCGGTGATCGCCTCAGTGATCATCGGCGCGATCGCGGCGCTGGCGCTCGGGGCTACGATCGGCTTCATGTCCGGGCGCAACGTCTTCGGGACCGCCACCCGCCAGCTGGTGGTCGCGGCGGTTGCCGCCGCGGTCACCTATGGAGTCGGATCCTTGCTCGGGGTATCGACCTCCTGACCATGACCTCCAGCACGGCCGGGCTGGCCGGGTCCCGCGGCGTCGACGCCGCGGGACCCCGGCGAGGGGAGAAATCCGGTCGCCCGAAAGCGACCGGTGTCCGCACACGCACCGTCAGCGCGGCGCCTTCCGCGGTCGCCGCGTGCGGTTGCGTGCTTGCTAGGCGGCCTCAGCAGCCATCGTAAGGAGCCCAGTTGGATTGTCCGCCCTGCGCCAGCGCGTTGGCGAACACCTGGTTCTGCTCCGTCACGCTGGCGTTGCCGAAGTCGGCGGCCGAACCGCCGTACGCCACCCAGGTCGGCTCGGAGAACTGGTACAGGCCGTAGTGCCCGCTTGAGTTCATGACCTGAGAGTTGCCGCCCGACTCGCGAGCCACCACGCACGAGCCGAACGAGCCGCCTGGCGTGCCACCCGAGTAGGTGCTCGACACCGCGGGCGCGGACTGCGCGGGCGCGTAGGCCGGCGCCGGGGCCGCCGTCTCAGCCGGGGCCGCCGTCTCAGCCGGGGCCGCCGTCTCAGCCGGGGCCGCCGTCTCAGCCGGGGCCGCGGCTGGCGCGGACACGACCGGGGCCGGAGCGGGCGGGCCGAGTTCCGCGGGTGCGCTGGGGATCGTGGCTGGCTCGGCCGGGACCTTCAGCACCAGACCGGTGCTGATGAGGTTGGCCCAGCGGATCTCGCTGTGGTTGGCCCAGTACAGGACCGGCCACGCGCTCTCCTTGTGGTAGACCCGCCCGGCGATCGAGGAGAGCGAGTCACCAGACTGGACGGTGTACGTGGCCGCCTGGGCCGGATTCGCCGGATTCGCCGCGGCGTTCCGCTTCGCCGGGAGCAGCTCGGCCGACAGGCTCGCAGTGCTGGCCGCGTCCGCGACCACGGCGGGCTTCGCGGCGGCGTGAGCCGGCGTGGGGTCGGCCAGGGCCTGCGGCCCCAGGCAGACTGCCGCTGCCGTGGCGGCCAGCGCGGGCACGGCGGCGGTGGGTAGCAGGTACGCGAATCGGTTACGTGAGTGTTGCCTATGGCTGCCCAAAGGGCTCCTTCCCGAACAGGGTGCGCTCACCGGGAAGACGGCACAAAGCGCATGCTGTCTTCGGAGCGCCTGACACCGGGGCAGCTTATACGGCACTCGCGACGAAATTTCCCAAAATGGACTAAATCGTTCGCAGGATGCTAAACTGCGCCTTTCAAGCCTCAGAAATACCTTCCATGCACCACGGTAACCCCAGTAACGGTATACGATTGACTGTTGACATACCTGCACCCGCCCCCCGCCGCTCCACGCCGCCGTAGCCGAGCCACTAGACACACAAGCTCTACCTAGGTAGAGTTGGTGTCGTTTCTGAGGGGGCTCCTGTGCAGAAGATGCGTCCGCGGCCGGCCCGGCCGCTGCTGGCTGCTTGTGCCCGGCCCCGGGCGATCGCCCTGCTGGTCGGCTACGTGATCCTCGTCGCCGTGCTCGGCACGGTGTTCGCGCGCCAGACCACGGCGGACGCGTTCGACCGTGCCGTCGACTCCCCGGTCATCACCTGGTTCGCCCACCGCCAGAACTCCGCAGGGTGGCTGTCCCTCGCAGGCACGCCGATCCCGGCTGCCGGGCTGACCGCGGTCATCGTCGCCGCCTGCCTGCTGGCCGGCCGGCTCAACGGCGCCGTGCTGGCCGCGGCCGCCGTCCCGGTCGCCACGGTACTGAACGAAACGCTGATCAAGCCCCTGGTCCACCGCACCTATCTCGGCCAGGTCGTTTACCCGAGCGGGCACGCCGCGACCATCTTCGCGCTCGCCGCCACGGTGACCGTACTGGTCCTGGGCGCCCCCCGCCGGCTGCGGGTACCGATCCTGACCGTGACGTACGCGGCGGCCGTGGCCGTGGTCGCCGGCGTCATCGGCCTGCGCTACCACTACTTCACCGACACCGTCGCGGGCGCCGCCGTCGGCACCGGGACGGTATGCGGGCTGGCTCTCATCCTGGACCTGATCTACACCGCCCGGTCGGCCATCCCGAAGACCGCGCCGGTCCGGAGCAAGGCGGCGTCGTAGCAGCGCGCCGCGGCGAGCATCGACACGGCCTGACGCGGCAGACCGCTACGCCAGCCGCCGCTCCGTGGCCCACCTGGTCAGCTGGTGCCGGGTGGAGAGCTGCAGCTTGCGCAGCACCGATGACACATGGCTCTCCACCGTCTTGACCGAGATGAACAGCTCGCGGGCGATCTCCTTGTAGGTGTAGCCCTGGGCGATCAGCCGCAGCACCTCCCGCTCGCGGCTGGTGAGCTGCTCGAGCTCGGGGTCGAGCGGAGGCCGCGCGTCGGAGGGCGGCGCGGCGGCGAACGCGTCGAGCACGAACCCGGCCAGCCGGTGCGAGAACACCGCGTCGCCCGCGGCGACCCGGCGGACCGCGTCGGCCAGCTCGGCGGTGGAGATCGTCTTGGTCACGTAGCCCCGCGCCCCCGCCCGGATCACCGCGATCACGTCCTCCGGGGCGTCGGACGCGGACAGTGCGAGAAAGCGCACTTCGGGATGCGAAGCCTTGATCGCCTGGACCACCGCCTGGCCGCCGCCGCCGGGCAGGTGCACGTCGAGCAGCACCACATCAGGCAGGACCGAAGCGATCAGGTCGATGGCCGGCCGCACGTCGTCCGCCTCGCCCACCACCTCGACCTGCTTGCCGAGCTCGGCGCGGACCCCGGACCGGAACAGCCCGTGGTCGTCCACCAGCACCACCCGCGGCGTGCTCATGTCCGCCCCGCCCTGTCATCCCCGGGGGGCGCTCCCCCCAGATCCCCCCGGCCATCCCGGGGGGACGCTCCCCCCAGATCCCCCCGGCCGGGCACCATGCGCGGCATCCGCAGCGACACCTTGGTGCCCTCGCCGGGAGCGCTGGTCACGGTGGCCGTGCCGCTGCGGCGGGCCATCCGGCCGTGCACCGATTCGGCCAGGCCCTTGCGATCCTCCGGGACCGCCGAAGGATCGAAGCCCTTCCCCCTGTCCCGTACCACGATCGACACCTCGCCCGGCTCGACCTCGGCGAACAGCGAGATGACGCTGGCGCCGGACCACTTGGCCGCGTTGACCGTCGCCTCCCGGGCCGCCGCCAGCAGCGCGTTGAGGTTGTCGTCGAGCTCACAGTCGCCGACCGTTACCGCCTCCACCGGGACCCCGTACCTGGTCTCGACGTCCTGCTGGATCTGCCGGATCCCGGCCGCCACGGTGGCCGGGGCCGAAGCCTCATCCGGGTCCCGGCCCTCGAACAGCCAGGAGCGCAGCTCACGTTCCTGCAGCCGGGCCAGCTGGATGACCTTTTGCGGGTCGTCCGCGCGCCGCTGGATCAGCGCGAGCGTCTGCAGCACCGAATCATGCACCCGGGCCGCGATGTCGACCCGCTCCTCGGCCCGGGCCTTGGCCTGGCGCTCCAGCGCCAGGTCGCGGGCGATCCGCAGCCACCACGGCCCGAGGGCCAGCACGATGGCGGCGATTATCAGCGTCACCCCGCCGAGCGGGCGCAGCAGCGCCAGGCTGGCGTGCGCTGAGAACAGCCAGGCCAGGCCGCCGATGAGCAGCACGCCCGCGAGCAGCAGGCGCAGCACCGACCACCGGTTCCGCACCCCGGGGCCCGCGGCCGACTCCAGCGGTTCGACCATGCGCCGCAGCGCGGCCTGCTCCTCTGGAGGGGCGTTCCGCCAGATCAGCGCCAGCCCCGCCACGCTGAACACCTGGGGCCAGGCCCACTTGACGAACCAGCCGCCGTCGAACACGCTCGCCACCAGCAGCACCAGCACGAGCAGCGAGGCCAGCCCGAGCGCGAGCCGGATGCCCCTGGCGTCGTCCCTGGCCTTGCTGGCGATGCTGGTCTCGGCGCCCGCCGTCGGCAGGAACAGCCAGGCGGCGACGTAGAACGGCACGAACCATCCGCCGATCAGGGCTATGAGCACGAACACGATCCGGACGGCCGTGACGCTGAAGCCCCGCCACGTGGCCACGCCCGCGGCCACGCCGCCGGCCAGGCGGTCGGCCGGATCCCGGCGCAGCGGGCCGCCGTGCCCGCGATGCCGCATCCAGGGCGGGCCGCCGCGGCCGTCCCGGTGCCGCATCCAGGGCGGGCCGTGGTGCCCGAACGGGTCGCGCTCCCAGCGCGCAGGATCCTCCACGGTTCCATCATGGCCCCGGCCGCCCGATGACGGCTATCGGGGAGAACCCTGACGCGACCCTGATGCCCCCGGGGCCGGGTCAGGGGGATATCGGGGTTGGTCACCGATGCGCCGCCCTGGCCCGCGGAGCCAATCTAGAGCCATGGATACCAACACCGTGAACCCGGAAGCACCCACCACCGAGCCGTCCGACACCCCGCCGTTCGGCTACCACCCGGGACGCCCCGCTCTGGGGGGACCGGCCCTGCGCCGCCCCTATGCCGACCGCATGGTGGCCGGCGTCGCGGCGGGCCTGGCCCGCTACTTCGGCGTCGACGTGACGATCGTCCGGATCGCCTTCGTGGTCCTGGCCATCGCCGGCGGCGCGGGCATCCCGCTCTACCTGGCCGGCCTGCTGCTGATCCCCGACGAGGGCAGCAGCACCTCGATCGCCGGCTCCGTCATCGAGTCCTTGCAGAACCGCTCACGTTAGTCACTAAGGAGCACGTCATCATGTCTTCGCAGTACACCCAGGGCTGGTCCCGCGGTTTCGGACCGTGGTTCGACTACCCGCACTCCGACCAGCACATGCGGGTTTCCGACGCCGAGCGGCAGACGGTCACCGACCGCCTGGCCGAGCACTTCAGCGCCGGCCGCCTCGACCAGGCCGAGTTCGACGAGCGAGTCGGGCGGGCCATGAACGCCAAGACGCGTGCCGACCTGGACGGCCTGTTCGACGACCTGCCGGAAACAGGGGCTCCGGCAGTCACCGACCTCCCGCGCCGGCGGCACCGTCACCTCATCCTGCTCGTCGCGCTGATCGTGCTGATTGCCATCGCGGCCGGCCACGTCATCTTCCCGCTGCTGTGGCTCGGCTTCCTGGTGGCAGTCGTGCTGGTCGCGACGGGGACCTTCGGCCGGTCCCGGTCCCGCTGGGACCGTTGACCTGCCGCATACGGGGACAAGCGCCGGGCTGACCGGGGGTCGGCCCGGCTACTCCCGCTGGTGCGCCGTACTGGGCGGCGGCGGGATGGCCGAGCAGGAGGCCAGCGCCGTGACCGGGGGCGGCGGGATGGCCGAGCTCGAGGCCAGCGCGGTGACCGG
>Ga0335076_10000873_pt1 | contig 28655 bp, 17 predicted proteins | sample Lox_Sample_25_FD_206717 | JGI IMG/M metagenome (GOLD analysis project Ga0335076, IMG submission 206717) | Soil microbial communities from Loxahatchee National Wildlife Refuge, Florida, United States - Lox_Sample_2.5 | ecosystem: Environmental > Terrestrial > Soil > Wetlands | place: USA... | reverse complement strand
ACAGCGGGCGGTGACGTAAGTGTGCTCGCTCCATGGTCGAGCTACGTCCTTCAAGATCGCGAGTTGATCTCAGGTCAGAACCCGTTCTCGGACGAAGCGCTACTGAAACTTCTTATACCGGCGCTCAACGCGAGAAGAAGTTCGGCGGCTGGCGCATCCTGAACAGTCACTCGCTGTGACATCGAGAGGAATCCCAGATGGCTGGCACAAATGGACCAAAACAGACCACGCTCAGCGTGAACGTTTTTACGGCTCCGGGAAAGACCATGGTCGGCGAGCGGCCAAAGCCCTTCGGCGAACCGTTCGCCTTCGACCCCATCACCTCGACTCTAATCTTCGGCGAGTACGACGCGGTGCTCGTAGACGCGATGATGACGGTAGCTGAGGCCGAGACTCTCGCGGATTGGGTCGCCTTGCACAATCGCAACCTGGAGACCATCTATATAACGCACGCCCATTTCGACCACTTCTACGGTTTGGGCATTCTGCTCGACCGCTTCCCGGCCGCTCGGGCGATAGCAACGCCCAACACGGTGAAAGGCATGCAGACCTATTTATCTCCCACGGTGCAGCGTTTAGCCCGCCAGCTCTTTCCTGGGCAAGTGCCCACTAAGTTGCTCGCCCCCGAGCCCTACGAGCGCGACACGTTCACTCTCGAGGGTCACGAATTCCGCATCATCGAGCAAGGCCGCACCGACTGTCCCGATTCTACGTCTCTACACGTTCCATCCATCGGTCTGATCGTCGCTGGCGACGTGGTGTACAACCAATGCCGCATGTACGTCGGCGACACCACCCCCGAGAGCCGAAAGAATTGGATCGCGGCGCTAGACCGGTTAGCGGCGCTGAACCCGGCGATTGTTGTCGCCGGTCACAAGAAGCCCGGCGCGCCCGACTCTCCCTCGACGATCCAGGACACCAAGCGTTACCTGCAGGACTTCGATCGGTTGCAGAAAGCCGCGAGGTCCGACCAGGAGTTGTTCGATCAGATGACGGAGCTATACCCGCATTGGGTAGCCAATCAGTCGTGGTTGATGTTCGGATTCCCGCAGCAATAGCCAACATCGACCGCTGATGCGAATGTCTTCTTGCGCATGATGGATCAGGGCCATTACGATGCCCCCGTTCAGTTCGTCCCGGTGCAGGCGTCGCCTATGGTTCTTCCGCATGGCGTTCGTGGTTTTTGTCATGCTCGCATTATTTCAACCGCCGGACCAAGCCCAGGGAGAGGAACGCTCCGTGAAATACTCGCCTTCTTATCGCACGATTCAGATCGATGGGCTCAGCATCTTTTACAGAGAAGCGGGCCCCGAGGACGCCCCGACTCTTCTCCTGTTGCACGGACTTCCTTCGTCATCGCGGATGTTCGAGCCTCTCTTTATCCGGCTGTCCGACCGCTATCATCTCGTCGCTCCCGATTACCCGGGCTTTGGAAACAGTGATTGGCCCGACCCGAAAAAGTTTGCATACACTTTCGATCACATTGCGGAGGTGATGAATCACTTCACCGAGGCACTCGGGCTCTCGAACTACACAACCTATATGCAGGATTACGGCGGCCCGGTGGGCTTCCGCATGATATTGGCCCATCCAGAAAGGGCGCAGGCTCTCATCGTTCAGGACGCGGTCGCGCACAACAGTGGCCTCGGCGAGAATTGGAAAACGCGCCGAGCTTTTTGGGCGGATCGCGCCGCCAATGAAAGCGCGCTTCGCAAAAATCTTCTATCTCTCGAAACCACCAAGGCGCGTCATGCGGGTAACGACCCCAACGTGGAACGCCATGATCCGGATCTTTGGATGGACGAGTTTTATTTTCTAAACAGGCCTGGCCAGGCCGAGATTCAGAGCGACCTATTTTACGATTACCGAACCAACGTCGATGCGTATCCTAAGTGGCAGGCATGGATGCGCGAGAAACAACCGCGCCTGCTCGTGATCTGGGGCAAGTATGAAAGTTCGTTCGATCCGTCAGAGCCGGAGGCCTATCATCGGGATGTGCCGAATGCCGAAGTGCACATCGTCGATGGCGGTCATTTTGCGTTGGACACGGCTGCCGATGAGATTGCCGCGCTGGTCAGCGACTTCGTTTCCTCTCTACAGAGTTCGAAAACGTATAACCGGGGTGTTGCCGCACAGCATTAGAGGCGTCGAGTTGTTGGAGTCGGATAGTGCGCGCCCAAGGCAGGCACCTCTGCCTGCCCGTTGGGATGTAAAATCGCGTGTCGGCCAAAGCCGCGGAGTCCGAACCCATTCCAAAACGTAAAAGTTGGGAACAATTTGGGAACAATAGCTGCCAAAAACCGCCCTAAATCGTGATGCAAGATGCGCGAGAGTACCAGACGAGACATCTACTTAGCGTTTTAGAGTTTACCTTGGGCGCAGGAGGCCCCCGGTTCAAATCCGGGCGCCCCGACCAATCACTCGCCGAACGGCCCTCTATCGGTTGCTCCCTCGGAAAGACTCAGTGAAAGAGCACATACTCGTAATCTAAGGGCTGGGCGTTGATGCCGCGCTCTGGTGGCGCGATCCAGCCCGCCATTTTGCCGCGCTCAAAAACCCCGTTCATCAGGCTGTGCACAAAAGCGCGGTCGGCAGGTGTCGGAATCCATTCGTCGAGCCGCGCATTGTAATCCTCCGCGCTAATCGGAATTCCCCTAAGATCCGTCGGCACATTCGCCCAGTTTCCCACGCTGCGCCGAAACCGTGTGCTCGGCAAAAACATCCGGTGCGCATAGCCCGCTTCTTCAAGGAGCCGGTTCCACCGCGTCAACCCTTTCTCGCAGTCCTTAATGTACGAATCGCGCACCACTTCGTTGATTGCGTTGCGCATGGTGACAATTTCCTTGCGCACGCCCCCCTGGCCATCCGGCAGCTCGAGTGTGTGCGTTGTTTCCGATTCGATGTGATCGCTGAACCTGATTTCGTCGGGCCGGCCCTTGAGCCCGTTGGCAAAGTAAGAGGCCGCATTCGAAGAAGTGTCGCCGCCAAACAGATCGAGCGAAGAACTGAACCAGAAATTGAGATATTTTTGTACCGTCGGAAGGTCGATTCCCCCGGCCTTGCGAATGCTCTCCGGATCATCCGTACCCAGCTCCTTCATCAGTTCCAGCGTGCGCTTGATCACCCGCGCGATGCCCGTATCGCCCACGAACATATGGTGCGCTTCTTCCGTCAGCATGAACTTGCAGGTGCGCGCCAGGGCGTCGAAGCTCGATTCCGCAAGCGACTTGAGCTGAAATTTTCCGTCCCGATCGGTGAAATACGTGAACATGTAAAAGCTGAGCCAATCGCTGATCGGTTCGTTGAACGTGCTCAAGATCCGCGGCTTGTTGGCGTCCCCGGAATGCCGTTCCAGCAATTCCTCCGCTTCCTCGCGGCCATCGCGCCCAAAGTACGCGTGTAGCAGATAAACCATGGCCCACAAGTGGCGGCCCTCTTCCACGTTCACTTGAAACAGATTCCGTAGATCATAGAGCGACGGTGCGGTGTGTCCGAGAAGCCGTTGTTGCTCGACGCTTGCGGGTTCCGTGTCTCCCTGCGTGACGATCAGCCGCCGCAGCGTGGAGCGATGTTCGCCAGGAACCTGCTGCCAAACCGGCTGGCCAAAATTGTCTCCAAATCCTATGCGGCGATCCTTCTCCGGCTCGGCAAGAAAAATTCCCCAGCGATACTCGGGCATTTTGACATAGCCGAATGTGGCCCATCCCTTCGTGTCCACGCTAATCGCCGTGCGCAAATAAACTGCCGCCGCGTTGAAGTCGCTCGGACCCAGTCCATGCCACCAGTTCAGAAATTCCGGCTGCCAGTGTTCCAGAGCGCGCTGCAGCGTGCGGTTCGATCCTAGACCGATGTTGTTCGGAATGCGGTCCTGATAATTCGGATCCATCAAACGCGCTCCCGGTCGAACTTGGGCTTCGCACCCTTGCCAAAGATTCTTAAAGCGCCCTGTTCGCCCGTCGCATTCGGACGGATGAAAATCCAATTTTGCCAGGCGGAAAGACGCCCAAAAATTTTTGTTTCCATGCTCTCCGGCCCCGGAAAGCGCAAATTGCCTTCCATTCCCGTAAGCGCATCCGGCGAAAGGCTGGCGCGCTCTTCAATGGCCATCCGCAGCTCATCTTCCCAATCCAGCTCATCCGGAGCCACGGTGACCAGCCCGAGCGTCAGAGCTTCTTCCGCATCAAGAAGCTGTCCGGCTCGCATCTTCAGCTCAGAGATCACCCCTGCGGCACCGTTGAACCTCGTGCTCAATCGGCTGCGCCCGCTCACCATGGGTAAGAGCCGAAAATTCATCTCGCTCAGCGCAATTTTTGGCCGCTCGCCGGCATCTTCCGGCAATACGAGCATGTAACTGCGGTCTGCAGCGAGAGCCAACTCATACAGAGTGCCTGCGAAGCATGAACCCGCTTCAATCACCGCGTACATGCTGCGCGAAGTCACATCGAGGCGCGCGAAGGTACGGCGCAGAAGCCCAATCGTTTCGCGCACAAGCCAATCCTCTCGGTTCGCGATAAGCAAATCATCGCAGGCCAGCACCGCTTCGGCGCTTCCCTGCGTTTTTAGCAGGACCAATCCCAGCTCCGGCTCATTCGTGCGCAGCATCAGGATGGCATCGTCCAGTTCGCGCGCCGTTGCCAGCGGCCACCATTCGCAGCCTGCGCTGTGAATCTCTCCTATGGATTGCGGCTGGTTTCCCTCCGGCGCCCGAATCACTAGCGTCGCAGTGTGCGCGTCTCGATCAAAGCAGACATCCACGCGCGGATAGTGATATCCCGAATCGTCAATTCGGCGCTGCAATGGCTCCAGTTTGATGCCCGCTGTATTCGCCGATCGCGGCGACGCAGCCGCAAGTTGCTTCGCGCGTTCCTCCGCGAGCCTTGCAAACTGCGCCGGAGGGGCAATTTCATCCACAAGTCCCCATTCTTTTGCCCGCTCGGCCTTTACTCCGTCCGGATTCGTGCAGAAAAGATCGGCGAGATCTCGCCGAACCTTGCGTTTGTCCAGAACGCGCGTCAATCCTCCTGTGCCTGGAAGCACTCCGAGGAGCGGGGTCTCCGGAAGGCTCACTGCACTCGAACGGTCGTCCACCATCAGAATTTCATCGCAGGCAAGTGCAAGTTCATATCCGCCTCCAGCCGTCGTTCCATTCAACGCCGCAAGAAACCTCAATCCATCGTTTCGGCTTGAGTCCTCCATGCCGTTGCGCGTTTCGTTGGTAAACTTGCAAAAATTCACCTTCCAGGAGTGCGACGACAACCCCAACATGTAAATGTTTGCCCCGGCGCAGAACATCCGTTCTTTGGCGCTGGTGATCACCACGCAGGCTGCCTCGGGATGTTCAAAACGAATTCGCTGCAGAGCATCATGAAGTTCGATGTCCACTCCCAAGTCATAGGAATTCAGTTTGAGCTTGTACCCCGGACGCAATCCGCCCTCTTCATCCACGTCCATCGTTAGATTGGCAATCCGCCCGGAAACCGCGAGCCGCCAGTGCCGGTAGGCAGGCGGATTGGCTTCAAACAGAATTAGCTCCCGCTCGGAGATCTTGGCCATGCAGGGCGTCCTTTATGGCAAATCAGGGAAAGCGCACCTATGTATTATAACTCCGCTGAATAAACTCACAAGCATTATACTGCACGTCAATTTCCAAGCTGATTGCGCGCTTTCTAAACGCATCTCAGAAGTCCTTCCAGCGCTTCTTCGACCGACTTCCCGCTGGTATTAAGCGCGGCACCGGCCCTCGCGTAGAGTGGTTCGCGGTTTGCCAGGATGCGACGCAAATCGCCCATGGCTTGGGGATTGGCCTCCATCAGCCGCCGGTCTCCCTGCGCAATCACGCGGCCCATGTGGTCTTCAGGCGTGGCGCGGAGCCAAACCGTGGAGCAAGTCGCGAGCAACTTTTCGTAGGTGCCCTGCTCGAAAACAATGCTGCCGCCGGTCGCTAGCACGAAACGAGGATTGCGTTCCAGTATGCCATCCAGACACTGCCGTTCCAGCCGATGGAATCCCGCCGGACCATATAGATCGAAGATTGCGCTGAGCGTCAGTCCATTTTCTTGTTCGATCATTCGGTCAAGCTCCAAAAACGGCACGTCCAGCCGTTCCGCCAAAAGCGCTCCCAGCGTTGATTTTCCTGCACCGCGTAGCCCGATCAGCGCAATGCGCCGGCGTCGTGCGCCGGCGTCTTCACCGGAAAATTTCACTACCATTTCCTGCCGAGCTTCCCGAAGCTGCGCAGGGCTCAGCTTCCGCAAATATTCCGTGGTCCGAATCCATTCGTCTGACGGCTCAGCCCCGTCGATCAGGAGCATTTCGAGATTGGCTTGCAGAGCTCGGCATATCTGGCGCAACAACAGGATCGAGACATTTCCCTTCCCCGATTCCAATTGCGCCAGGTACCTTTCCGAAACTTTGGAAGATTTTGCAAGTGCTCTCCGGGAGAGTCCCATCCGCCCGCGGGCTCGGCGAACACGTTCCCCGAGCAATTGCAAGTACTCGCGATCCGTAATTCGGGAAGCTGCCTTGTTTTCAGCAGTTCCGGCGGAAATAATTCCGGCCGGCGTATTGCGACTCGCCGATATGGAGTTTGAAACGTCCATACTCATCGGCATTATAGTACATGCAAATCTTCAGAGCTGCAATATCTATCAGGTTCTTCGTTTTGAAATTTAGCGGTAGCCGCGCCAGAAAAAATACAGCGTCATCGCGCAGCCTACCCCGATAACAAACCTCCGAATCCACACTTGCGGCGCTTTCTGCGCGTAATGCGCCCCGGCGTATCCCCCTAGAAACGCACCCGCGGTCATCGCCAGTGCAGGCGGCCACACAATCGCTCCCGCGATGATGAAACTGATCGTGGCTACGCCGTTGATTACGCTGCCCAGCACCACCTTTAGCGCGTTCATCGCATGGATGTCGGTCATTCCCAATGCTGAAAACATCGCCAGATGTACGATCCCGATCCCCCCTCCGAAGTATCCTCCGTAGGTAGCAATACAGAGCTCAAAAAAGGCCGCAGTCGCGATCGCCGCACTCGTTGCCTCATGGAACACCCGCGAAGACAGGCGCCGCGTGAGTTGCCCTCCAAGCGCAAAAAGCAGCGTGGCGCCCAACAGCAGCCACGGCAGGACCTTGAGAAATGTCTCGCCAGGTGTGTGAATCAAAAGGAAGGCGCCTGCCAACCCACCCAGAATACCGGCGCTCCCCAGAGGAACTAGAACGCGCCAGGGAACGGAGAGCTTCTTTCGATACGCCCCTCCGCTCGCCGTCGTTCCCACCCACAGCGCCAGCGTATTGGTCGCGTTCGCAGGGACCGCAGGCACACCTGTGAACAGAAGCGCCGGAAAGGAAATGAAGCTTCCGCCTCCTGCAACGGAATTCATCGCGCCGCCAAGAGCGGCCGCGACGAAGAGAAAAATGGCTCGATCCGCGGTCAAATGTATTGTGTATCACGAAGTGAGGAGCAACTCCAATACGTCCCGCAATTTCGCTCTCCGTGCTTTTGCAACCTCGCATTGATTCAGCGTGCAGCTTGCCCCAATGCTGGCGGGGCGGTTGACTCTCGAGACGATCTGGGGGCATCATCTTTTCGTTTCCGCAATGCACCCGTTCCTTTTTTACGGGCGGGCTTGCCAGTTACGAGCAGCGCCGCGCGATCCTTTGCTTCTCAACGGTCCCGTGGCCAGGTCTTCGATCTAAGGGAGTTGGCAACGTGGCTAAAACGCATTCTCGCAGGAAGGGCAAAGGGCGTGCCGCGCCGCCCGCAAAGGCGCGCACGAAAAAATCGTCCCACAAAGGGGCTAACGAAGCGCAGATCGCCGTCCATTGGAAAGAAGAAGAATACTTTCGGCCCTCCGCTCAATTCGTTTCTCAGGCCAATCTTGCGGATCCGCGCTTCGTCGAGCGGTTCAGCGAGGACTTCTTCCCCGAATGCTTTCGCGAATATGCCCAATTGCTCCACTGGGACCGTTACTGGCACACCACGCTGGACACATCACAACCGCCCTTCTGGAAATGGTTTGTTGGCGGGAAATTGAACGCCTGCTACAACTGCGTGGATCGCCATCTCGCCGAACACAAAAATAAAGCCGCATTTATTTTCGTTCCCGAGCCCGAATTGGAAGCCCCGCATGTCCTCACCTACCGCGAACTGTATTGGCGCGTAAACGAAACCGCTGCCATGCTGCGCGATTTTGCCGGACTCAAAGCCGGCGACCGCGTCACCATTCACATGCCCATGATCCCCGAACTGCCTGTCACCATGCTTGCCTGCGCCCGGCTTGGCATCGTCCATTCCGTGGTTTTTGGAGGATTCAGCGGCGAGGCTTGTGGTCTTCGCGCTGCCGATTCCGGCAGTCGAGTCCTCATCTATGCTGACGGCTACTGGCGCAACGGCAAATGGATTGACCATAAAGGGAACGCCGACATCGCTGTCGAAACCGCCAGAAAGGAAGGCCAAACCGTTGACAAAGTCCTGATCTGGCGCCGCTACCCGGGAAGATTCACTTCCGATGCGCCGATGGTCAGCGACCGCGACTATTTCGTTGACGACATTATGGAGCCTTACTCTGGCAAAACCCTCGAGCCCGTTTCTCAGGACGCCGAAGCCCCGCTCTTCCTCATGTACACCAGCGGCACCACAGGCAAGCCCAAGGGCTGCCAGCATCGCACCGGCGGCTACCTTGCCTATGTCGCTGGGACCTCCAAGTATTACCAGGACATTCATCCCGGCGACGTCTATTGGTGCATGGCTGACATCGGTTGGATTACCGGCCACTCCTACATCGTCTATGGACCGCTCTCTCTCGCCGCCACGAGTGTTCTTTACGAAGGCGTGCCGCAATTTCCCGATGCCGGCCGCCCCTGGCGCATCGCCGAACGTCTCGACGTCAACATCTTCCACACTTCTCCCACCGCCATCCGCATGCTCCGAAAGGCCGGTCCCGAAGAGCCGAAAAAGTACAACTACCGCTTCAAACACATGACGACAGTCGGTGAGCCGATTGAGCCGGAAGTCTGGCGATGGTTTTACGACGTTGTCGGCAAGCGTCAGGCAGTTATCGTGGACACCTGGTGGCAAACGGAAACTGGCGGTTTTCTCTGCACGACCAAACCCGGTCTCGATCCCATGAAACCCGGCAGCGCCGGGCCTGCCGCTCTCGGAATCTATCCGGTCATCTGGGATGAAAATGGAAAAGAGATCAAACCAGGTGCCCATGCCGCCGGAAATATCTGTATTCGCAATCCTTGGCCGGGAATCATGCAGACCATCTGGGGAGATCCGGATCGCTTCGTCAAGCAATACTATTCAAAGTATTGCAAGGATCCGCAAAGCAAAGACTGGTGCGACTGGCCCTATTTCGCCGGCGATGGGGCTCTCTTGCCTGACGACGGCTACTACCGCATTCTCGGCCGCGTGGATGACGTCATCAATGTCGCCGGCCACCGCCTCGGCACGAAGGAAATCGAATCTGCCTGCTTGACCGTTCCTGAAGTTGCCGAAGCCGCCGTCGTACCCGTGGCGGACGAAGTCAAAGGCCGCGTTCCCGATCTCTACATCTCCATCAAGCCGGGAAATTTCACCAACAAAGTCGTGATAGACAAAGTGATGGCAGCAGTCGAAACCATGATCGGCAAAATCGCGCGCCCCAAGAAAATTCACGTGGTTCCGGACATGCCCAAGACTCGCTCAGGAAAAATCATGCGCCGCGTCCTCGCCGCCATCTCCAACCAGATGCACACCGGCGATATCACCACGCTCGCGAATCCCGATATCGTGGAACAGATTCGCGAGCTCGTGCAGGGCCGCAAAGCCGGCCCGCTCCGCGAAGGCCCTGCCGACATCAAGCTCTTCGGCGCGGAGCCTTAGTGAACGGCTTGCCCTTCTAGGAACGCACTTAAATTCCGCCGCTGGAGCGTTCGCAGTTCGATGCAGGAGTTTACGTAGTCCTTCGCATTCCGCAGGATTCTCTCCGTCCCCGGCAATTTCTGCTCGGCAAAGAACTTTTGCGCGTCATCTCCTTGCCTTGCGTCACAAAAAACCCCGGCGAATTGGGCGAGGTACATTTGGTTGGGACCGCTCGTTTTCTTTAGAATCGCCGGAAAATCGCTCTTGAACAGCTCCCAGGCGGCCTCTTGCGTTGCGTAGTTTTGCAGCGGCCCGGAAATAGCCCACACATCTTGGCTCTTCACTTCGGGCCCAAGAACGAGCTCGAACGTTCGTTTCGCAAGTGCTGGATCCCCAAACGCTCCCAATGCGTTCAGGTAGGTATCGTGTTCCGTCGGCGTCTTGGCCGTTTTCATGTGGCTAACGTACTCTTCGTACAGCGCTGCATCTCCATTTTCCGCGCAGGTTGTTAGGGCGCTTGCCGCACTCCCCGCGTCCACGGAGTCCGGTGATTCCATGTACGCATCCACGATCGCGCGCGATTTTGCTAGAAGTCTTGGCTCGCGTCCGTAGGTCGCCAGTGCCGCAAACACTTCGGAACGCAACGCCCTCTGTTCATCGCTCTCGCCCGCTTTCGGTTCTTCACCCAAATCATCCAACATAGGCCCAAGAAATCTTCTGGTCCACGCTTCCAGGGCCGGGCGCTCCGCCGGTTCCACGATAAAATCGTGGAGCGCCTCCAGACGCCCAATCATCAGATCCATCACCGCTCCCGAGCGCTCTTGTTTCATCCGTTCGAGAGTCGAAAGATAATCCCCTAGATCGGTTTCGCCCACATGCACCATCGCCCATAAGTCTTCTAAGTATCGCATTCGCTCTTCGGGAGAAAATGCTGTCTCCAAACGATCGCCTATCTTCAAGAGCGTCCCGGAATCATAATAGCTTCGGTAGTATCCTTTTCCGCCGGCGTTTGCATAAACCCAGGGCACGCAGCCCGCCAGCTCGAACGTCTGCTGCCGCTTCTCGAGCAGTTCGTAGGTCGTCTCATTCGACCCCGCCTCTCGTAGGTTCACGGGAACACTCCAGAGTTGATTTGTTCCCGACTTCAGAGCCGCGGCATCTATGAAGTAGCGCTCTTGCGCGAGGTTCACCTCTGTTTTGTCGCCATTGCACGATGTGCGAACTCGGATCAGCGGGGCCCCCGGCTGTTCTGTAAAACTGGCCATGATCTTGTCCACGGGTTTTCCCGAGGTCTCTTTCAACTGATTCCAGAAATCGTCCGCGCTCGCATTTCCGTAGGCATGCTTCTCGAGATAGGCGTTCGCTCCTTCTCGAAACGTCTCGGGACCGACGTAAGACTCTACCATCCGCAGAACAGACGCCGCCTTTCCGTAAGCCACGCCGTCAAACAACGCATTGATTTCCGCGGGGGTTTCCGCTTTGGCTCGAATTTCACGAACCGGCTGTATCGAATCCACGGACAGGGCGTGCGTTGTTTCCAGGATCTCCTGCTGTTCCAGGCGCCAACCGGGGTTGCTCGCTTCCACTGGCTTCCAGGCCATCCAGGATGCGAACCCTTCGTTGAGCCAAAGGTCATCCCACCACTCCATGGTGACGAGATCGCCAAACCACATGTGCGCCATCTCATGCGCCAGGTCGCTGGCGACCTCCTGCCGCGTGTCGAGTGACGCCTTTTTTTCGTCAATCGTCAGCAATGACTCGTGGAAAGTGATCGCTGCCACATTTTCCATCCCCCCGCTTCAAAATCCGGCACCGCGATGATGTCCAGTTTTCCATACGGATATTTCTGCGAAAAATACTTGTCATAAAAACTCAAGTTGTCCCGTGCACAGCGTAAGGCATAATCCGTTAGAGCGTACTGTTCTGGCACCGTGCATACCCGGATGGGAATGCCATCGACGTTCTCTTCTCTGCAAGAAAAATCGCCGACGATCATGGCAACAAGGTACGTGGAAATCCTCGGCGTCGGTGCAAACTCGATTGTGTGCTTGTTCTTTTCGGGACCGGGCGTGTCGGAAACTATTCTTCCGTTGGAGATGGCCGCATCCCCGTCTCCAATCACCAGCCGAATCCGGAAAACCGCTTTGTAGGATGGCTCGTCGAACGAGGGGAACGCCCGGCGCGCGTCGGTCGGCTCGAATTGCGTAACGGCGTATTTTCTCCGTGGCGTTTTGCTCAGATAAAACCCGTTCAGGTTGTTGCTGGGGACACCGGTGAAGCGAATGTGAATCTCGGCGGGCCCATCGGGCACTGGCTTCGCAAGCGTCAGGGTTGCTGTTTCGTTCCTCTCGCTCGTCGCAATCTCCGCTCTCTGCGCTAGATCTCCCGAAGTAACGGTCGCTTCCTGAAATTCGATCTGCGCGGAATTGAGGGTTATCGTGTTGCTCGGGACGCGTTGCACCACATGGATCACCTCGTTCCCTGTGAACGTCGCTTTCTCCAGATCTGGTTCGAAAGAAAGATCGTAGCTTTCGGGCACGGTTGTTCGGGGCAGGCGTTGCGCTGAAGCGCCCGGCTCCATGGATAGACCTAGAATGGTAAGCAGAATTACCAGTTTCATCGGAGTCCCGTTAGTTTGAGGGATTTTCAGTTCACTCCAGGGTTCGATTCGCAGGCCTTCCCTTATGGGGCTCCATTAGACGTTTGTGCGCCAACCCAGTCAATGGGTTTCTGGCGGGATGCTCTGCACGTAAGATCTGCCCAACAAAATGGTCAGTGAATTCGCCCGACGGACGGGAGAGAGGTTGGAGCCATTCCGCCGTTACTTACTTCCTGGGGTAGTTTCGGGACGAGGCTCGCTCGAAACTCCCGTTCTCATTTCCCGCACTGAGCGCGCACCGCCGTGCTCACGTCCGCGTCGAACTGCGCCGTCCGCCATCCTCGTGTAACGCACACTTGTTCTGCCGTCAACCCCAGCGTTCCCCGCAGATCCGCGCCTTCGATGTTTGCTCCGTCCAATACCGCGTCGCGCAAGACAGCCGCTCCAAAATACGCTCCCCGAAGATCGGCGTCGTGTAGATTCGCTCCCAGGAAGATTGTTCCTTTCATTTGCGCCCCGCCAAACTGCGCATCCTGCAGTTTTGCGCCGGAGAAATCCGCAAGGGCCAGAATCGCGAACGACAAATTCGCCTGCTGCATTTGCGTATCCCGCACATCCGCGCGTGTCAAATCGGCGCGCAGCCACCTGGTCCGGCGCAAATTCGCGCCGTATAACGAGGCTCCCGAAAGCTTGGCGCCCGCGAATAGTGCATCCTCAAAGACGCTGTAAGTCAGGTCCGCTTCGCTCAAATCCGCTCCGGTCAGGTTCGCGCCCGTGCCGTTCGCGGAAATTAGAATGCTTTTTTGCGCCCGCGCATGATCGAGCACCGCGTCTTGCAGCTTCGCTTCGCGGAGATTTGCCCCTCGAAGATCGGCTTCGGTCAAATATGCGCCTTCCAGATCGGCCCGCCACATTCTCGCCGCCGGCAGCGACGCGCGGTAGGCCCGCGCGAACCTCAAATCCATTTGGTTCAGCCCCGGCCCTACTCCGTCGCCGGTCGTGTCTTCCGTTGCGGCGCGCCGCGTTCCGGCAGTAATGAGAGTCGCTTCCGTCAAATCCGCATAAGGCCGAAGCCCTGTCACCCGAATCGCGTCCGCTGCCCACCGCAATGGGCTTGTCACTGGAACTTCTGGCGCGGAACTCGGATCCGCCGGAAGACCGTGAATCACTCCGAATGACAACAGCAGAAGCACCGCGGCGCTGGCCAGCGCGGCGCGCAACGACCACAAGGTCAACCGGAAAATTCCCTTTTTGCTCGGTTTGCGCAGTTCGCCTGGCCGCAGAATTCGCGAAACCAGAGTCGGCAGTGAGGTCGCCGCGGCTACCGCCGCCGAAAACACCAGAATGTGAAGCAGCGTTCCCCGCATGTCTTGCCGAACAAGATACCGAAGCCAGATGAACAGCAGCGCCGCCGGCACGCTCCAGTACGCCAGCAGATTCGCTACAATTCCTTCCAGCTTCTGCAGCGGTGACCGGCTGTCGCTCAGCCACCTGAAGTGCCGCCGCACCAGGCCCATCAGATACCACGGACCTTCATTCTCAAGCGTCTGTCCGTCGCGAAAAACGGCCGGCAGCGCGGCCATGTTCCCCCAGAGCCTCAGCAACAGAAAATGAAAACGCGCATAGAGAACCAGCAATAGAATCGGCGCTCCCAGATAAACTTCATTGATCGGCAGCACACGTCCGTACCGCGGAATCGGAAGAGCCGGCCCGTCCAATATGAGCCGCACATCCGTCGTCAACGCCACGATCAGCACGCACGCGAAGCTCACTCCCAGCATCAGATAATAGAACCATCGCGCGCTCTTTGTGGCTTCCGCGACCGCGCTCGCGCCGTCAAAGGATAAAATCGTCTCCGGCAACATGGCGTCAAAGAGATTCGTCCCGCCCAGACGACCGACCCACAGACCTTCGGCTCCGTACAGTGTCGCCCCCATCAAGTTCGCGCCGCGAAGCTCCGTCCCCAGCAGATTCGCATCCCGCAAATCCGCTTGCACCAGCGAAGCTCCGCGCAGATTCGCCATGGAAAGATCCGCGCCGCGCAGTTTCACCTTGTTGAGCAGCGCTCCTTGCAAATTTGCTCCCGTCAGCTCCGCACGCGACAAATCCGCTCCGCAGAGGTCCGCTTTGGCTCCTCCTTCTCCCCCGGACTCCGCCCACAGTTTGTGCTGGTCCAGGATCGCCGCGAGTTCCAGTAAATCAACCCCCTGCGCTTCGCTCTCTTGAAATTCAATTTGAGGTTTCGGTATTTCGGCTGCCAATTTTGTCTCTTTCACTTCGTTTTTTGGTACCAGTCGCGCATCCTTTTCCGGCAAGGGCGGCTTCTCGATGGCAATCGGAAGATTCACTTCCTTTGGGTGCAGCACTTCCGCGATCGCTGCCTCGATCGCCGGTTCCGGGGTGATGCTCTTGGCTCTCAGCGCACGCACTTCCTCTGGTGTCGCAATCCTCTCCGGTGGTGCGCCCATCCTTTTAGGGGCAACTTTGTCGGAAACCGGGATTCCCGGCATGGTTTCTTTCCTCAACACGTAGTCCTGCACGGTTTTGTGATTTCTGGGCGGAAACTATCTTCCCTCACGGCGAGCCAAAAATCGCCTGCCCTCAAGGACAGGCGGCGCATCGGTAACGCGGGCTTCGCCGTCAGGTGCCCTACGATTCGCTCTCCCCCGAGTCAATCCGCCCATCCGCAATTGCCAATCTGCTATCTCTCAGAATTATAAGCTTCGGTTACTCAAAAGCGGCTAGATGACAAAGCGGGCAAATCCTCTTCACCCATCAGTCCTTGCGCACCTTTTCTCAAACTGCCTTTTGCTGATTCACTGGACGTTTATGGTCACGAAAATTTGGTGTGAATCGATGCCAGTTGTCGCTGAAATTGCCACGGTCGTGCTCCCCGTAATGACCTGAATCAGATTTTGCGAAGTAGAGGCTTGGTAATGAGAGTCGCCGTTATACGATGCGAAGAACGTGTGTGCTCCAACACTGAGGGCGACAATCTGCAGTTGCGCCTGTCCATTGGTGAGCATCAAGGTCTGACTGCTCTGCGAACTGCCCTCCACTTCAACGAGACTTATGGTACCCGTCGGGACAATTGCTCCGCTTGCCGGGGTGACTGTGATAGTGAATTGAACTGGGCTGGGAAATGCCACCTTCGAACCGTTGGTAGTGATTGTCGTAGATGTTCCAAGCAACTGCGCTCCGCCACCTCCGCCGCCATTTCCTCCTCCACCACCTGCTACTGCTCCGGAACTCCCCCCTCCGCAGCCCACAGCCAGGCTCACCGCGCACACAACAGCCAACCCGCACGCAACTGGAATACAGCGTCTACCCCGCCCGAATAAAGCAATCATCATTCCTAGCCCTGCCGCAAAACCCAGTGCCAGCCAGCCGCCACGAAAAACCGGGAAAGTGCCAGCCCACCTTCTGGGCAGCACCATTCCCGACGAACTTGGGCTAGGTGCCGGAACGTTGACCGAAAAATTCACGACGGATGGGGTCGCGTTGCTTAACGTAGCTGGATTCGGTGTAAAGCTGTAGGTTGAGCCCGAGGGCATGCCTGTGCTGAAGATTGCCAGTTGTACAGAACTTGTCAGGTTTGTGACTGGCGTTAATGTGAGAGGGAGTGTTCCGCTTTGCCCCGCGACCACGTTTAGCGTCCCGGAACTTGGCCCAAAGCTAAAATCTGGCGTAACTACGGTGATGTCCAACGTGGCGGAATCCGAAGTTGCATAGTTAGAATCCCCCCCAAAGTACGCGTACAACTCTTCGGTCTGAAATGGCGTAACACTTAGCGTAGCCTGCAACTCGGCATTACCCTGAGCGTCGGTCACAACAGAATAATTGACCGTTCCGGGAAAATAGCCGTCCCGGCTCCCATAAAAACTCACATTCCGCGAGGGTGCAGGACTCTTAACAGTCGTATCGACAAGAGCTGTCAGCGTGATGGGATTCCCGGCGATGATGTTGAGCGAGCTGGCAGTCAGGGATGTCGTCGTCGGTTCATTGACATTAATACTGTAAGAGTTGGTTGACGTCGAGCCCGCGTAGTTCGCGTCCCCGCTGTACTTGACGGTTAAAATGTGCGATCCCGTGGCTGCGAACGTGACCGTGGCGGTCGCTTGCGCGAAGGCATGACCCGGATCGAATGTACCGGTCTGCCCATTCCAGATCTGGCTTGTCGTAGGAAGTGCCACACCACCATCGTAGACCGTGTAAGTTCCGCTCGGGATGGCGCCAAAGCTATTGGTTTGGGTCGTGATATTCAGCGAGAACGCCACCCCCACCGTCCCGGTGACGGCATTGTCATTGTCGGGAATCGTGGTCGTGGTAGGCGCCTGCGTCACCGTCAACGCATACGTGCTCGAACTCGCATTAAAACTGCTGTCCCCGCTGTAATTCGCGACAATCGTGTGTTGCCCTCCCTCGAATTGCACCGGCTGATCCTCGGTATAGCCCCAGCTGTTCAGTCCGAACGCCCCTCCGTTCGGCGCTGCGCTGCTCCCGTTGTCCGTGATCGTCACCGTTCCGGTGGGACATGCTGGCGGCTGGCACACCGGCTGCGGCGGAAACGTTCGCTGCGCACTCGCCTTTCCCACATCCACCCTCATGATATAGGGCGAGCCATAAACCAGCGTTGCGGGTGTATTTGCTGTCTCAACTCCCGTTCCCGCATTGAACGTCGGCAAAGTGATCAGCGTCGCGCTCGCTTCCGGGTTCACGCTGACGCTCACCGGGCTCGAATCGCTCGGTGCATTCGTTCCGTCTCCCGCATAATGCGCATAGACACTGTAGTTCGTCCCGCCGGGCAGCGCCGAAGTCGTTCCGCTCACCGTCCCATTCGTACCCAGCGTGAAATCGCCCAGTCCGACCGTACTTCCGTTCGCAAGCTGCGCTACAAGCGACACGTCCCCTTTCGCCGTCGTCGGCATTACGCCCACCTGCACCGGCACAGACGTTCCGTGGCTCACATTGACCGCGCTGTTGTTATTCAGCGTCAGCGTCGTGGTCGTCGCCGTCAGATTGACGGTGTTCCAGTTATTCACCAGATTCTGCGCATTGACGGAACCCAGTCCTGTCGCCAGGTCATATCCCGTTCCCGATGTATAGGCTGGAGCCTGGGTCGTTCCGCTCGTGGTGAAAAGCACTCCATTCGTGATCGCGAAGCTGCTGCTGCAATTCGGCGAACCGCCCGTGCAAGGCACGCTGTTGTTGCCTTTGGTTACATCGTAAAACGTGCAGCTCGCCCCCGGCAGCGTGGTTCCGTTTGAATTGCAAGAAGCTCCGGTCTTTTTCACCAGCGAGTAGAGAACATAATTCGCATTCCCTTGCCTCTGCCCCGTTTTTTGATTCACCAACGCCATGATTCCCGCGAACGCAGGCGCCGATGCCGACGTTCCGCCCACACCTTCGAACGTGAATCCAAGGTTGGTGAGGCTGCAATTCTGGCCCGGAAGAGTCAGCGCGTCAGATTGGCACACGATGTAGAAGCTGTCATTGAATCCGTTGCTCGCAAAAAGCGAAATATCTGGCAAATCTCTGCGGCTGTCGTTCGGTACTCCCGCCACGCCCATTTGCCAGGCAGGTTTTGAATAAATCGTGCTCGCTCCGCCGCTTCCCGCCACAATGTCCAGCAAATTCCCCGAATTGCATCCCGTCAACCCGTTTTGTGCGCACGAATCGTTCCACGGTACCTCGGGAATGTAGGACAGCGCGGACGACGGTACCGGCGGAGTTGTACTGGTCGGCGTGGTATTCCAAAATGTGGCCTCGCGACCTACTTGATCGAAGTCCGTTCCGCCCACTGCCACGTCGTACGGCGTCGAAGCATAGCCGCTCACTGCAAGGCCCCGAGTTGCCATCTGCTCGGTATGAAAGTCGTCGCAGCCTGCCGACCCCCCGTCTCCCGCGGAAAGCATCACGGTGATCCCTTGCGCTGCCGCCTGCTCCCAGAGTTGGTTATAGAACGCGTTTCCCGTCGTTCCCAGCCCCTGTTCGCACTCGCCGAAGCTCTCGCTCATTACCGCTGCCAGATTGTTCGCAACGATATAAATTGCGGAAAGGTCGATCCCTGCAGTCGTCTCCGTTGGCTCCGACACGACAAAATCAATCGTCGCCCCTGGTGCCACCGCGCCAGACCATTCGACGTCCAGGTCTGCTTCCCCCTCATCCGACCAGATTCCCGGATCCGGTCCATTCACAATCACGTTTTGGCTCGTAAAATTCAGCGGCAATCCAAACATCGTCCGAAAGTCCGTCACGTCCTGAACATTGATGTTCGAATCCCCCACGATGGCGATCGTCACTCCCGTGCCGTCCACGGGTGGGTTCGCCGCCAGCATCGGCGCAGTGTTGTAGATCGTCGCAAAATCCGCCGGCCCCAACGCAAAGCAATGTCCCGTCTGGCAACCGTTGAACGTAAACAGCGGTGTCACTTCTCCCGTCGCCCGCGACTTTTGAAACGTCCCAAGTTCTCGCAGGTACGACTTCCTGGGAAAATTGTTCAGCGAAACCACACCCGCAACCACCGGCGCCAGCGCCTCCGGAATCTGCGGATCAGTCGCGTTCGCCGAGTACATTTTTTGATTCACCAGGTAATGGTGCATCCGCGTCTGGAACGCGCTCTGCACTTCTCCCGCGTTCCCGCTGAATTCGATCGCCACCCGCCCCGGTGCGACCTTAATTCCCGTGAATCCCTGCGAGGTGAGCCAATCGGTCACTGCTTGCACATCCGCATCGGACGGCCCAAAACGTTGTCCGAAATCTTCCGGCGTCAGCCATTTGTGGTAGTTCGCTGAAGACTTGTCTTGCTGCTGATCCAGCAATTGCCGCAATGACGCTTCCTGATTCGCACTTCGTTGCAGGAGCAGCAGCATGCGGTTCATCGGCTCCGATTCCACCACTGCGCCTTGATCGTACGCTGCACGTGCCAGCGGATTCACGTTCCCCCGCAACGTCACCATCTGATTCATGTTCACGGCTTGCGTCACACGATTTTGTGGAGCGGGAGTTTGGCCGTTAGCCGCGAATGCTCCGAAACTGCACACCACGACCAAAAGACAAACGATCGGGACGACCGTTCTCGGAAAGGGGTTCATACTCTGCGCCCGGAACCTGAGTTTGACCGCCTTCGTGTCGCCCGGAAGCATGGCGCGTCTCTCGCCACGCCGGGGAAGCTGCGGCTTCTCTCCAGGCACGGTCTCACGAAAGCGGGGATGTTCGTTTCGCTGCGGAGCCTATCATACTTTTAAATCTTCAGCGCAAATTATTACCGAAGGAGTTCAGTACCCAATTTCGCTTTTAGCCTCACCCTGGTTGCCCAGCACCTTTCAACTCGTTGCCAATCGCTCCAACTCGCGCTACTCTCCCCTCCATTCCAGGCATCTTCCGATCCATCTTGATGGAGGCCTTCCCAGGAGTTCGCATGCGTTCATCACTTGTTCTTCTTCTTGCTTTCGGAATTCCCTTCCCCACGGCGACGCCATCCGCATCAGCCCGCAAACTTGGTCCCTCCCCTGCTTCCGCGCCCACACAATCAAAGGCCATCCCTTCGGCGATGAATGCCATGCAACCGGCCGCCGAACTTCAATCTCTTTCCATCGCTCTCGCCGGAGATTGGTCTACGCAGGAAACCTACGAGCCCGGCGAGCTCACTCCCAACGGCGGTCAAGGAAGCGGCCACACGAGTTTCCGTCGCGGCCCCGGAGGCTTCACATTGGAAGAGGAATATCATTCGCAAACTCCCGCCGGCGAGCTCTTTGGTTTTGGCGTGATCTGGTGGGACGCAACGAAAGGTCTTCAGCATCTCTGGTGCATCAACGTCTACCCTGCCGGCTGCGAAATGTTCCCCGGGCCACCGCAGCCAGGACCGCGTTGGGATGGAAAGTCGCTCGTTCTCCACGTCGAATCCGATCAGCAGGGCAAGCGCATGGTGTTTCACGAGGTCATTTCGGACATTACGCCTTCTTCCTTCACCCAGACCGCCGACATAGGCGAAGCCGGATCTCCACTCAAGCGCTGGTTCACCATCCACGCAACCCGCCTGTCCCAATCCCGCCATTCCCCACCCCCCTCCAAACAGGTACCCCAGCCTTAGCTTGCGACTTGTTTGCCCTTAGTCTTTTCCACGGCTTTCTTGCTTTTCATTTTAGAGCCGCGGGTCTACCGGCTCGCTCTCCAGTGCCAATACGCCAAAGACGCATTCATGCACCCGTCGGAGCGGCTCCCCCTGAACGAATCGCTCCAGTGCCTCCAGCCCGAGTGCGAATTCACGCATCGCCAGAGATCTCTTCCCCGCAACACCTCTTCCGCGAAGCCGCCCCAGGTTTTCTGGCGCGAGATATTCAGGTCCGTAAATAATCCTCAAGTATTCCGGGCCCCGGCATTTGATGGCAGGTTGCACCAGGCCGCGTCCCCCGCGCACAACAAAATCCAAGGGTTTGACAACCATCCCTTCTCCCCCCCTGTTCGTAAGCTCTTCCCACCAACGCGTGGCTTTATCAATTTCACCGCTTTCCGTCACGTCAACCTGCCTGTACGGCGTTGCCATGAGCAATCCATCGCTCGCGCTGCACACCTTTGCCAGCGTCTCCATGTGCCAGACGTGATCCTGGTTCACGTGCACTTTGCCTTCCGTGGCCAAAAGGTGAAAAGGCGCCAGCTTCAGATCGCTTACCGAATTGACCTGCCAGCAGTACCTCCGATAAGCCTCTACGTAAAGTTGGGTAGCGTCGAGCCGCTTCTCGTATCGTTCCACAAGCAACCCTGCGTCCTTGTTCTGCTCCGGAACTCGCTTTAGACTCTCGACGGCTTCGGACAAGGCAGCCCCCGCCGCCGAGCCGACTGCGGCATACTGCTTCCGCAACAGCTCCCGCGCTTTCGCCGACCAAGGCATCAACTCTGCATCGAAACAAATCCAATCAGTCCGGAATTCTTCCCAGAGTCCCGCTTTTTCGACAGCGCATCGCACCTGATCGAGAAAAGCTTTTTCCAACACTGCATCGTCAAAAAATCTTCTCCCGGTGCGCGTGTAGCAAATTCCGATCCCTTCTCCCACCACTCCAAATCGTCGCTGCGCTGCCGCTTCGCCCCGGCAAACGATGACGACCGCGCGCGAACCCATATGTTTCTCTTCGCAAACGACTTTCGGCACACCCTCACGCAAGTAGAAGGCGAACGCCTCACCGGGATGTTCGAGAAGTCCAGGCCGCTCCGTGGTTTCCGCTGGAGACATCGTTGGTGGCAGGTAGATCAGCCATTTCGGATTGGCCGCAAATCGGCTCATCACTTCCAGAGCCGCCAGCGCATTTTCTTCGCGAATCGTGATGTTGTGGTGCAGCCGAGTGCTTACGATCCGCTTTCCAATGACATCATCGAGATCCAGCAAATCATCCTGCGCCTGTTGCGGAGTCAGCACGGCAGCTGCTCCAATAGCGGAAGGGAGCGGCTTGACAGGCTGCGCGTAGGTCGCGCGCGCCGTAACCGAGATCAGTTCTTTTTCCGGATACCGCAGCGCAGTCAAGCTCCCGCCGAATACGCAGCCGGTATCAATATTGATCGTCCGGTTCAGCCAATCTGCCTGTGGCACCGGTGTGTGGCCATAAACAACCATTGCACGTCCTCGGTATTCGGCCGCCCAGTTGTAGCGAACTGGCAATCCGAACTCATCCGTCTCTCCCGTCGTCTCGCCATACAGCGCAAAATCACGGACCTTTCCAGAGCCCCGGCCCTGCATTTCTTCTCTCATTCCCGCGTGCGCAACAACCAGCCTTCCTTCATCCAGAACATAATGGCTGATCAGTTCGTCCAGGAATCCCGCAACTTGTTGACGAAATTCCGCCGATTCCTTTTCCAGCAGCTCCACGGAGTTCGCAAGCCCATGTGTGATTTGCACGTTCTTGCCCCTCAGCTTCTTCAGAAGTTTGATGTCGTGGTTTCCCGGAACGCATAGTGCCGTACCCGCCTCAACCATGCTCATCGCAAGGCGCAACACTTCGGGAATCTTCGGCCCGCGATCTACAAGGTCTCCCAGGAAAATTGCTTTCCGTCCTTCGGGCGGTTTCACCACGTAGCCTGCTTGCGCTTCCCCGTTGGATGGCTGATTGACCGTGTACCCTAGCTTCCCCAGCAGCTCGACCAGCTCGTCAAAGCATCCGTGCAGGTCACCGATGATGTCGAACGGGCCATGCTCGTGTTTCAAGTTATTCCAAAGCGGCTCGCGCACGATTTCCGCCGTGTCAACCTCTTCAACGGAACGCAACAAGTGGACTTTCCGAAATCCTTCTCGCTCCAAGCCACGCAGTGATCGGCGAAGATGCTGCGTTTGATTGCGCACCACGTGTGGCCCGAAGTCGCGGTCGGGGCGGTTGCGGTTCCGTTCGTGGCAAAGCTTTTCCGGAAGGTCGAACACGATTGCCACGGGGAGGCAATGATACTCTCGCGCCAAAGCGATAATCGGCTTCCGGGCTTCCGGCTGCACATTGGTCGCATCCACAACTACGAGCTTTCCGGCCATCAGCCGTTTGGCGGCGATGAAGTGAAGCACTTCGAACGCCTCTCTTGTGGCTGCCTGATTGTTTTCATCATCCGACACAAGGCCGCGGCAGAAGTCTGAAGATAGGATTTCAGTCCCGCGAAAATGCTTCCGGGCAAAGCTCGATTTTCCTGAACCCGATGGGCCCACAAGCGCGACGACCGCAAGCTCTGGAATCGCCAGTTTCATTTACGTTCAAAAATTCCCATTTGAGTAGGGCTTCCCAATGAGCTGTCCTCCGGCCCGATTCCCAGGAATCTGACAGAATACTCGAATTTCTCTGACAATCTGTCCGCCCACGATCGAAATTCGCGTCGAGTCCATTCGAAACGATGGTCCTTGTGTCTCAGCTTCCCGGCAGGCAGAGTCTCAAACTTGACGTTGTATTCGACGTTCGGCGTGGTCACTACGACCGTTTTAGGGCGCGCAAATTCGAAGAGTACCCGCTCGAAGGCCGCCAGCCGCGGCGGATCCTGATGCTCGATTACCTCCACGACCGTCGCTGCGTCGTAACCCGCCAGGCGATTGTCGCGATACGTCAGCGACCCGTGGATCGGCCGGATCCGCTCCCTCTGCATGCGCGGCATCTCTTCGAGACGCAGTTTCTGCGATGCGACTTCGAGCGCCCGGTGGGACACATCCATTCCAACGATTCCCGCAAAAGCCTTGTCCTTTAGAAGCGCCCTCAAAAGCCGCCCTTCGCCGCAGCCTAGATCAAGTACTCGCTTCGCCCCGCTTGCTCGGAGTGCAGCCAGGACCGCTCCGACTCGTTGCTCGGCGAGGCTGATGGGCCGTTCGACTTCCTCTTCTTCTTGCGTGTGGGCCTCCGCCGCTTCATCCGCATCCGGCTGTTCTTCGCCGATCAAACGCTCCAGAACTTCGCGTGCCAGATGCTTTTGATGTTTAAGATACCTGTTTGTGATAAGTTCGCGTTCGGGATGCTTTCGAAGCCATCCTTCTCCTCGCCTCAGCAGCTCTTCGACTTCCGCTTCGCCAACCCAGTAATGCTTGTCGTCGTCCAGGACGGGGATCAATACGTAGAGGTGCGACAGCAGGTCACGAAGCCTTGTGCGACCCTTGAGTGTCACGCTGAAATACGGGCTGTCTCCCCAATCGGGGAACTTCGCATCCAGTGTTAGTCGGCTCTCTTCCAGCTCGTAGCCTAAAGGCTCAAATAATTTCCGGAGCAGGTTCGCCCCTCCGCGGCAAGGCAACACGGGAATCTGCGCAATCAGGGGAAGGGGCTCTTTCGCGAGATCTTGCCGTTCCTTGCTCCTTCCTGCCATCGCCGTTCCAAAAATCCGAGCAATCGCAACGCCTAGGAAGGATGTCGCGGCATACGGACGGTCGTTTACGTAATCATCTAGCGCTCGAGCATTTCCTCTCGGCCCTCTGCGATTTCGAACGAGACCGACAGGATCAATCTCGAGTAGTAAAGCGGCCGTGCAGCGCTCAGCTGTCGCCTCGGGGTAAAACACGTGGGCATTTCCAAATGCCTGCTCGAGCGTGTGCACACGGGTGGGATTCTTGTGCAGCAAATACCCCAAGTCCGTTGCGGGCATTCCGGTATATGTGATCTTCAACAGCATCTGATTTCGCTTCGAGACCTGTAGTTTCCGAACTCAGTCGCCTGATACTTGATTTGCGCCCCGTCGTGTGCCGAGAGACTCGGCCAGTTACTTTCTTCGAAGGACGAATTTTATTGTACCGCGTCATGCAAGTGCGACCGGATTTCTCAACCCCACAAGCAAACCTTGCTGGCGTCACTCCACTCCCTGTTGTACTCTCCCAATTCCTTTGTAGGAGGAAATCTCATGCGGCGCGCCACCATTGTTCTTTTTGCGGTTCTTTTCGTTTGTCTTCTGGCTTCCGCGCAGAGCCCGCAGCCCGCCTATCGCAATCCCAGTCTTCCCATCCAGGAGCGCGTCGCCGATCTCCTCAAGCGCATGACTCTCGAGCAAAAGGTCGAGCAGATCACCGGTGGCAATCCCCAAAATATTCTGGACTCCACCGGAACCTTCTCCCCGGATCGCGCTCATGAACTCTTCCACGATCTGTATGAAGTGGACTCTCGAATTTCTCCGCGAGATGCCGCCATCCTGAGAAACGCCGCACAGCGCTACCGCCTGGAAAAAACTCCTCTCGGCATTCCCGATCTCTTCATGGGCGAAGCTCTTCACGGCTATATGGCCTACGGCAGCACCAGCTTCCCGATTCCACTTGCTCTCGCAAGTACCTGGGATCCCGCTCTCGTCAAACAGGTCTTCACCGCCGCCTCCGACGAAATGTCTGCCGCCGGAACCCGCGATGCTTTCACTCCTGTTCTCGGTCTTGCGCGCGATCCGCGCTGGGGCCGCACGGAAGAAACTTACGGCGAAGATCCTTATCTCGTTTCGCGGATGGCCGTCGCCGCTGTCGAAGGCCTTCAAGGAGCTTCCGAAATGATCGGACCTCACCACGTTCTCGCCACCATGAAGCATTTTGCCGCGCATAGTCAGCCGCAAGGTGGCGTAAACACCGCTCCGGGAAATTTTTCCGAGCGCACTCTGCGCGAAAACTTTTTTGTTCCGTTCCAGGCTGCCGTCGAAGAAGCGCACGTCGGCAGCGTCATGGCCTCTTACAACGAAATCAACGGCGTTCCTTCCCACATCAATCAGTGGCTGCTCGATACGGTCCTCAGAAAAGAGTGGGGATTCAACGGCTTTGTCACCTCCGATGGAGGCGGGCTGCAAATGCTCTACGAGGTGCACCATGTTGCAGCAGGCCGCGAAGACGCGGCGCGAGAAGCGCTCGCCGCCGGAGTGGACTACGATCTTTCGGACGGCTCCGTCTATCGCACTCTGATCCAGCAAGTGAAAGACGGAAAAGTTTCCGAGAGCGAAGTGGATCGGGCCGCGGGCCGCATTCTCGCCGCGAAATTCCGCCTCGGTCTCTTCGAGCATCCCTACGTGGATCCCGATTACGCGGCGCAAACGATCAATAGTCTCGAGCATCGCAAGCTCGCCCTTCGCGCCGCCGAAGAAGCCATCATTCTGCTGAAGAATGAAAACCATTTGCTTCCGCTCGACGCAAAAAAATTGAAAACCGTCGCGGTGATCGGACCCGATGCCGCGGACTTGCATTTTGGCGGCTACGCGCGCGATCCCGGTCCCGGCGTGGGTGTCACCATTCTCGACGGCATTCGCAAGCGCCTCGAACCTTCCGTCAAAGTCGTTTACGCCGAGGGCTGCAAAATCACGCAGGGCAAGCAGGGCGTGGATGGCTGGTACGAAAACAACACGCTGCCTGCGGAGCGTTCCGAACTCGCAATCGAACGTGCCGCGGCCGTCGCCAAATCCGCCGACGTTGCGATTCTCGTCGTTGGCGAAACCGAAGCCACCAACCGCGAAGCCTGGTCCGACGAGCATCGCGGCGACCGCGACTCTCTCGATCTTCTCGGCGCGCAAAAAGATTTGATTCGCGCAGTGCTGAAAACCGGAACGCCCACCGTCGTTTTTCTAATTAATGGACGGCCGCTTTCGATCCGCATGGTCAAAGAGCAGGTTCCTGCGATTCTGGAAGGCTGGTCTCTCGGCGAAGAAGGAGGAACTGCCGCTGCGGAGGTTTTGTTCGGCGACGTGAATCCGAGCGGGAAACTTCCCCTCACCGTTCCGAAATCGGTGGGGCAGCTTCCCATCTACTACAATCACAAACCGTCGTCGCTGCGAAATTATATTTTTTCCGACCGCGAGCCGCTTTTCCCGTTCGGCTATGGTTTGAGTTACACCACCTTTCGTTACGACAATCTCCGCGTCGAACCGGAAACGATCAAACCCGATGGACGCGCGACCGTCCGCGTGGATATTACGAACACGGGAGATCGCGAGGGCGACGAAATCGCGCAGATGTATGTGCACCAGCGCGTGAGCGACGTGACGCGGGCGGTCCTCGAGCTGAAAGGATTCCGGCGCGTGCATCTGAAACCGGGAGAAAAGACCACGGTGGAATTCGAAGTGACGCCGAAGGCTCTTTCCCTGTGGAACCTGGAGATGAAATTTGTTGTGGAACCGGGGATGTTCGATCTTAGAGTGGGGCCGAACTCGGAGGATTTACAGAGTGTTCCGCTCAAAGTCAGCGAGCCCTGAGAATTTAAACAAATCGGAATTTTATTCAGGGACAAAACTGCCGGGGCGCTCCGCTGAGGGGCCGAGGCACCCCGGCTTATCCTGCCCGCCTCCGCAGTGAGCGAGCAAGAAGCTGGTGGCCGCCGGAAGGGGTCCGGCGAAAGGTCTGCTATTTCTCGTCTTCGCCGCGGAGAAACTCGTAACGTTCGATCGCAGCGACCACACCCAGGGAGCCTTCGTCGCGGGCTTCGGTGCGCTGTACGCGCCCGAGGCAGCGAACGCGGACGGGGCCAGCCAGGGTGATCTCGTTGGGAAGGGTCAGAAGAATCTCGACGGGAGAACCTTCTTTCACGTCCTTGGACAGGAAGAAATAGACTCCTCGCGAGCTGACATCGCGGGACTCGGTGCTGGTTTCGCCCACTGCGGAGCCCGTTGTCCAACGGACAGTCAGCGGGAGGCGCATCTGGAATCGCTGGGTCGTACGGCGTTCTGAGCCGGACAAGGTGCAACCTCCTCGATTGAAGGAGTGAGTGTAGCCGGGAAGGGTCCAGGGAACAATAGGACTGCGGGTTCAAAATGCGGCGGCTCGGAAAAAGTACGAAGGTACTAGCCGGACACGAGGAAACGGTACGGATTGGGGGTTGAGCGGAGGGTGAAGAACTGTGTGGACAATTCGGCGTAGGTGATCGGTGAGCTGGAGAGAGAGAGGCGGGCGTTCCCGATTCGGGAATGGAAGCCCCACCCCCGGTGTTTTTGTGCAAGAGTGCGCAAGGGGTTGAAAGGAAAGCGGTTGGATAAAATTTTCGATTTGCAAGAGCGAGCAAAGAGTTCGGAAATAGTTGCAAGGAAAGGGGTTGCGGTCTCGGATCGGTGAGAAGCAGGGAGAAAGAGGAGTTGGGCAGTCGAGGGTGGCTGAAGGCAGAAGAGTTGGCATGACCCGTTGTTTTGGCAAGTGTGCGCAAATGGTTGAAGCGAAAGGGGATGGAGAGTTTTCTTGGGTTTCGCTTTGTGCGCAGTGTTCCCAGGTGGCTGAATCGAAAGGGATTGACCGTGGTGGAAGGTGACAGGTTGCGGCGCGCGGCGGGTGGTCGTACGCAAGCGCTCTGATAATTGAGCCGAAACAACATACACTATTATAACATGGATGTCAATAGAGATTGTGCATAACATAATGGCAGGAAAATGAAGGGGTTGCAGATGGAGAACGCGGATTGATCGCTATCGATTCACTGGGGGAATAAGGAACTCAGGAGAATATCCACAACCTCAATAAACCAAGGGGAAGCGGCGCCCCGTCAACATTCTATGCTCCTCCCACCCTACGGGTAATCAAATTAACGGGAACTTCCCTACCGGGTTTTGCCTGTGAAAAGATTTCGTTCTCAAAAAGCGCCGGAGGAAGGATTCAGAGCTGGGACCTTGCTCGGGATTGGGGAGGAATGAGGAAGTAGGCGGTGAGGAAAAGGATGCCGAGGAGCAAGTCGGTTCCGGCAAAGACCATATCGGAGGGATGCATGCGGTGCTGGAGGACGAGGGCGAAGACGGCGCAGCTGTAGGAGAATTTTTCGACGATGGAAG
>Ga0335076_10000872_pt1 | contig 28657 bp, 21 predicted proteins | sample Lox_Sample_25_FD_206717 | JGI IMG/M metagenome (GOLD analysis project Ga0335076, IMG submission 206717) | Soil microbial communities from Loxahatchee National Wildlife Refuge, Florida, United States - Lox_Sample_2.5 | ecosystem: Environmental > Terrestrial > Soil > Wetlands | place: USA... | reverse complement strand
TTCCTGGGCTTCCTTAGAATAAAAGGTACGGAAGTGTTTGCCGATAATTTCGTGCGGCTTATAACCCTTAATCCGTTGCGCCCCGGGGTTCCAGGTACTGACCTCTCCGGTGGGGGTGAGAAGAAAGATCGCGTAATCCGTAATTTGAGCGACCAACAGGCGAAGCGACACATCGCTAGATGGAGAGGAGGAGGAAGGCGTCGCCTGAATGGTCTGGGGGTGCACTCCGGTTTTTTCCATAATGAAAGATAACGGTCCTCCTGTCTGTTTACCACACCCATAAGGCGGTCCACCCTACGGTTATACCTGTATTTCGAGGAAAGAATGGCAGTTCTTGACGAGCCAATTGCGCTAATCGCTGCATCGAATGGGTTGCCTCTGTCGGCCTCGAAGAGTTGTTGCCACGCTGCCGGAGGTCGTTGTTTAATTTTGCGCCGCCCGGGTTGGCTACCCCCAAGTCGACCTTTGCACGGGCGGCCGAAATGACGGAGGCAGATAATGCCGCAATGCTCACACGTGAAGCAAATCAAGGTTACGAGCACGGCAAAGCACGCTTGTGAGGAGTGCATCAAAACGGGAGATAGGTGGGTGCATTTGCGGCTGTGCCTGGAATGCGGTCATGTGGGCTGTTGTGACTCGTCGAAGAACAAGCATGCCACGAAGCACTTTCGTGGCACCAAGCATCCGCTGATTCGGTCTATTGAACCCGGGGAAGTTTGGGTGTGGTGTTATGTTGACGAGCTCGAGCCCGGAGAAATTCACCAGGACAGCTTCGTGGCCAATTAGGTCCTTTACGTTATTCCACCATCGATTTAAGCGATTTGCGGAGGTCCAATGAGTACCGCTCGACAAAGTCTCGCAGTACGTCACCAACGGCTGGAGGAATTTTTGGATGCGCGCACGAAAAGTGACGCTCTGTTCCAGCTGATACGGCCGGACGCGCTGTACGAACGGACAATTCCAGAGCGGCACCGGTTCATTTTTTATGTCGGGCACCTGGAAGCGTTTGAGTGGAATCTGCTCCGCCAAAGGTTGGGCGCGACCAGCTTTGATCCTGAATTTGACCGGCTCTTCGCGTTTGGCATCGATCCGGTGGATGGCGGCTTGCCTTCGGACCAGCCTCAAGACTGGCCTTCTGTGGACAAGGTGCGCGTTTATGTCGAAAAAATCCGAAGGACGCTCGATGAAAAGCTCGCGGGTGAAACGGTCGACACGCGGGAGACGTCAGACGGTACGCATTCCTTGAGGACACTGCTGAACGTTGCGATCGAGCACCGGTTGATGCATTTGGAAACGCTGGCGTACATGCTCCACCAGCTTCCGCTGGACAGGAAGGTTCGGGTGGGGATCGCGGAGAACGGGCGGAGTGGTCCGGTTACTCCAAGAATGCTACTGATTCCGGCCGGAATGGCGAGGATGGGTCTCTCGCGCGATGGGGCAATATTCGGTTGGGACAATGAGTATGAGGCACACGAGGTATACGTGGGGCCGTTCGAAATGGATGAGTTCATGGTGAGCAACGGGCAGTATTTGGAGTTCATGACTGCCGGTGGTTACGAGACGCGCGCTTACTGGAAGGATGAAGACTGGAACTGGAAAACAGGAAAGGAAGCGTCTCATCCGGTGTTTTGGAAAAAAGCGGGAGACCGGTGGGTTTATAGCGGGATGTTCGAGGAGATGGCGTTGCCCTTGGATTGGCCCGTTTATGTGAGCCACGCAGAAGCGGCAGCGTATTCGAAGTGGGCGGGGAAGGAGCTTCCTACGGAAGCGGAGTGGCATCGAGCGGCGTACGGCAACGCTGACGAAAACGACAGAACGTACCCATGGGGAAATGCCGCTCCAGGTGCGCGGTTCGGTAATTTCGATTTTCGTCGCTGGGATCCTGAGTCGGTGAATGCCTCTCCCGACAGCCGAAGTGGTTACGGGATACACGGGTTGATGGGGAATGGATGGGAGTGGACGTCCACAGTCTTTGCGCCATTTCCTGGATTTCAGGCGTTTCCCATTTATCCAGGATATTCGGCGAATTTTTTTGACGGTCAGCATTTCGTCTTGAAGGGAGGCTCAGCGCGCACCGCCGCCTGCATGCTGCGCCCGACCTACCGCAACTGGTTCCAGCCGCATTACCAATACGTATACGCAGGCTTCCGCTGCGTGCGACGTTAAAAGGAGCGAGAATGCCTGTCCAAACAATTACGACGGATGCGGTCTACGAATTCGCGAATGATGTACGCGCAGGGCTTAGCGGACCAGGACAGAAGAAGCTGCCTTGCAAATATTTGTACGATGACGTGGGCTCGGCTCTGTTCGAAGTGATCAGCCGGCTGCCGGAGTACGGGCTAACACGAGCGGACGAACGGCTGTTGCGAGCGCATTCGGAGGAAATTGTTCACCGCCTGACGCTTCCAGTGGCGGTGGCTGAGCTCGGCAGCGGAAGTGGAAAGAAGACGAGGTGGCTGCTGGAGGCGTTGTGCGGACGGCAAAGGACCTCCTATTATCCAATCGAGATTTCAGCTTCGGCGTTGGCCACATGCGAGCGAGAACTGGGCGACATCGATGGACTTAGTGTTGTGGGTTTGGAACGCGAGTACCTGGACGGGCTGCGAGAGGTTGCGGGGCAACGAGTGGAGGGAGAACGGTTGTTGGTGCTGTTTCTGGGCAGCACGATCGGGAATTTCGATCGGGCCGCGGGGACCGCGTTTCTTTCGGACGTGCGCGGAATTCTTCAGCGGGGCGATGCGATGTTGCTGGGAACCGACCTGCTGAAGCACAGCTCACAGTTGCTGCCGGCTTATGATGATGAGCTTGGCGTAACAGCGGCGTTTAATCTGAATCTGTTGGCGCGGATTAATCGCGAATTGGATGCGGATTTCGAGTTAACACAGTTCGCGCACGAAGCCAGGATCAATTGCGAGGCTCGCAGCGTGGAGATGCATCTGCGTTCCAAGCGACAGCAAGTCGTGGGCATAGGCGCGGCAGGGGTGACGGTGGAGTTTCAAGAGGGCGAAACCATTTGGACCGAGAGCAGCCATAAGTTCTCGATCGAGGAAGTGGTGCAGCTTGCGCGAGGAGCTGGCTTCCGCTGCGAAGCACAGTGGATCGACAGGCAATGGCCGTTCGCCGAGAATTTTCTGGTTGCCGAATAATCCGAATTGCGCTGCCGTTATTCGCAAGAACAGTATTCGTGACATGTCGTCCACTGGAACAATGGGGCCGCAAAAGACCATAGAAGCGGTGCGAAATTATGTTGCGGCGTTTTTGGAAGAGAATCTTGTGGGTGGACCGCGAAATGTATTGTTGACGGAGCCAGCCGTGAAATACCCTGACGCTGTTGTGACCTTGCGTGGGCAACCGCTGCATGCAAGAAACAGGTGAGCTGGCGTATGAAGCAGGCATAAAAGGAAGTGAACAGGCCGGCGCTCGACCCGCTAGCACAGCCTTATAAACGACGGATTATACCCAAGCAGCGACACATAACCTTACGGCTCACGAGAATCGGTTTTCACCAGTTAAGAGTTGAATTGTGCGTTGAAAAAGCAGACGCGTTGGCTGTAGTTCTATTGAGGGGACGAAAACTGGGAAGCGCCAGCAAGAAAATCTGCTGGACGATTTGTCGATTCCGGTCCGGCGGTTCGACTATATAGTGAAGGCAGGGCCACTGGCCGCTGGAAGGCCGTTAGAGGAGATGTCATGAACCAATATGTGGTTGCAATTTACCGTCCCGACGACTACGACCCATCCATAGAGGACCAAGCGATGTCCCGCGATATTGCCGCGCTCAACGAGGAGATGAACGCTGCTCGTGTCAGGATTTTCGTTGGCGGCCTCGGGCCAGTCAGTAGCGCGAGGTCATTACGGGCGCAACCCGGCGGTAAAGTGGTCTCCACCGACGGACCGTACACAGAGACCAAGGAGCACATAGGCGGATTTTGGGTGCTAGCCGCCGCAGACCTGGACGAGGCAATGGCGTGGGGGCGCAAGGCAGCGGTCGCCTGTCGGGCGCCGGTCGAGGTTCGTCAGGTGGGGCAGAGAGTCCCGATCGACTGGCCGCGCGTTTAACCGATGGAGAAGGCTTTGTCCAGACAATCAAGGAAGTGCTCGTCGTTGTTCTCGGTCCTGCTGTGCAAGCTCGGGAAGCACGCGCTTACCGTGTCGCGTTAGCGTGAGCCATTGAGAGCGATTGTCCTGGTCCTTATCGCTAACCGGCTCCAACCAGATTGTTTTTCCTTTTTGAGTGGGCGTCACTGCCAGATAGGCAAAACCACTGTTTGGGGTTGCGCCGTGCCAATGCTCGACTGCGGAGCGCATTTAATTACATTTCCCTTGCGAACGACCGCGCGGGCTTCCCCCCTTCCTGATAGTGGCCAGCACCTTCGGTGATCAGCAGAACCTGACCGCCCGGATGACTAAGGCAATCCAACTTTGCACCAGCCTCATAGGTTTTTCCTCTTGCACGCCGCGAGTCGATCTGCTATATACTGAACCATATGGTTCAGTATACCGAAACCCGCCTCGACGCTTCGTTCGCCGCGCTGTCGGACGCGACCCGGCGCGGCGTGCTGGAGCAGCTCGGCCGCGCCGACGCTTCGATCACGGACCTCGCCGAAAAGTTCCAAATGACCCTCACAGGCATGAAGAAGCATGTTGGCGTGTTGGAGCGGGCAGCGCTCGTCACTACTGAAAAGGCCGGGCGCGTAAGAACCTGCAGGCTTGGCATGCGCGCGCTGGAAGAGGAGGCCGCCTGGATCGAGCGGCACCGCCACCTCTGGAGCGCACGCTTCGACGCGCTGGACAAGATTGTCGAGCAATTGAAATCCAAGGAGAAGAAGGAGAAGGCAGATGCCCGAAGGAAAAGAAGGTAGTCCCGCCGCCATGAACCGCACCGCCGTGGAACGCAAGTCCGACCGCGAACTGGTCGTGACGCGAACGTTCAATGCTCCGGCACACATCGTCTTCGAAGCGTGGAGCAAACCCGAATTGTTCAAGCGTTGGTGGGTTCCGAAGTCGGCGGGCATGTCGCTGCTCTCATGCGACATGGATGTGCGCACCGGGGGCGCGTATCGTTTCGTGTTCAGCCATCCGGCCTTCGACCAACCGATGGCGTTCTTCGGCACGTATAGAGAAGTGACGCCGCACAAGCGCCTCGTCTGGACGAACGAAGAAAGCGATCAGGGCGCCGTGACCACGGTGACCTTCGAAGAAAATGCGGGCAAGACGCTGGTCACCTTTCACGAACTCTACCCCACCACAGCGGCCCTCGACGAAGCCCTCGCCGGTTCGGCGGAAGGCCTGCCCGAACAGTTCGCGCAGCTGGATGAGTTGCTCGCAGGCAGATCGTGACCACACCGTGGCCACCGGCGCATCGAAAGGATGACGATGACACACACGATCACCGCAGCGCCGGCTAGTTCGGCGCGACGTGAGGCCGCTATGCTCAGACGCGATTTCCTGAAGACTGCCACAGCGACCGCAGTGCTGACGACCCTTCCCGTTCAAGCCAAGGAGGCACCCGCCATGTCGAATGCGAATTTTGCCGACGTCAATGGCCAGCATATCTTTTACAGCGTACATGGCGCCGGCAAGCCGCTCATTCTTCTTCACGGGGGCATCAACCCAGACTGCTTCGGGAGCAATCTGGCCGAACTGGCCAAGGGGCGGCAGGTGATCGCCGTCCATCTTCAGGCGCATGGGCGCACGCCAGACACCGACAGGCCACTGCGCTGTGAAACGATGGGCGACGACATTGCCGCTCTGATCGGCCATCTGAAACTCGGCAAGGCCGGCGTAATGGGCTATTCGCTGGGATCCTTCGTCGCGCTGCAGACTGCCATCCGCCATCCGGACGTGGTCGACCGGCTCGTGCTCCTGGCCGCGAGGATGAGGCAGGACGACGCTTATCCGGAGGTGCTGGCGGCCCTCAATCAATTGGAGGCCAACGCTGCCATGCTCGGCGGTAGCGTCAAGGCATCGCCGTTAGCGCAGGCCTATCCCGATGTCGATTGGACGAACCTCTTCAGGAAGGTCGGTGACCTGACCAAGCAGCCCTTTGACTGGAGCGCCGACGTCGCCAAGCTTAAGACTCGCACGCTGCTGGTCTTTGCCGATGCTGACTACATCCCACCCGAACACATGGTCGAGTTCTGGAAGGCGTTGGGAGGCGGCCAGCGCGATGCCGGGATTGATGGCTCACAGCGGCCCGCAAACCAGTTCGCCATCGTGCCGAACGCCACCCACTACACGCTCGCCGTCGAGCCGATGCTGCCGGAGATTGTCGAGAGATTCCTCGGAACCAAATAGAAGGCAGTCGGTCGCGGCGAGGCCCGGAAATTTGTCCGACATTCAAAACAACTAGCCATGGCGGTCGGTCACGCCATGGCGATGGAAAATCGGAGAGGTTAAGATCATGTCGCAGGGTACGATTGGACTTTTCCACTCGTGATCTTCACGACCAAGCTCGAAATCAGCCGGAAGGTACGCCGGGTGGGACTCCACGCATTTCGCCACACGGTCGCGAGCGTTCTGCTGAAAACCGCGGGCGCGGCAGTCGCACAGCGGGAGAGGCGCTCGACGAAGCCCGGGCGAACGAATTCATCGATGACATACGTTCGCCAGCCTCAAATTAGGTACCCATCGCAAATCTCGGCAATAAACGTCTCGGTGTGAAACGCACAAAGCTACAGAAGGTGGAGAACGAGTTCACGCAGCTTGCCATACAAGCTTAGGGTGGACATCGGGGGAATTGGCGTAGTATGCTCGGCCATCGTTAACGTTAACGGTACCTCGCTGAAGAGACATGAATCTCGAAGAGATCGCGAGCCGCGCCAAGATTTCGATCGCGACCGTTTCGCAAACCATTCATTCTGTCCGTACCGTCAAGCCACCTATCGTCAGGCGCGCGCAAAAGACAACCGGCGAAGCACCTATTGCCGGAACATTCGGGCGCGTTTGCTGCTTTGGGTGTGAAATCGAGGTGACCGCACCAGGCGCGGCAAGCTGTACCTGAAATTCGAAGTCTGTGACCGTAGTGAGTTGAGCGATGACATGGAGGGCAGAAATGAAGCAGCTCGCGCTGTTGTTCTTCCTCTTCGTTGGTGTTTGCTGCGCACAGGTGCCGGAAAATTTTCAAGCTTCTGAGACGAACGTCTGGGGATCGGAATATCCGCGCGTGGATGCTGCGGGGAGAGTGCAAATCCGAGTAAAGGCGCCCGACGCGAGCAAGGTCAAGGTAAATTTCTGGAGCGGGCCAAAGCTGGATATGGAAAAACTACCCGAAGGGTTCTGGACGATTACTACGCCACCCCTTGTTCCCGGCTTCCACTATTACACGGTGAATATTGATGGCGCGGAAGTCAGCGACCCCAACACTCATGCGTTCTTTGGTGGAGGTAAGCCCGCAAGTGGCGTGGAGGTTCCAGAGCCCGGTTCTACTTATTATTCAATTCAGGATGTGCCGCATGGGCAAGTCCGTGAGGTTTGGTACAACTCGAAGGTGACCGGTGGCTGGCGGCATGCGCTGGTCTATCTGCCGGCAAAGTATGATGAGCAGAGTAAAATCCGTTATCCGGTGCTCTATTTGCAGCACGGTGCAGGCGAAGATGAGACCGGGTGGACGAAGCAGGGTCGCGCTAATTTCATCCTGGACAATCTGACAGCGGCGGGGAGTTGCAAGCCGATGATTGTGGTCATGGCCTATGGTTACGCGCGGCGCGCCGGTCAACCTGCTCCTGATCTCACAGGAAAACCTTTTGGTTCACCGGAAATGATGAAGGCGATGCAGGATATGGCCGCGGCGTTTGAAGATGATGTGACGCAGGCCCTGATCCCGTATATCGATTCGAACTTCAGAACACTTTCGGATCGCGATCATCGTGCCATGGCGGGCCTGTCCATGGGAGGAATGCAGACCTTCCAGATTACGCTGAATCATCTGGACCTCTTCTCGTACATTGGTGGATTCAGTGGGGCCGGGGGGCCGTTGGTTCTGGGTGGTCAGAAGCTGGACCCGAAGACCGCTTACAACGGAGTGTTTGCGGATTCGACCGCTTTCGGAAAAAGAGTACATTTGCTGTGGCTGGGCGTCGGAACAGCGGAACCCGAGAGGATGCGTGCGGGGCTCGAGAGACTCCATGCTTCACTTCTCGAAGCGAACATTCACCACGTGTTTTACGAATCGCCGGGCACAGACCATGAGTGGCAGACCTGGCGCCGAGATCTGAAAGACTTCGCTCCGAGGCTCTTCCAGCAAAGCAAGTAACAGCGCGACATTGGCGGCACTGAAACGATTGCCGCGCTTGAATGAGGTTGTCCTGAACTCATGACCTACAGAACTGCTCTCAAAGCCATTGCTGCAGCTTTTTTTCTGCTTTCGCTGCATTCCAGTGCTTTGGCGCAGAATACCTCGGATGCGGGGTTGCTGCGGTCGCTTCCGTTTGTCAGCCCGCTATTCGGCGACAACATGGTTTTGCAGCGAGGCAAGGTCAATACGATCTGGGGTTGGTCGGACCAAGGCGACAAGATCGAAGTGGATATTGCGGGCAAGCATGCATCCGGCATTGCGGGAGCCAACCGTCGTTGGGAGGTGAAAATCCATCCACCGGCTGCCGGCGGCCCTTACGTGATCAGGATCAAGGGACGTGAAACCGTGGAGCTGCACAACGTGCTGGTCGGCGATGTCTGGTTGTGTGGCGGGCAATCGAATATGCAGGTGGGACTGGGCGCTACAAAAAATGGACAGGAGGAGGTCAAGGCAGCCGCTAACTACCCGAATATTCGTTTTTTCTCGGTCGCGCCTCATGTTGCATATCGCCATGCAGACGTTCCGGAAGGAACCTGGAAGGTGCTGACGGCAGAGACGGCAGACCGGGTATCGGCGGTTGGGTACTATTTCGCACGCAAGGTCCAGCAGGAAATCCATGTTCCGATCGGGCTGGTCGTGGACGCCCTTGGCGGAACTCCGGCCGAGGCTTGGACCAGCGCTGAAGCCTTGCGGCCGCTCAAGGATTTCGATGTTCCTTTGGAGGAGCTGGAAAAACTACGCACGGCAGGTGCGCCCGAGTACGGAAACTACGTGATGCACTGGTACGACCAGTATGACCGTGGGCTCAAGGGGAACTGGGCGGCTGCGGATTTCGACGATTCAGGCTGGAAGCCAGTTGACATTCCTGGCGGATTCATGGAATTGGGCGTACCTGACACGCCAGCACTGGCGTGGTTCCGGAGAGAGGTCATACTACCGGACGCGCTACCCGCGGGACGCAGTTTGCTCTTTCTTGGCTCCATCGAGCGTATGGACACCGCGTACATCAATGGGACGGGGGTCGGCGCCAGTGCATGGGTTGAGAACCCGCGCGTGTATCCTATCCCCGATGGTGTGCTGAAGCCGGGACGCAATGTTCTGGCCATTCGTGTCTTGAAGATAAAACCGCAGGGCGGCTTTTTGGGTAAACCGGACGAGTTGCGTCTGGTTCTGGGAGACAAGACCAGCATTCCGCTGGCTGGCAAATGGAAAGGTCAGTTGAGTGTTGATGCCCGTCCGCCACAACCGTTACCCATCGGCTACGAGAACTGGCCGGTGTTGCCTTCAGCGCTCTACGAGGGAATGCTCGCGCCTATCGCGCCACTGTCCATCACAGGCGTCCTGTGGTACCAGGGCGAGCAGAACTCAGAACGCGGATTCCAGTATCGCAAGATTCTTCCGGTAATGATTGCGGACTGGAGAAAGCTGTTTGCACAGGGTGACTTCCCGTTCTACATCGTCAGCCTACCAGCATTCCAGCATCGCAGCGAGACGCCCATCGACGACGCGTGGGCGGACACGCGAGAGTCGCAAGCCCTCACAGCAGCCAGCGTTCATAATTCCTGTTTGGCTGTCACCATCGATACCGGTGATCCCGACAACATTCACCCCAAGGATAAACTCCCGGTCGGCGAGCGCCTTGCATTCTGCGCATTGGCGAAACACTACGGCAAGAAAGTGGTTTATTCGGGGCCAACTCTCAGCAAGGTCGAGCGCCATCCGGACTCGATCCGTCTCCATTTCGCCCATACAGAGGGCGGGCTAGTTGTAAAAGGACCGAAATTGGTGGAATTCTCAATCGCTGGTGCAGACCAGAAGTGGTATTGGGCTGATGCGCACATCAAGGGCAATACCGTCGCGGTGTCATCACCATCGGTGCCCAATCCGAAAGAGGTCCGCTACGCGTGGCAGTCGAATCCGGCGGCAACTTTGTTCAACGGCGCTGGCTTGCCTGCCGCGCCTTTTCGAACCGATAGCTGGCCAGAAATGACCGAGGGCCACAGGCCCTACTGAAAGGAGAGGCCGAACCACATAGATAGCTGTGTCACTCGCTCGGTGGCAGATAAATACTCAGCAACCGGTATTGGGATCGAGGATTAGTCACAACGTTTTGCCAAGCCGGCCAATAAACGGCACGGGGAGTGGATGAGCAGGCCGGCCCACTGGAGAACAACAATGCAGAGGCCCATTTCAATGCAAATGTCGAGCTTCAAAATTCTTTCGGCAATTTCAGTTCTTTTGATTGCGAGTTGTGTATTCGGCCAGGACTCGGGGGCACCGGCGTACCTGAACACATCGTTGCCGGCCGACCAGCGCGCCGCTGACCTCGTTCACCGCATGACCGTGGAAGAAAAGGTCACGCAGTTGACGAACCAGTCCCGAGCTATTCCGAGATTGAACGTACCGGCTTACAACTGGTGGAGTGAGGCACTGCACGGAGTGGCGAGCAGTGGCACCACGGAGTTTCCGGAACCAGTGGGCTTGGCCGCCACTTTTGATGCCGAGGCCATTCACCGTATGGCTATAGCCATCGGCATTGAAGCACGCATTAAGCGTGTCCAGTTTGAACGGGCGGGCCACAGCCACGCCCAGGAGGGGCTGGATTTCTGGGCGCCGAACATTAACATTTTCCGCGATCCACGGTGGGGACGCGGCCAGGAAACTTACGGCGAGGATCCGTTCTTGACCGCACGAATGGGGGTGGCGTTTGTCACGGGCATGCAGGGCGACGATCCCAAATACTACCGGGTGATCTCGACCCCGAAACACTATGCCGTCCACAGCGGGCCGGAGCCGACCCGCCATACCGCAGACGTGAAAGTCAGCAAGCACGATGAACTGGATACGTATCTGCCGGCGTTCCGGGCCACGGTGACGGAGGGGAAAGCCGGCTCGGTGATGTGCGCATACAACAGCGTTAACGGGCAGCCCGCGTGCATCAACGAGTTTCTGCTGCAGGACCAGTTGCGAGGTAAATGGAATTTCCAAGGCTATGTGGTGTCGGATTGTGCGGCCGTTATCAATATCTTTCGCGACCACCACTTCACCAAGACCCAACCAGAGGCGTCCGCGTTGGCGATCCAGCGCGGTATGGACAACGAGTGCCTGAATTACGCGGATATCAAGGATGATCGCGACTACAAGCCATACCTCGAGGCTTATCAGCAAGGCTTTCTGAAAGAGAGTGATATCGACACGGCGCTGATCCGGCTGTTCACGGCGCGCATCAAGCTGGGGATGTTCGATCCGCCGGAGATGGTTCCGTACTCAAAGATCGAAGAGAAAGAACTCGACAGCGCCGAACATCGCGAAATGGCGCGCGACCTGGCAAACGAATCGATGGTGCTGCTCAAGAACGATGGCACGCTGCCGCTGAAGACGAGCGGGATCAAGATCGCCGTAGTAGGGCCGCTCGCGGATCAGACCCGGTATTTGCTGGGCAACTACAATGGCCGGCCCACACATACCGTATCTGTGCTGGAAGGAATCAAGGCGGAGTTTCCGGAGGCCCAGATCACGGTTTCGACGGGAACACAGTTCTTGCGTGCCGAAGGAAACGTGGTATCGGCGTCGCTCTTAACCACGCTGGAAGGCCGTCCTGGACTGACGGCGGAATTCTCCACTGGGGAGATGTGGGGCGTAGAGCGAACAGTGCTGGCCGAGCGCCAGGTGAACAATGTGGATTTAAAAGCGCAGGACGTTCCGCAAGAGGTCTCAGGCAAATATCCTTTGCGGGTTGAGTGGACTGGCTTTCTCACTCCAACGGAGACGGGCGATTACACCGTCGGCGTAAGGTTGCAAGGTGGGTACGCGAGAGTCGCGCTAGATGGCAGAACCATAGCGCAGGGTTGGGTAGGTAGCGATGAGGCTCCGGAGGCAAGGGTCGGCCACGTTCACTTGGAGCAAGGCAAAAAGGTGTACCTCAAAGTTGGCTACGGGCAAGGCAGCGCTGGACCGGTGCAGGCACAGTTGATTTGGTCGAAGTACGATCCCAAGCCAAATCCTGAGGCCATTGAATCGGCGAAAAACGCAGACATAGTGGTGATGGTGTTGGGGATTACCAGCGAATTGGAAGGGGAAGAGATGCCGGTGAGCGAAGCAGGATTTAAAGGAGGCGACCGGATCAGCATTGATCTTCCCAAGCCGGAGCAGGACCTGCTGGAAGCGGTCTCCGCATGTGGAAAGCCTGTGGTGCTCGTGCTGGCAAACGGTAGCGCGGTAGCGGTGAACTGGGCGAACGAGCATGCGAACGCGATTATTGAATCCTGGTATCCCGGCGAGGAAGGGGGCACCGCGATTGCACAAACACTTTCGGGCAAAAACAATCCCGCTGGGCGACTTCCGGTCACGTTCTACACAGGAATCGAACAATTGCCGCCATTTGAAGACTATGCGATGAAGGGGCGCACCTACCGCTACTTCGAAGGCAAACCGTTATACCCGTTTGGCTATGGACTCAGCTACACGACGTTTTCGTATCGCGGGCTGCGTTTTCTCCAAAAAACGATTCATGCAGGCGATCCGCTAACGGCGGAAGTGACGGTCACGAACACGGGCAAACGCGAGGGTGATGAAGTGGCCCAGCTTTACCTTAAGTTCCCGAATGTGGCGGGAGCGCCACTGCTCGCTCTTCGTGGATTCCAACGCGTACATCTTAAGCCAGGGGAATCGCAGAAGGTGCGGTTCGAATTAAAGGACCGCGACCTGGGCATGGTTACGGAAGCAGGCGAACCGGTCATCGCCGAGGGCAACTATTCCGTGTCAATCGGTGGGGGACAGCCGAATACCGGCGCGTCGGCCATTGCGGGAACCTTCTCGATTAAGGGAACCAAGGTTCTACCCGAATAGCAAGGCAGGCGCCTATCCCAAATCGCAGGGATTCCCGAGTGTGCGGCCATGAGCGTTTTGTTCGTTTCAAAAGGAGCGTTCTAAAGTGCATTCGAACCCTGGAAGTTCAATTGTGACAAGGGCGGCTTTGCAGTTGATCGGGCTGCTCTTCTCGATTTCTTGTTTTGCTCAAACTCAACCGGTTCACGCCACAATCGATGCATCCAAGGCTGGCGCTCCCATTTCCAAATACATTTATGGGCAATTTCTCGAGCACGGAGGCAACATCGTCAACGAGGGCGTATGGGCCGAAATGCTGGAAGACCGCAAATTCTATTATCCGGTAAGTTCGAAACCGCCGGAGGAACCGCCCGCGCCTGCATGGCGACAGCGCGGGCGGTTGCGTCACTGGACACCCGTCGGTGCCGACGACTTCGTGACCATGGACAGCGACAATCCGTACACGGGTGAACACTCACCGCTGGTGAAACTCGACAAAACGGAACCGCATGGATTCATGCAGTCTGGGTTAGCTGTGCGCAACGGAAAAGCGTACACGGGCCGGATCGTTCTGGCGGGCAGTCCGACAGCGGCGGTGAAGGTGACACTCATTTGGGGCAAGGAGCCTGCCGATTGTCAGACGCTCACGATTTCCAGGCTCGGCCCTACTTACCATAAGTTCCCGCTTCGATTTGTTGCGAAAGGGGACAGCGACGATGCGCGGGTCGAAATCACCGGGACTGGTGCAGGTGCGTTCCACGTGGGAACCGTTTCGCTGATGCCTGCCGACAACGTCGAAGGCTTTCGCAAGGAAGTAATTGAAGCGCTCAGGCAGCTCCACTCCGGCGTTTATCGCTTTCCGGGCGGTAACTTTGTCTCCGCGTACGAGTGGCGCGATGCCGTGGGCGATATCGATATGCGCCCACCTATTTACGATCCGGTTTGGCACGCCGTGCAGCCAAACGACGTCGGGACAGATGAGTTTCTTACACTTTGCCGCCTGCTCGATGTGGATCCTTATATTACGGTGAATGCCGGCTTTGGCGACGAATGGTCGGCGAAAGAACTGGTGGAATACACCAACGGTGCGGTCACAACGCCGATGGGCAAATGGCGTGCCGCGAACGGACATCCGAAGCCTTATGGAGTTGAGTTCTGGGGTTTGGGCAACGAGCCCTGGGGCGATTATCAAATGGGCGCTATGGCCACCGAGCAATTTGAACTCAAGCACATCATGTTCGCGAAAGCTATGCGCAAGGTGGATCCTTCAATCAAATTGATAGCTGGGGGCGCGATGCCTGACGTGATGACTGGAGCGAACCAGTCCAAACGGATCGGCGGCAAGTTCGTTCCGGATTATCTTTCCACGGCGGACTGGAGTGGTCACATGCTTGCGCACTGCCTAGCCTACATCGACATGCTCAGCGAGCACTTCTACTCCACGAGCAACATGCATACCGATTTGAAGTTGGAGAAGAAGGTGAACATCGGTCCGCAGTCGCTAATCGAGTGGGAACGCGCGCCAGCGACGCAGGTTCGCGTCAAATTTGAACACTATCAAGAGTATTTGAAGCTGATTCCAGGGCTTAAAGCGAAACCAGTACCAATCGCCCTCGACGAGTGGGCCTACCTGGACAGGGATTCGCCTCGTGGTTCTTACAAGACGGTTCCCGCCTATGCGTGGGCATTTCATGAGATGTTCCGCCACTCGGAACTTTTCCAGCTGGGCGCATTTACCTTCGCCACGGCGATGATCAACGAGGACAGAACCCGCGCTGTACTTAGTCCGACGGGTCTTCTGTTCAAGATGTACCGCGAGCACTTCGGCTCAATCCCTGTGGAAGTTTCCGGAAATTCCCCGCAACCTAAACCGATTTATCCCGCGGGCGGCGACCAGCCCGCCGTGAACCCCGGCAGCGATACCTATCCTTTGGATGTAAGTGCGGCTCTTACAGAGGATCGCAAGACGCTCACGTTCGCGGTGGTGAATCCGTCAGACTCTGAACAGCACCTGACGGTTTCGTTCAATGCTGCCAAGCTCGCAAGCCGCGGTCGTTTGTGGCGCATGGCGCCATCCAGCGTGGACGCAACGAATACCGTGGGACAAAAGCCTGAAGTTGAGATCCAGGAGTTTGAACAGACCTCCGTGCCGGAAGTGATCTCGGTCCCGCCCTTTAGCGTCAGCATCTATTCGTTTCCGATGCAGTAGCTCGTCGGCTATGAATGGAACGGCAGATGAAGTCCCGAGACCACATCTCAAGAAATTATTAAGGGAGGAATTTCGATGAAAGCGAACCGAGTGTGTTGGGTAATTATGCTATCGGTGGCAGTTGCTCCGGCGGCTCGGCTTGGCGCGCAAGTGCAGACCGAAGTGCCCGCGCCGGTTAGCGGCGCAAAAGCGGTGACAGTCGAGCATATCAAGGTGCACGGAACAGCCCTGGAAGGGAACCTGGAGGGGAACGCCGTTGATCGAGACGTGTTCGTGTTCTTGCCGCCCGATTACGCCAAACAGAAATCGCGGCGCTATCCGGTGGTATACGCGTTGCACGGTTATTCGATTGGCGCCGAACAATGGAGCCATGAAATCCATGTGCCGCAGACGATAGAAGGTGCTTTCGCGCAAGGCGCTCGAGAGATGATCGTGGTGTTGCCGGATTCGAAGACGGTACACAACGGCTCCATGTATTCGAGTTCGGTGACGACGGGAGATTTCGAGCAGTTTATTGCGCACGATCTGGTCACGTACGTTGACGCTCATTACCGCACAATTCCCGACCGAATGAGCCGCGGCTTGGTGGGCCACTCGATGGGCGGCTACGGAGCGAGTCGAATCGGAATGAAGCACCCGGACGTGTTTGGGAGCCTATACATTATGAGTCCGTGTTGTATGTCCCCGCGAACCGCCGAATCCCTGAAAGTGGAAGATGAGAAGACACTTGAAGCCGTGAAGACTCCGGAGGATTCGGCAAAGCTGGGGTTCTTTCTACGGGCTCAGCTTGCCACCGCAGCCGCCTGGTCACCCGACCCGAAGAACCCGCCTCTCTTTCTGGATCTGCCTATGAAAGATGGCGCGGTTCAACCAGAAATTCTCGCAAAATGGGCAGCGAACGCGCCGCTCGCGTTTGTGGACCAGTACATTGGCAATCTGCGAAAGTATCGCGCCATTGCGATGGATGTAGGGGACCAAGACGGGTTGCGAGTCGATGCGGGCAAGCTGCATGAAATTTTGGACAAGTACGGAATCGTGAACAGCTTCGAAGTGTATCCGGGGACGCACACAAGCAGGGTGGCCGATCGTTTCCAGAATCACGTACTGCCGTTCTTCGGCCAGAATCTGTGCTCTCAGATGAAAGGTCGCCGTTAGCCGGTTTGAAGTGATTGGGAGGACATTCGCTTGAAACGACTCTTGAGTGGTATTGCCCTATTCCTGGCCGGCACACGGCTTTTTGCCCAGAGCGCGTCTCAACACCCGGAATGGCCCGGCAAGGGACAACTGTTTGTCGGTACGTGTTACCAACCTGTGGATCGCTCTCCCGAACAGATCCGTCAAGATATTCTTCTCATGAAGCAGGCGGGTTTCAAGATGGTGCGGATGGGCGACCTTTCCTGGGATGCGTTTGAACCATCGGAGGGACAGTTTGAATTCAAATGGTTCGACCAGATTCTGGATCAGATGAATGAGGCGGGAATAAAGGTGATTCTCGACATTGGCGGATCACCCGCCCCAATCTGGCTGCACCATAACTATCCTTCGGTGAACCTGGTCAACGAGCAAGGCGCGATCATCCAGCCAGCAGAACGCTATATGGATGACATCAGCGATCCGGTTTATCGAGAGCATGTTCTTCGCCTTGCTGACGAATTAACGCGGCACTACGCGCATCATCCCGCGCTGGCAGCAATCGGATATAACAACGAGATCGGCAATGGTGTCATGTCGTATTCGGCCGAGGATTGCCGGAGATTTGTTGCATGGTTGAAGGCCAAGTACGGAACCATCGCAAACCTCAACAAAGCTTGGGCGACACAACGGTGGTCGCGGCACCTGAATTCGTTTGACGAGGTACAGTTGCCTTACGCCAGCGGTCCGTCTCCGCCAGAACGATACCTTGATCTGCGGCGCTTCTGGTCAGACGTAACCACTTCACTTCTCGAGGATCTGGAGCGGGTACGTGAGCGCAATGTTCCCAATCTCCCAGCGGTTTCAAACCTCTGGGACACCGCCGGACGGCGGGGCTTCGATTACCTGAGTTCTTACAAAAAATATGTGAGCTACGGCGCGGAGGGATTCTATCCAGGAACGTCACTGGACGTCACGTTAGGAGCGCTGCTCGTTCGCGGTGATTTGCCCAATCCAACGTGGTTCAACGAATTCGTCACCGGCAGCGGAGGTTCGTACGGAGGCCCCAAAGGTATAATCCGCATGTGGGCCTATCTGGCCCTGATCGATTACGGACAAACGTTTCTTGCGTGGACGTTCAATACGCATAGGGGCGGCGAGGAACAGGCGCTGTTTGGCCTGCTCGATCACGATGGTACGCCCTCCTGGAAGTATTCGGAGTTCCAGCAGATCGCGAGTGAATTCGCAAAGTTGCAGCATTTGGGCTTCCCGCGTTATCACAAGCCCGATGTTGCCATTGCTTACTCGTTTGACAGCCTTATTGCATCCCATCCCGGGCCAAGCAATACCGCGCGCAGCTACTTCAGCGTGAGTTATACCGACCAGGTCGCCAACGCACTGCAGCCTTTTTTTGAAGACAACATCGACGTCGCCACCATCAATATCGCCCACAGCACCCTCGACTACAAACTCTTGATTGTGCCCGCCGATTACCTCATGGACGCGGCCAGTGCCCAGGCCATCCGGAATTATGTCCGAGACGGGGGTGCGGTGATTATGACCGCGCTCTCGGCCAAGGTGGATGAGAACAATCAATGGTTCGACACGCCGCTTCCGGGACGGTTGAGCGATGTTTTTGGAATACGCACGTCCGAGTTTTACCGCCCGAGCACGCCCCCGGAGATCAGCCTGAACGGCAAAACCGAGAAGGCCAATATCAATTTCTACGAAGTGCTTGAATCGCGCACCGCGAACCCGCTGGCGCTTTTTATCAATACTCCGGAGAAGTCGCCAGCCATCACCGTCAACCGCTTCGGCAAAGGACGCGCCATCTATGTTGCTGTTCCTGCGCAGATGCCAGTTCTTGCTCCGCTGGTGCGCAGCCTTTATGCGGACCTCGGCATCGAGAAGGGACCAGACACTCCGCCGGGTGTCTACGCGCGGGTGGTCGAAGGGCGAACGCTTTATGTAAACACAACCGGGGAAGAGCAAACCCTGCCCATCCGCACCAGGAAGCACGGGACGATTAGCGGTGTGTCTTTTGAGGGCGTTATTCGACTGAAGCCGTATGGTGCGGAGCTGGTGGAGTAAGAGCAACACGGCGTGACTTCCTTGTCTTAGATTATCTCCGGGCTCCGGGAAATGATCCCCGGTGTTGCTGGGACAGTAACGACGAAATTTACTGGGAACGCGTGGCGGAGAGGCATGATGAAGCAACTTCCAGTGGTATTCGCAGCAGTTCTTTTGATCTTGATGGGAATCCTCGCGGGTGGCGCAGCACTCCGGGAGTCCATCGCGGTGGACGAAGTTGCCCATATCGGCGCTGGCGTGAGCTATCTGCAAAAGCTCGACCTGCGCATGAATCTGGAGCATCCGCCACTCGCCAAGGTTCTTGCCGCCATTCCACTCGTACTGGGCGGAGTACGCGCTGACTACTCGGACCCGTCGTGGGTGATCAGCGGTCACGGGTTCGGCGGGATGTTGGGCGAATGGAGTTGGGGCCATTCTGTGGCGCTGCACTGGAACGACCCACGCCCGACGGTGCTGTGGGCGCGGGTACCCATGCTGTTACTAATGTTGGTATTAGGCATAGTTGTATACCGCTTTGGCTCCGAATTGGGTGGCCCGTGGGGTGGCTTGCTGTGCGTGGTGGCCTTTGCGACTACGCCGACGTTTCTGGTTTTTGGGCCGCTGGTGCTTACGGATGTGCCGATTACACTTTTCGCTGTGCTGACCATGTGGAGTTTCGCGTCCCTTTGGAGCGTTCCAAGCCGTCGCGCTGCCGTGATTTTTGGACTACTGCTCGGGGCTGCATTCCTGACGAAATTCTCTTCCGGCCTTCTTCTTTTTTGCTTCCTCGCATTTCGCTTGATTCTGCGCATCGCGCCGCTCCCTGAAATGCCGAAGGAGTGGGAAGAACTACGCTCCTGGCGCCGTGTGCGTGGCCGTTATTTGTGGCGAGGGATCTTCGTGGCGGCTCTGACCGTGTATGTTACGTATTTCATTTTGTCGTGGAGAGAGCCCACCGATTGGCTGGACGTGCTTGGTGGCAGCACGGCGTCGTTGTTTCTCAGGCGCATGCTGATGCCTGCGTATCTTTACCTTCGCGGGCTGGTTTTCTTTGCGTTGACTTCATCGCGGCCCGCCTTTCTTCTCGGGCACTCGTACGCACACGGCGTGTGGTTCTACTTTCCGGTTGTGTTCGTGCTGAAGTCAACGCTGGCATTCCTGTTGATGCTCGTCCTCGCGATACCGATAGCAGTAATGTGGCGTCGAAGCTACGGGGACTCGGCGATCATCCCAGCGGACCGGCAATTTCACTGGCGTGCTGTGTGGGTCTTCCTTCTGGTGATTTCCGGGTTTTGCCTGATCAGCCGCATGACCATCAGCATTCGCCACTTCACTATTCCTATTCTGCTTATGATTCTTCTGCTGGCGCCCGTGCCTCACATGATTAGCGGGCTGCGCGTGCGCGCGGGGCGGATGGCGGGCGTCATGGCTGGTTCCTACGTGCTTCTGGCGATTGCGTCGGTGGTGGTCATTATCCGCGCTTATCCTTATTACTTTCCATTTCTGAACAGTTTGAGGTTCGGACGCCCTGGCTACGAATTGGCGACGGATTCGAACCTCGATTGGAACCAGGCGCTGCCAGAAGTGAACGACTACATCGAGCGGCACGGCTTGAAGGATGTGCTGATTGACGAGTACGGGTTCAACGATCCCACGGTCTATGTGCGAAGCGCACGCTTCTGGAATTGCCAGGAACCTCAGCCTACCGACGGCGGCCACTGGGCCGTGGTCTCCGGGGACATGATCGAGGATGCGCACAATTGCGTTTGGCTGTTGCAATTCCCACACCAGCCGCTCGCGGGTGGCAGCATGTATGTCGTCCAGCTTCCGGAAGTTCTTCCAGCGGTGGGAACGCCCGGTGGACCGCCCACCGCATCTGAGTTCCACGCATTTGGGGTGCCCATGCCCGGCTATTCCGATCCGCGCTTGATTTTCTTGAATTGCGTGAGGGATCCCAACCAACTACAACCCACGATGGACAAAATGATCGCGGAATTCGCGGCCGAGCGTGCCAGACACGCGTCGCAAAGCGGCAAGCACTAAATCGATTGGTTCGAATACGACTACGTCGTTAAGCGAGCGAACTAATGGGAAGAGCTTTGTAGTTCAGCGATGGTCTGGCGGATGTAATCGGCGCGCGGGTTTTTGGGATCTTCCTGCAGCAAAAGCTGCAATTGCGCGATCATCTGTGGAATCTGGTTCATGTGCTGGTAGGCGGCCGCGGCAGTGTAATGAACGGTCGCGTAGCCCGCGTGGGGCAGGTCGTGAACCTTGTTAGCGTCATCGATGGCCTGTTGGTCGTGGCCGAGCATGAAGTCGATGCGGACGCGGAGGGCCAGCGCTTCTACGTTGTTAGGGCTGGCCGTTAGCGCCTTATCCAGTTGTTGCTTGGCTTGCTCGGGTTTGTGATCGGCCACGTCCAGGTGAGCAAGGCTGATCAGCGCCGGAACGAAATTGTCGTTGATTTTCAATGCGTTTTGCAAAGCCTGGCGTTGCGCCTCTGGTTTGTCGAGGTGAGAATAGGCGACCGATAGATTGTAGTACGCGGAAGCATACTGCGGATAAAAGGATACGGCTTTATTGAAATGCTCGGCGGCCTTTGCCCAATTGCTGTGCTGCATTTCGGCGTTGCCACGGTCCAATTCCCGGGAGGCTTGCTTGGGGACATCGAGTTCGGAGACGGGAACGGTTCCGCCCATGCCGTTTTTGGTGTCGGAATTAGGTTCGGTGGCTTTGCGGACAGCAAGCATTTGGCTCACGAAGACTTGGCCATCCTGGATGTGGATGATGTCGCTTAGCTTCGTCTCCACGCCCGGGCCGGAGACCTCAATCCGGTAGTCTCCGGGAAGAAGGCCAGGGAACTCCGCAGAGCCGGAGGAATCGGTGACGACCACGGAAAGTGGCACGGCCGTGGCGAGACCCTGCAGAAGCTGAACGCGAGTGCCCTGCGGGACATGCCCGCCGGTGACAAACGCCACGTCAACCCGCAAAGTGTTTACGGTCTGATTTTGAACATTCGCGGAGTACTGGGCACGGGCGGGAATGGCGGCGAAAAGCAAAAATAGAAACAAGCGACGCCACATTTTGAGGTCCTCCCCCACGTTGAAAAGAGAAGGAGCGGCGGAAGGGAACCGCGGAACACATTGTATAACAAAATGGCCGTTAACGTTACCATTATCCCGGAAATGAGACTTTTATTGGCTGGGTCAGATAGAATCAGGTCTGGAATCTGAATTTCAGGGCAACAATCCAAAGGTCAGACTTTGACTTTTCCCGCACGAAAAATCAGCCGCGCGTCTCTCCTGGTGGCGCTGGTGCTTGCGCTGGCTTACCTAGTCCACTCGGAAACCAGGCAAGAAACTGTCGGCCGCGCGGCGAAGATTAAATTTGCCCTGCAGAACTTACCTTTTCGGTTGGATTCCGACGAAACATTGAAGACCCCCCACGCGCCGGCAACGATGGCGGGCGGCGTTGCCGTGTTCGATTACAACCGCGACGGACGGCCCGATATCTTCTTCACGAACGGCGCAAACATCGAAACCCTCAAAAAGGATTCGCCAAAATTCTTTAACCATCTTTATCGCAATGAGGGCAATGGTGTGTTTACCGACGTCACGGAAGAAGCGGGGTTAAGCGGAAGCGGCTATGACATTTGTGCAGCGGTGGCCGACTATGACAATGACGGCTATCCGGATCTGTTCGTGGGCGGTGTTCACGGCAACCACCTTTATCACAACAATGGGAACGGCACGTTCACTGACATTACCGCCAAAGCTGGGTTGGATCATGCGGTGGATCCTAAATATGGCCCGCTGTGGACAGCGGCGGCAGCTTGGGTGGACGTGAATAATGATGGTCTGCTCGATCTCGTTGTGATTAATTATTTGCAATGGAATGTGAAGACCGAAACGCTCTGCCCCTACCGGGGTGGATACGACTACTGCGCTCCCGAACGGTACGGAGGACAACCCAATCAACTGTTTTTGAACCGTGGCGATGGAACCTTTGACGATGCCTCCGAGAAATGGGGTCTTCGCGCTTTTGTCGGGAAAGGGATGGGGATTGGGGTTGCCGATTACGATCTGGATGGCCGGCCCGACTTGTTTGTAACCAACGACACGATGTACAACTTTTTATTCCATAATACGGGACAGAAGTTCGAAGAAGTAGGTTTTTCGCAGGGCGTAGCGCTTCCCGAGGAAGGAAGATTCGTCTCTGGGATGGGGCTCGATTTTCGCGATTTTAACAACGATGGCTATCCGGATATCGTTTTCGTCGCGTTGAATGATCAGACGTTTCCAATCTTCATGAACAGGCGCGGCGAAGGGTTCGAAGAAATCAGCTTCCAGACAGGCATGCGGCAGATATCGCGAACGATGTCCGGATACGGTCCAGGTTTTTTCGATTTTGATAATGACGGCTGGAAGGATCTGTTTGTTTCGCGCGGGCATGTCGAGTCCATCAGCGCGCCGGTCTTCAATGTAGACCAGTACAACACCGTGTTTCGGAATCCGGGCCAGAATGGAAAATGGCAAGCCTTAACGGAAGAAGCGGGTTTTGCGGCATCACCCGCTGCGCGGCATCGTGGCGACGGCTTTGCAGACTTCGACGGAGACGGTCGAGTAGACGTGGTAGTAACCGCGTTGGGCAGAAATCCGGAGATTTGGATGAACCGTACGGAGAACGCGGGGCACTGGTTGGATATTGCGCTGGAAGGTACCAAGAGCAACCGCGATGGCATAGGTGCGCGGATTAAGGTGGTCACTGCGGCGGGCGAGCAATACAACCATATGACGACCAGCGTGGGTTATGCGTCGTCGAGTTACGGTCCCGTGCATTTTGGACTCGGCGATGAGCGAACCGTAAAATTGCTCGAAATTTATTGGCCATCGGGAATTGTTCAGAGCCTCAAGGACGTGGCTGGGGATCGTATTCTCCAGGTCAAGGAGCCCGGGAAGTGATAAGAACCAGCTTTTTCGAAATTCGAGGAGCTAATGCGGGTCTGAAACCGTAGGGAGTTTTTTGACCTTCTGAGCTAATTCTTCGTCTTCTTTTTTCTTGAGTTCGCGCACCGTAGCAAATTCCTTTTCGGCGGCGGCTTGATTGCCCATCAACTGATGGACATGCCCCAACCGGAAGTGCGCGTCGGACTGACTGGGACTTAAGCTGACAGCATGTTGAAGGGCTGCCAGCGCTTCAGGATAATTTTTCTGGTCCACCAGAATGCTGGCGATATCCAGATAGACGAGGTAATTGTTCGGTTGCACGTGGGCAGCTTTTTGCAATAGCGGCAGGGCTTTCTCCTCGTCCCCTTGCTTAAGGGCAATGTCTCCCAGATAGGCGAGAGCTTCCCCGCTATCGGGCACTATGGCCAGTTCTGCCTGTAGTGCCTTGACGGCGTCGTCGTACTTTTCTGCTTTCCAGTATTCGTAGCCGAGAGCAAGGTGCAGGTCCGGCTCTTGAGGAGCTAATTGAATGGCCTGCTGAAACTCGGAGATCGCGTCTTCGGTCTTATCCTCACCGTCCAGAGCTCGTCCAGTGAGCAGGTGTATGGCAGAGGAGTTGGGATTGAGTTCCTCGAGCTTTTTGAATTCTTCCAAGGCACACGAATAGTTTTTGGCCGATAGGCAGCTTTGTGCCAAGGTCTGATGCAGTTCCTTGTTGTCGGGCTCGGAATTCGCTGCGATCTGGAGGTACTTGATGGCCTCTTCGAAGCGCTTGGCCCCATAGTAGCTTAGACCGAGCAGCGTGGTCGCCTGCAAATTCCGGGGGTCGGCTGCAACCGCCGAACGCAACGGTGGGATGGCCGCTTCCAATTTGCCTTGTTTGAATTCTGCCAGACCCAAATTGAGTTGCACGCCGGGCAGACGGGGGTCCAAAGCAATGGCTTTCCGGTAAGCCGCGGCAGCTTCTGAATACTTCTGCTCTCGGGACAGCACGAAACCGAGATTCGCGTAAGCCAAGGCGTCGTCAGGCTTGCGTTGAACAATGGCAAGCCAGGCCCGTTCAGCGTCCGCGAACCTACCTTCCTGCGCCAACGCAGACGCATCCGCGGGCGTCACAGGCTGGTCCTGCGCTTTCAGCAAGCACGCGAAAAACACAATAAGCAACGTAAATCTACTTATGACGGCGCGCTCGCAAGGGTTCATGAAGAGTTTTTAACGCTTTGAGCGCCGAAACGAAAGAGCTTTTCGTTTAGCGGACTCCGGTCATAACATCGACCGTTAATTGGTCGAGCCGCTCGTAGGGGAGGCGTTTGCGCAGGATGGCATCCGTATCAAAAACGTGCGCCAGCAGAGCTTCCGATCCTTTTTTGGAATATGTCCCGATCTGCGGGATGCGTTTTCCGTTGCGAGAGATTTCGCGCAGAATGGACTGGATTTCCTTATCGGCGTTCCAACGTTCGGCCTTCTCCTTGAGAATGAGATAGGTCCGCATGCAACCGCGCGCGAAATCCTTCACGCCGGCACAGTCTTCGGTACGGTAAGCGTGAGCGTCGAAGTGGCGAGGCCCTTGGTAGCCCACATCTTCAAGAAACTTTACCAGCCAAAACGCTGACTTCGGATTGGCGGAGCCGAAGCGCAAATCCTGGTCGAACCTGCCTGGCATCTGGTCATTCAAGTCGATGTGAAAGAGTTTGCCTGCTTCCCAGGCCTGCGCCACTCCGTGAACGAAATTCAAACCGGCCATTTGCTCGTGGGCCATTTCCGGATTCACACCCACCATTTCCGGGTGATCCAGCGTGGAGATAAATCCCAAGTAGTGGCCGGTGGTGGACATGTAAAGATCTCCGCGAGGCTCGTTGGGCTTGGCTTCTAGAGCGAACTGGAATCGGTAGCGGCGATCCAGATTGTATTCGCAAAGATAGTTGACGGCTTCGCGCAAGCGTTTAACCGCTTCGTCAGGACGGCGGCAGCCATCGGTTTCTACGCCTTCGCGCCCGCCCCACAGGACAAAGATCGTCGCTCCCAGCTCTGCTCCGAGATCCATGGCACGCATCGTTTTTTGTACGGCATAAGCGCGAACCTCAGGGTCATTAGCGGTGAACGCACCATCGCGAAAAACGGGATGAAAGAACAAAGAGACCGTGGCCATGGGAACTACGAGTCCGTATTCCTTACAAGCTTTTTTGAACTCGCGCACGATGGCATCGCGCTCAGCGGGGGTGGCATCGATGGGCACCAAGTCATTGTCGTGAAGGTTTACGCCCCAGGCGCCAACTTCAGAAAGCGTTCCGACGATCTCGACCGGAGACTGCGCAGGACGGACCACGTCTCCAAAGGGATCGCGGCCGCGATTGCCAAGTGTCCATAGGCCGAAGGAAAATTTATGTTCTGGTTTTGGCTGGTATGATCCGTTATTTCCCATGATTATCTCCTCATCGGCTGCAATTGCGCGAGCACAGGTGATTGGAGTACACCCGCTTCACGAGAGGCAAGGCTAGAAGAAGCCCCTGAGCGGAATCGATGAAGCGGCAGTAAAAGAGAGAAAGCCGCTGCATATGGGAAGGCCTCGACAAACCTGGAGCGTGCCGTACCTTAATAGCGTGTACGTTAACGACTGAACTATAGTATCATGCGTTCAGCGCATTGCAAGAATTCAGAAATTCAATACTTCTGACCGGAGATACCCGTGAAACTGGCCCAGCCTACCCCTGGCGTTTTCCCGGCTTGCGTCGCGCCTCCATTTCTTTTTGACTTATGGCTAGCTTTGGGGGACGGCCGGCGAAGCTCTTCGCCATGGCGTGCATGAAACAAATCAATGCGGAGAAGCAGACAAAATGAAGAAGCAACTCGCTGATTCGAAAAGACGCAAGCCAGGACCACCATACAAAAATCCGAAGCTTTCTTCCGCGCTTCGAGTCAAAGATCTACTCCAGCGGATGACGATCGAGGAAAAAGCCGCGCAGATGGTGTGCGTCTGGAGGGAGAAGGCCGACAAGCTCGTGGATGCGGAAGGGGATTTCGACTGCGCAAAAGCGAAGGCCGCATTCTCCGACGGATGCGCGCCAGGCCAGGTGGGTCGTCCGAGTGATGCGGGAAAAGGGAAGAATGCCCGAGGAATGGCGGAACTCACGAACGCGATTCAGAAGTTTTTCGTAGAAGAGAGCCGTTTGGGCATTCCCGTGATTTTCCACGAAGAGTGCCTGCATGGACACGCCGCTGTGGAGGGAACCAGCTTCCCTCAGCCCATCGCCCTGGGCGCGACATTCAACCCGGAGTTGGTCGAGTCCATCTTCACCGCAACGGCACTGGAAGCGCGTTCGCGCGGAGCGCACCAGGCGCTGACGCCGGTGATCGATGTGGCCCGTGAGCCGCGCTGGGGGCGAGTGGAAGAAACCTATGGCGAAGATCCCTACCTGGTTTCACGGCTGGGCATTGCGGCGGTTCGAGGGTTCCAGGGAACAAGGAAATTCCGAGACCGCAAGCATTTGATTGCCACGCTGAAGCACTTTGTTGGTCACGGCCAGCCCGAATCGGGCATGAATTGTGCTCCGGCAAACGTGTCGATGCGAGTACTGCGCGAGACGTTTCTCTACCCGTTCAAAGAGGTGCTGAAACACGCGGCTGCTCTGAGCGTGATGCCCTCATACAACGAAGTCGACGGCGTACCGTCGCATACAAACCGGTGGTTGCTGCGAGATGTGCTGCGTAAAGAGTGGGGTTTTGAAGGGTTCGTCGTCTCCGATTACTTTGCGATTTGGGAACTCGGCTACCGGCCGGACACGCACGGTCATTTTGTGGCCAAGGACAAACTGGATTCCTGCGCGCAGGCTGTCCGCGCCGGTGTCAACATCGAGTTGCCAGATCCTGATTGCTACCTGCACCTCCCGGAACTCGTGCGAAAAGGTGAGCTCAAGGAAAGGGAACTCGATGAACTGATTGCACCGATGCTCTACTGGAAATTCGAGATGGGGCTGTTCGATGATCCTTACGTTGACGTAACCGAGGCCGAGCGCGTTGCGGGATGCGAAGCACACCGAGCGGTGGCTCTGAAAGCTGCGCATGAGGCCATCACGCTACTCAAGAACGAGAACCATCTGGCACCACTAAACTTGCAAGAAATCAAAAGGATTGCGGTGATTGGTCCGAATGCTAATCGCACGCTGCTGGGTGGATACAGCGGTGTGCCGAGACACGAGATTACGGTTTTGGAGGGCATCAAGGAGAAAGTTGGAAAACGGGCGGAGGTCGTATACAGCGAAGGCTGCAAAATTACCATCGGGGGTTCGTGGAACCAGGATGAAGTGGTTGCCAGTGACCCCGGGGCCGATCGCAAGGGAATTGCCGAGGCGGTAGAAGTGGCCAAGAAGGCTGACGTCATCGTGCTGGCCATCGGCGGAAACGAGCAAACATCGCGGGAAGCCTGGGGCTTAAACCACATGGGCGATCGCGCGAATCTCGATTTGATTGGCAGGCAAGAAGAACTGGCGAAGGCTATGGTTGCCACCGGGAAGCCGGTAATTGTCTTCTTGTTCAATGGGCGGCCCCTCACGATCAATTATTTGACGCAGAACGTGCCGGTGATTTTCGAATGCTGGTATCTCGGCCAAGAAAGTGGCCGAGCCGTGGCGGATGTGCTGTTCGGCGATTACAACCCGGGTGGAAAATTATCGATTTCGTTTCCGCGTTCAGTGGGACACGTACCGGTGTTTTACAACTACAAGCCATCTGCCCGGCGGGGCTATCTGTTCGACGAGGTTTCGCCGCTGTACGCATTCGGATTTGGCCTGAGTTACACGAGCTTTGCTATCAGCAACCCGCGGCTGACAAAAAAGACCATTCGCCGGGATGGCTCGACCCGCGTTCTGGTGGACATGACCAATACCGGGAAGCGCGAAGGAACGGAAGTTGTGCAGCTGTACATACGAGATCTGGTGAGTTCAGTGACCCGACCAATTAAAGAGCTGAAGGCGTTCCGGAAAGTCACGCTGCAGCCCGGGGCGAGCACTACGGTGGCCCTGGAAATTACGCCAGATCAGCTGGCTTTTTACGACGTGAACATGAACTACGTGGTTGAACCAGGTAAGTTCGAAATTATGGTCGGCAATTCATCGCGAGATGCCGACCTACAGAAGTTGGTGTTGGAGGTAAGAGCTTAGGGTCTACAGCCCAAGAGCGAGG
>Ga0335076_10000871_pt1 | contig 28657 bp, 22 predicted proteins | sample Lox_Sample_25_FD_206717 | JGI IMG/M metagenome (GOLD analysis project Ga0335076, IMG submission 206717) | Soil microbial communities from Loxahatchee National Wildlife Refuge, Florida, United States - Lox_Sample_2.5 | ecosystem: Environmental > Terrestrial > Soil > Wetlands | place: USA... | reverse complement strand
GCGCCGGCGGCACCGAGAAGACGTTCGGCTGGATCGCGAGGTCTGCCGACGGCTGGCTGACCACGCCCGGCGAGACGGACCTGGAGGCCAAGCTCGGGCTGCTCCGCCGGGCGTGGCGCGACGCGGGCCGTGACGGCGCGCCGCGGGTGCACGTGCTCGCGGGGCGGCCCGACCCGGACCTGCTCGCACGCTGGCACGAGATCGGCGTCACCGACGTCGCGTTCGGCATGCCGGACCGGGCCGAGGACGAGGTGGTCGGCTACCTTGGCCGGCTTGCCGGGCGGCTCGGCATCGCGACGGCCGGCGCTGCCTGACGTGGCCGCGCGCGCGCCCGAGCCGTTGCTGCTCGTAGCCGGGGAACTGCGGCCCGCATCCGGCGGCGCGGTGTTCGCGATCACGAACCCGGCCACGGCCTGCGTCATCGGCTCCGCGCCGGATGCCTCCGAGGCGGACACGGACGCGGCCATCGCCGCCGCCAGGCGGGCGTTCGACGAGGGTAGCTGGGCCGCCGACCACCGGTTTCGCGCGCACTGCCTGCGCCAGCTGAAGGCGGCACTGGACAGCGAGTACGAGACGCTGCGGGACGTCACGATCGCCGAGGCAGGGGCACCCCGGATGTGGGTCGACGGGCCGCAGCTGCGGCTGCCGATCGACGGCCTCGACTACCTGATCGGCCTGCTGGACACGTATCACTGGGAGCACGACCTGGGCCCGGCGGCGCCGATGGGCATGCCGACGAGCCGCCGGGTGTACCGGGAGCCGGCCGGGGTCGTCGCCGCGATCACGCCGTGGAACTTCCCGAACCAGATCAACCTGGCCAAGCTCGGGCCGGCCCTCGCCGCAGGCTGCACGGTAGTGCTGAAACCCGCGCCGGATACGCCGTGGACCGGTGCTGAGCTGGGCCGGCTGATCGCCACCGGCACCGACATTCCCGCCGGGGTCGTGAACGTGCTGACCTCCAGCCGGGCCGGCCCCGGGCGGCAGCTCACCCGCGACCCGCGGGTGGACATGATCTCGTTCACCGGCTCGACCGCGACCGGCAGGGACGTGATGGCCGCCGCCGCGCCGACGCTGAAGAGGATTTTCCTCGAACTCGGCGGCAAGTCCGCGGCCGTGGTGCTGGACGACTACGACGCAGCCGCGGCCGCCGCGCTGACGGCATTCACCGCGTGCATCCACGCCGGGCAGGGGTGCGCGCTCACCACCCGGCTGATAGTGCCCCGAGCGCGCTATGACGAGGCGGTCAGCGCCGCGGCGCATGCTATGCGCGGTGTGACCGTGGGCGACCCGGCGGATCCGGCGACCGTCTGCGGGCCGGTCATATCCGCGGGCCAGCGGGACCGGGTCGAGTCCTACCTTGCCTCCGCGGCCGGCGACGGCGGGACGTTCGCCTGCGGCGGCGGCCGGGTGGCGGGCCGGACCGCCGGCTACTGGATCGAGCCGACGGTGATATGCGGCCTGGACAACTCGGCGCGCGCCGCCCGGGAGGAGATCTTCGGCCCGGTGCTCGTCGTGCTGGCGCACGACGGCGACGCGGACGCGGTGCGGATCGCCAACGACTCGCCGTACGGCCTGTCGGGCGCCGTCTTCAGCGCGGACAGCGGCCGCGCCCGCGCCGTCGCGGCCCGGCTCCGCACCGGCACCGTCGGCATCAACGGCGGCGTGTGGTACGCCCCGGACGTGCCGTTCGGCGGCTACAAGCAGTCCGGCACCGGGCGCGAGATGGGCGTGCCGGGGTTCGAGGAGTACCTGGAGATCAAGGCGGTCGCGGAGTCGATATGAAGCTTGACAGCAACCTCGCCGACGTGGTCGGCGCCATCGCCGCCGCGCTGCCCGACCGGTGCGCGCTGGTCTGCGACGGCGAGCGGCTCAGCTACCCCGAGCTGATGCAGCGCAGCACCCGGGTGGCGCGGTACCTGATCGCGGCCGGGATCCAGCCCGACGACACCGTCGGGCTGTACATGCTGAACTCCGCCGCCTACATCGAGTCCCTGCTTGGCTGCATGCTGGCGCGGGCCATCCCGGTGAACATCAACTACCGATATACAGGCAGCGAGCTGGCGCATCTGTTCGGCGGCGCACGGCTCTCCGCCCTCGTGGTCGACGCCGAGCACGCGCCGCTCGCGGCGGCGGTGGCGGCCGGCTGCCCGTCGCTGCGCGTCGTGCTCGTCGCGGGCACCCCCGCGCAGCCCGTCGTCTTCCCCGGCTCGGTGTCAGCCGCCGATTACGCCGCGGCCGTGGCGGCAGCGCCGTCCGGGCTGCCGGACAACAACCGCAGCGGCGACGACAAACTGATCATCTATACCGGCGGCACGACGGGGCTCCCCAGGGGCGTGCTGTGGCGGCACGAGGACTTCTTCTTCTCCGCGCTGGCCGGCGGGAACCACTACGGCCCGCCCCGGCTGAGCCTCGGCGAGATCGTCACCGCGGCCGCGGCGGTGCCGTCGGCTGGCTACCTGATCACCGCGCCGATGATGCACGGTGCGGGCACCTACACGCTGTTCTCCGCGCTCCTGCTCGGCTCGAAGGTGGTGATCAGCCGGAGGTTCGACGCAGCGGCGACCCTCAGGCTGGTGGCGCAGGAGCGCGCGATGGCCCTCGCCGTGGTCGGCGACGCGATGGCCAGGCCGCTCGCGGACGAGCTGGCCGGCCACCCCGGCGAGTACGACCTGTCCTCGCTGTTCATCTTCGGGTCGGGCGGCGCGCTGCTGTCGGCGAGCGTGCGGGCGCAGCTGCAGCAGCTGTGCCCGGATCTCTACATCACCGACCGGTTCGGCGCGTCCGAGACGGGCACCGACGGCCAGCTCGACCGCGGCGAGGACGGCCGGCAGCGGCTGGCGCACGGCGGCAGCATCCAGGTCCTGGACGACGCGCTGCGGCCGGTGACACCGGGGCAGATCGGCAGGATCGCGAAGTCCGGCCACGTGCCGCTGGGTTACTTCGGCGACGACGCGGCCACGCGCGCGACGTTCCCCGTCCTGGACGGCGTCCGGTGGGCGGTGCTCGGAGACCTGGCGAGAGTCGACGAGGACGGCTCGATAGTCGTGCTCGGCCGCGGGTCGACGTGCATCAGCACCGGCGGTGAGAAGGTGTTCCCCGAGGAAGTCGAGCAGGCGCTCAAGGCGCACCCGGCGGTGCTGGACGCCGTCGTCGCGGGCGTGCCCGACGAGCGGTTCGGCGAGCGGGTCGGCGCGGTGGTCGCCCTCCGGCCGGGCGCAACGGCGGAGGCCGGCCTGCTGCGCGAGCACTGCCGGGAAAGCCTGGCCGGCTACAAGGTGCCGGCCAGGATCGAGTTCGTCCCGGTCCTGGTGCGCTCGCCGAGCGGCAAGGCGGATTACCCGTGGGCCCGCGGCGTCCTGGCCGGCGGCACCGCGCCGGTCACAGCGAGCGGAGCACCCTGATCCGGTCGGCCCGCGACCTGATCCCGGCGCTGGTCTGCGCGCCGACCGCGTCGAAGCCGTGCGGCAGTCCGGGGTGGACGTGCAGTTCCGCGGAAACGCCCGCGGCAGCCAGGCACCGCGCGTACTCCACGTCCTCGGCGCGGAAGATGTCGAGCTCGCCCACCTCGATGTAGGCGGGCGCCAGGCCGCTGAAGTCGGTGAGCCGGGCGGGCGCGGCGACCGCGGGCACGTCCCCGCTGCCGCGCAGCTCGCCGAGCAGCGCGCCCCAGCCCGTCAGGTTGCTGTCGTAGGTCCAGGTCACGAACGGGAGCAGCGCCGGGTCGGGCACCACGTTGCGGTCATCGAGCATCGGGTAGACGAGGATCTGCCTGGCCAGCGGCACACCCCGGTCCCTGGCCAGGATCGCCGTCGCGGCCGCGAGCCCGCCGCCCGCGCTGTCCCCCATGACCGCGATCCTGGCGCCATCGATGCCGAGCCCGGACGCGTGCTCGTGCAGCCACCCCAGCGCGGCGAAGCAGTCCTCGGCCGGGGCCGGATGCGGGAATTCCGGGGCCAGCCGGTAGCCGACCGCGAGCAGCGGCACGCCGGACTCGGCCGCGTAGCCCGCCGACGCCTTGTCGTACAGGTCGATGCTGCCGAGCACCATCCCGCCGCCATGAAGGTAGACGACCGCGGAGCCCGGCTGCTCCGCGCCCGCCCTGCGGTACAGCCTCGCGGCTATCGTCGCGCCCTGGTAACCGCGGACCTGCACGTCGGTCCGCGCGACGCCCGGCACCTCCGGGGCCGCCGCGGCCAGCTGCGTGAGGCCGGCGGTGCCGTTCTCCCGCAGCGTCTTCCAGTCACCCGGCGGGGCAGGGTTTGCCATCAGCGCGTCCAGCAGCGGCGCGATGACGGCAGCGAACTCGGCGTCGTAGCAGAAGCTCACGGCGTCGCCTCCGGATGTCAGGCGGACTGGGCAGCAACCTGCCTCAGTATGCCGGCCAGGTCGATATCGCCGGAAGAAAGCGCCGCCGTGACTCCGCCGTCGACGAGCAGGTCGGCGCCGGTGATGTAGCTCGCGCCGGGGCCGAGCAGGAACTCCACGGCGGCGGCCACGTCATCGGCGGTCCCGATCCGCCGGGCCGGCGAGCCGTCGATCATCGACTGGACGGCTCCGCCGATCGGGCTGTCCAGTTCCGCCCTGCCGAGCGCGGTCGAGATCACCCCGGGACTGACCGAGTTGATCCGGGCGCCGCGCCGCCCCCAGGACGCGGCCGCATGCCGCACCCGCAGCACGTTCGCGTGCTTGGCAAACGCATAGGCGTGCCCGCCGGACCCGAACCTCTCCGCCGCTGCGAATGGCAGGCCGCCCAGCTCGTCGGCGGGGACGCTCGCAAGCCGGCGTTCCTGGTCGGCGGGGAGCCCGCCCAGGGTCCGGCCCGCCATGCTGGCGATCACCACGCCGGCGCCGCCGGGCGCGATCACGCGGCCGAACTCCTCGACCACGTAGCCGACGCCGCACAGGTCGACCGCGAGGATGGCCGGCACGGGAGCCTGCGCGGGGGAAACACCCGCGGTGTGCACAACCTGGCGCGGCGTTCCCATCCCCGCGGCGAGCCCGGCCAGGCCGGCGACCGCGCCATGATCCGCGACATCGGTCTGCCGCGTGGTCACCTGGTACCCCTCGGCGCGCAGCACCCGCGCCGCGGCGTCGAGGCGCTGCGGGCTGTTGTCGGCCAGCAGCAGTGACCGGCCTGCCCCGATCCGGCGCGCCGTCGCCAGGCCCATGCCGCCGGTCCCGATGATGACCAGGACATCCTGTGACATTGGCACCCTCCGGCCGCAACTCTAGCGGTATCGGCTGACGCAGGCTGTCAGCCGAGGGCGGCTATCGTCCGCGGATGCCATTCCGTGCCAAGTACCTGCACGCGTTCCCCGCCTTCGGCCTGGCCGGACGCCACATCAAGCCGTACCACATCACCAGGGAGCCGGACGGCGTGCTGGCACCCGAGATAGTCCGCGCGGCGTACGCGATGGCCGCCGTCCTGGCCACGCCGGCCGACGACGAGATGCCGCCGGCCTCGTGGCTGGTCCTGCACGAGGGCAGGGGCGCGATGTACCTCTGCCTGTACGACTGGGTGTGGGGCAACGCGATACAGGCCGGCACCGCCGCCGCCGGCGAGCCGTTCCTCGGCTGCGCCGACGACGACCTGACGCACTTCATCGTGCCCGTTCGCGCCATGGTCGGCTGCGTCTGGGAGCTTGCGACGCTGGAGCACGAGCGCGCCGCGTGGGTCCGGCACATGCTGGCGCCGGACAGCCCGGATCTGAACTCCTACCTCGCCGACCGGGTCACGGAGGGGCCGGCGGGACTGGTCCCCGCCGTCCGCGGCGGCACGCTGCGCTCCGGCTAGCGCGGCGGCCGGGCGCAGCCGCCGGCAAAGAGCCGGATAGGCGGCGAACGAGTACCGACACGGCGCATCCGAGCAGGCCAGGATGATCTTCTCTCGCTCCGCCTCACGGCGCCCCCCGGGCGTAACGTTGCCGACGCTTCATCTAGATCACCAGGCGGGCGCGGCGGGGGGATTCGCGGTACAGGCGCCTGGCCGATATCTCGATGTTCCGTTAGGGGGCAAGGCAACAGTGCGGTATCTATCGTTGCGTAAACCGGTGGGACTGGCGGTCGCCACGACCGTCGTGATGGCCGGTACTATCACCGCCGGAGTGGCCCTGGCAAACAGTCCGGACACTGGTGTCATCAACGGCTGCATCAACGACTTCACCCGGGTTCTGCGCATCTCCAGCCACTGCCGCCCGGGCGAGCAGGCAATCTCATGGAACCAGGCCGGACCCTCGGGCCCGGCCGGTCCTTCGGGTGCCGCCGGGCCTTCAGGCCCCGCCGGTCCTTCGGGTGCCGCCGGCGCCGCGGGTCCGTCCGGCCCGGCCGGGCCGTCGGGTCCCGCCGGAGTCGGACCGTCAGGTCCTGCCGGGCCGTCCGGTGCTGCCGGGCCGTCCGGTGCTGCCGGGCCCTCCGGTCCCGCCGGTCCTTCGGGTGCGCCCGGACCCTCCGGTGCGGCAGGCCCGTCCGGCGCGGCCGGGCCCTCTGGCGCGGCAGGCCCGTCCGGCGCGGCCGGGCCCTCCGGTCCCGCCGGTTCGGCGAACGCGACGGTGATCAGCCTTAGCTCGCCGGTCAGGCTGACTCCGTCCGGCTCGCCCGTGACGGTGCTGTCGCTGCCGCTGTCGCCGTCCGGCGCGACTCACTACGTGTTCTTCGCCAACGTCGGCCTGCGCGGCGCCCTGTTCGGCGGGTCGGTGACCTGCACCCTCAGTAACGGCAGCACGCTCGACACGGAAACCGTGAACAGGCTGAGTCTGGGTTCTCGCGCGCAGCTGGTCCTCACCGGCAGCGACACGCTCTCGTCCTCGGCAACCGTGGTGCTGGCCTGCAGGTCGACCAACTCGTCCAACGAGGCCGTCACCGGCAACATCACGGCCATTCAGGTGGCGTCGCTGAGCTAGCGGCTCCGGCAGCAGCGGGCCGCCGCATCGTCCGATGCGGCGGCCCGCTTTCGCTGCTGGCTAGCTGACCTTCACGCTCGATGTGGTCGCCGTGCCGCTGGCGAAGCCAGCGAGGTGCGCGGTAACCCGGCAGCTGACCTTCTTGCCTCGCTCGGAACGCGTGAGCCTGAGCGTCGACTTCGTCGCGTGCCTGATGACCTTGCCGTTGAGCAGCCACTGGTAGGTGAACTTGGCTCCGCGCGGCCAGGTGCCGGAGTGCACCGTCTCCACCTTGCCGGCCTTGTGCGAGCCGGACAGGGCGGGCTTCTTTGACGGCTTGAGCGCCTTGCCCAGGATCACCGTCACCGGTGTGCTGGTCATCGGGGCGCTCACCGGGCCGGTGCCGTCGCGCACCGTCACCTGGCAGGCGAGCGTCTTCTTGTAGGCCGACCCCGGCACCGTCAGGCTCGAGCCGGTGCCGATCGACGCGCCGTTCGCCAGCCAGGTGTAGCTCGGCGCGACGCCGAAGTCGAGTGTGCCGTCGCTGCAGGTCTCCCGCTGGCCGGCCTGATGCGGGCCGGCCATGGCCGGCGCGTTCGCGACCGGGTTCACCGTGTAAGCCAGCGGGCTGGACGTCGAGCCGGTGTAGCTCGAGCTGTCGGTGGGCGTGAACGTCGCGGTCAGCTCCCCGGCGTTGGCTCCGCTGGGCGCGCTGGGCAGCAGTCCGGACGTCGTGAGTGCCGCGACCCCCGTGGAGTCGACGGCGGCCGAGCCCAGTGGCGTGGCGACGCCGTCGAATACCTGGTCGAACTCGATCGATCCGCCGGGGATGGTCGAGTCGCTGGCGGTGACCGTCGCCGTCAGCGTGACCGGCGAGCCCTGCTGCGCGGATGCCGCCGGGCTGGCGGCCAGCGTGGTCGTGGTGGCCGGCGTCGTGGTGCCGGCGCTCGGATAGACCTCGGTCCAGGTACCGGCGTTGGGATCCACCAGGACGTCGGCGTCCCAGTACTGACCGTTGGGACCGCTGCCCACGCCGCCAGGGCCGGTCGTCAGCAGCCGGATCTGGAATACGTCGGCATAGCCGGGCTGTGTCTGCGCGGGCACCGATGCGATGAAGTTCGACAGGTCGGCGTCGGCGGACGCAAGCGTGACGACCGGATCGGTGGCGGTGTTCAGCGGCGCGGGCGCGCTCGGGTTCGGGAACGCGGTCGAGGAGGAGGCCAGCGAGACGAAGAAGCTCGGCGGCTGCTCCCCGAACGACGGTGCGGCGAAATAGAGTGTCGCCTTGGTGCCGGCGAACGGGTCCGCGGTCGAGGCCTCGGCGTAGTCGAACAGGTGGGCGAGATTGGTTCCGCTCGTGACGACCTGGCCCGCGGAGTTGTAGAAGGTCAGGGTGCCGTAGTCGGGCGTCGTCGACGTCCCGAAGTTGGTCGCCGGGTCCGGCTCCCACGGCGGCGTCCCGGCCGCCGACGCCGGCAACGCCAGCAGCGGCAGCGCCAGCGCCGCCATGACCGCTGTGACGGCGCCGACCGCCACAGTTCTGTTGATTCGCACAGTCGATCCTCTCGGTAATCTCGGTCATCCCGGCCAGCCGGCGCGGTGCCGCTGGCTTGTCTGCGGGGGTCGGCTGGCTGCGCTCAGCTGGCGGCGCGCCGGCGGCGGGCGATCAGGAAGATGGCGGCCCAGACGACCGCGAGGGCGCCGACCGCGATGCCGGCGACCTCGCCGCCGCTCATGCCGCTCGAGGAGTCGGCGGATGCCAGCCGCGCCGAGCCTGCGGCGCCGGATCCTCCGGACGACCCGCCCGCGGCCGGGGCGCCGGCGGAAGGGGCGGAGGACGCGCCGCTCCCGGGCTTGCCGGTCGTGGCCGTCTCCTGCTTGGCGAGGTCCTTCTTCGGCAGGCTGACCGTCTCCATCGACAGGCCCTGGCCCGCTGCGCACGAGCCGCCGCCGCCTTCGACCAGGGTCCACCTGCTACCGGTGACGCGAATGACCGCGACCGCGTACGGCGTGGTGAGCTGCGCCTTGTCGACCGCCGAGTACATCATCCTGATCTCTTCCAGCCCGTCCCAGTGCGGCGGGTAGGCCTCGACGAAACCGACCAGCGGCACGTCGGCGTTCGTCGACTGCACCACCGGGTGCTCGGCGTTGGAGAAGGCAGACGCCGCGGTCAGCAGCGTGCCGCTCCAGTCACCGGGGTCGACGTACTGGATGGGCTGGTAGGCGTACAGCGCCACGCGGGCCTTGCCGCTGCGGTAGGCGGGCGGCGGCGCGGCCGACGATATGGTCTTCCAGGAGAACGGGACGGTGTCCAGGCTGCCCGAGGTGACGGGCTGGTCATTCCGGCTGCAGAACGTGAGCCAGCCATGGGCGTACGGGTCGCTGAACGGCACCTTGGCCGCCGGGCCCGTCACCGCGGCGCTCGCGAGCGGCGCCGCGACAGCCAGCCCGCCGGCGGCCAGCGCCGCGATGGTGACGACCGCACGGGCGCGACGGGCAAGGCTGGTCATGACGTGACTCCTTGTGGGGTTGCATTCGCGCCGGCCCGGCCGGGCGAGGCGCGCCAGTGCCGACGGCGGCGCCGGCGCCAGATCAGCCCGATGACGACGAGCAGCAAGAGGAAGACGACGGCAGCCAGGATCCAGGGCACTGCCCACAGGGTCACGCTCGCTGTCGTGACGCGAATCCCGGGGTTGAGGTCGCCGCGCAGGCCTTCCGGGTTGAGCCGGATCGAGGCGGTCACGGCGATCTCCGGCGGGACACCCGACAGCCGGGTCCGGACCGTGTACGAACCGCCCGGCAGCAGCAGCGGGATCACCGGCAGCCCGCGGGCCTCGGCAGACGAGCCCAGCAGCCCGTGCACCGTGACCTTCTGGCTGGCGCCGAGCAGCGCGTTCCCGGTATTGCGGACCGTGTAGCTGACGGTCACCGTGCCGCTGGCGAACGGATCGAGGTGGCCGGAGTAGCTGGCGCGCAGGTTCTGGATGCTGAGCCGCGGGTGCAGCGGCCCGCTCACCCGGATGATGACCTTCGTGGCGATGCGCTGCTCGAGCTTCAGCTTCTGGTTCTTGCCCCGCGCCAGGCCGGTGATCGACACGATGACGGCGCCCACGTGATCGCCAGGGCTGGCGTTGGCCGGTACGTGCAGCAGGACGGGCAGGATGAGGGTCGTCCGCGCGGGCACGGTTACCTGCTCCGACGCGGTGCCGCGGACCCGGAGCCAGGCGCCAACCTGCCTGCGTGCCGCCGACTGCGGCGCGTACGCGAAGGCGCCGTTCACCCCGCTGGTCGCGTCGACGGTGTAGACGTTCAGCTTCAGCGCCTTCGTGGCGAAGTTGATGATCGCGATGTGGTCCTCGAGGCTGCCGCCTGGCGACGCGTCGTAGGTGAAGTACGGCCGGCCGTCGATCTTCGTAGCGGAGGCGGGGCCGGCCCCGAATTCGGCCTTGACGGGCTGCCGCGCCGTTACGGCCGGCGCGGCCGAGGCTGCGCCGGGGGCAGCCTCTGCCGCGACCGCCGGCGCAGCGCCAACGAGGATCAGCCCCGCCATCAGGGACAGGAGGAAGCGCATGGCGCAAGTGAATCCATTCGAATCGAAGCCGTAGCAAAGACAAGATGAACGAAGGCAGACGAGGATGGGCCTGGCCGGGGGCAGGCTGCTGATGGCTCGGCCTGCCTGCCCGCGGCCCTGGAAGGGGACGGGCAGAGGTTTCCCTCTGCCCGTCCCGCGCACTGTTTTCAGGGGGTCAGGCGCTGGCTGCGCTTAGCCCACGGTGAACGTGATGGTGCCCGTGAACAGCCCCGGCTCGGTCGATGTCGGAGCGTTCAGGTTGATGGTGCCGTTCAGCACGTCGGTACCCAGGCCGGCGCTGGCGGTGGCCACGGTGTGTGCCGTGGTGCCGCCGAGGCCACCGGTCGCCGTGCACGGAGGCGCCGCAACCGAGCTGGCTGCCGGGTTGCTGGCGCCCGTGACGACCCCGACGAAGCCGGAACCGGGGGTGCTGGTGATGTTCACCAGTCCGATGTTCTGACCGCAGATGGTGCTGCCCGGGTTGGAATGACCATCGGTCAGGTTGCTGGCCAGTGCCTGCACCGTCCACGGCAGGTCGCCGGCCCGGGTATCCACCACCGTGATGTTGCCGAACGGCATCGGGGTGCTCTGGTACTCGGTCAGGCCCGAGTTGAGCGCCAGGGTGCCCAGGTTCAGCGGGCTGGACTGGGTGTACGGGGTGCTGATCGTGAGGGTTCCGACCGGGATCGTCGCCTCGATGTTCTGCGTGTCCGTGCACTGCGAGCCGGTCTGCGCGCAGGCACCAGTCTGCGGCGCCTGCAGGACGAACTGCTGTGCCGCCGACTGTGAGGACTCGAACTGGTTGTCCGCGCCCGGCGTGAACACGGCCACGATCGAGTGCGCACCCGCGGCCAGGCCGGCCGGGATGTCGAGCGCGGCTACGCCGTTGGTGGGCGTGATCGGCGCGGAGTTGAGCGCGGTGGGCTGGCCGTTGTCGAAGAACGACACCGTTCCGTCCTCCACCGGGGTCCCCGGCGCAGGCGCGGTCGGGCCCTCGACGACCGTCGCGCTCAGCTTGACATCGTCGCCGGCATTGCCATCCTGGGTGACCGCCAGGGTGGTCGCCGTGGGCGTGGCGGGCGGGTTCACCGTCAGCGACGCCGAACCCGTCGAGCTGCCGAAGTCAGCGGTGTCGGTGGGCGTGAACGTCGCGGTCAGGCTGTCGGTCCCGGCGCCGGACGGGGTGAAGGTGGTGGTCGCCTTCCCGCTCGCGTCGACCGACACCGAGCCAAGATCGGTGGCCCCGTTCTTGAAGTCAACCGAGCCCGGGGTGGCCGGCGACTCGTTCGCGGTGAGCGTGACCTGCTGGCCCACGTTCGCCGGGCTTGGCGTCGCGGACAGCGTGGTCGTGGTGGGGGTCTGGATCGTCGGGTACTCGACCGACCAGGTGCCGGCGCTCGGGTTGACGAGGATGTCGTCCTCCCAGTACTGGCCGTTGGCGTTGCTGCCCCCGTTGGGGCCGCCCGTCGTCACCAGGCGGACCTGGTAGACGTTGGCGTAGCCGGTCGCCGTCTGCGTCGCCGAGCTGGCGATGAAGTTCGCCAGGTTCCCGTCCGAGGACGTCAGGCTGACGACCGGGTTCGTGGCGGTGTTGAGCGGCGCCGGCGCGCTTGCGTTGGGGAACGCGGTAGATCCGGAGCCCAGGGCGTTGAACCACAGGCCAGGGTTCTCACCGGGCGTCGGCGCGCCGAAGTACAGGGTCGCCTTGATCCCGGCCGCGCCATCGGCCGTCGAGGCCTCGGCATAGTCGAACAGGTGGGTGAGGTCGCTGCCACCGGTCACAACCTGGCCGGAGGAGTTATAGAGGGTAAGGCTTCCCAGCGCGTTGGGGTCAGGCTCCCATGGCGGAGTCGTCGCTGCGTTGGCGATGCTTGCCGTCGCTGCGAGAACCCCGCCGGCGATCGCCAGCACCGAGGCACTGGCGAGCGCCCGGCGGAGGTTCAGCTTCATAGCGAGAAATGCCTTTCTGTTTTCTGTGACAGAGGAAAACTCGTTCTATGTGCTAATTCGGACAGGTGCTGTCGGTCCTGCCCGCGAGCCGTCCAGGCTCACGGACCGCCGACGGTCGGGACGTAGGCCGGCACGATGCCAGCCGCGGAAATGTCCGTCGCCGCGGCGGCGGTCGCGAAGAACGGCGGGCCGCCAGGCCCGTACTGGACGCCGTTCACCGTCACGCAGCCGGTCTGACCCGACAGGCAGGGGTTGTAGAGCAGGGTCCGGACCGCGTTGAGCGTGCTGCCCGGCTGCCACGGGGTCGTCGAGGTGACGTCGGAGTCGCGGAAGTAGATGTAGAGGGGACGGGAGACGTCGAACAGCGGGTTGCTGTCCGACGGGGTGCCGGAGGTGATCAGCTTCACCGACGGGCTGATCACGTTCGTGCCTGCGGCGCAAGCCGCCGGGCTGCCGGCGTTGATGTCGTTCAGCGGGCAGCTCGGGTCCCTGAAGTACCCGCCGAAGCCGTTGGTCGCCCCGGTGCTCAGCAGGCCGAGGAACAGGTTCAGCCTGCCGCCGGACATCGGCTCGATCGCGTCCGCCGGGCTGGACTGCGCGGCGATCGCGGTCGGGTCGTTCTCCTCACCGGTCACGACGCAGGAGCCAACCGTCGTGAGCCCGATGTCGGCCAGGAAGGTGGAGCGGGTGCCTGACCCGATCTGCGGGATGATCGGGATGATGGTGTCGGAGGAGGTGCCGCCTACCGACGTCCACGTCGTGTCGGTGCACGAGTAGATCGCCTTCAGCTGCTGCGCCGACAGCGGGACCGCGTTGGTGGTCTTGGCCGCCAGCATCGCCAGCGGGTCGGAGCCGACCTGGATGCTGTCGAAGGCCGTGCTCAGCGGGCCTGCCCCCGAGGCGCACGTCGGGCCCTCGCAGGCGGAGGCCCGCGCGAACGTGAGGAAGTGGTTGGTGTCGGTGGCGAGCGCCTTGGCGCCCGCACCCGATCCGTTCGGGCGCTGGATCGGGGCGACCCCGGCCCGGACCACGATCGTCGGGTTCAGGGTGCAGGGCTGGTCGGAGTGCAGCGTCGTCTGGTTTCCGGTGCCCGCGGTGCCGCCGTCGCCGGGCGCGCAGCTCCCGGTGCCGACGCCCTGCGGGCCGTAGGCCAGGCGCGCGTTCGCGTCCGCGGTGGCGTCGAAGTTGACGAGCTTGTACTTGTTGCCTCCGCTGTTGTAGCCGACGTCCCCGAGCTGGTCGCCGTCGGCAGCGAAGTCGACGAGGTACTGGAGCGTGTCGGAGCCGACGCCGACCACGTCCTTACTCGTCGGGGCATAGTCTGCAAATGCGGGCTGCGCCGCCATACCCGCCACACCGACGAGCATTCCGGCGATCGCAAGGCCCGCTTTGAGCTTGCCGTATCGCATGCTTCCTTGCCTTTCCGCCCAGGTAGGGCGCGTAGTGCGGAACTTCCGCAGTGACCTTCGCAGTCGCGGATGCCGGCGAAGGGCGTTTCGAGTGAATAAATGGTTAAGAGGGGACAAGACGCGGGCTACGACGTTTACGCTGCCCCGCGGCAAATAAATTCGCGTGCGAATTCAGGCGAGATTAGGCAATAGCAGGATTGCCGTGCTTGTCGTCACCCAGAGCATCGCGAGGATCGCCGGCAGCCCGACGAGCCAGGCCTGCCCCGTGGTCCACCTCGTCCCGGCCCAGGCGAGCCCGCCGCCGAGCAGCACCAGGGCCTCCAGCTCGAACACGACGAGCACAAGCTCGCTCGTGTCGCCCGCCAGCGGCTTGTCCGCGGCAGGGACGGCCGCGGGGCGGCCCGGCGGGGCCGGCTGCACCGTGCCCGAGACCAGCGTCGCGTCGGCGAAGATCACATGATTGGGCGCCCAGCCGCTCCGCCAGCCGCTGCCCGCGCTGGTGACAAGCGTCAGGCTCGACGGGCCGAGCTTGCCGGCGGACGGCTCCGGGTCACCGGGCCCGCGCACGTCGATGACGCGGAAGCCGAACGTGCCCTGACCCGTAGTGACGCCGATGATCGCGCCGGGACGCAGGTCGTGCACGCGGCTGAACGGGGCGCCGAACATCGCGCTGCGGCCGTATATCTCCGCGTTGCCGGCCTGACCGGGCATCGGCGTGTCCGGCAGGTGGCCGGGTCCCTTCGCGAGATCGGACGACGAGGTCCCCTCGACGACGACTGCCTGCATGCCGATGGTGGGAGCGATCAGATTCGCGACCGGCGTGCCCGGCGCTATCTTGCCGCCCAGCGGAACCGTCGCCTGCGCGAGGTTATACCGCAGCTGCGCGTAGAGCAGGCGCTGGGTGTGGCTCTCCTGCAGGCCCGATAGCACCAGCGCGTAGAGCACGAACCAGAAGGCGAGCGCGGTCACCCCGCCGACCGTCGCGACGACCGCGACCCGCGCGGGCGACAGCGGCGCCCGCCGGACCTGCGGCGCGCTCCGGGCGGCCCGCGCGCGCCTGTTGCCGCGTCCGGACCGCTCGGGCTCTATCGCGTGCGGCAGCTCGCCGGCCGGCGGCTGATCGACCGCGAAGTCGGTCACTTCGGCTCCATCGGCCGGGCCAGCTGCCAGACGGCGAATCCGACGGTTGCGCCGATGAGCGCCAGCAGCAGCACCAGCGGCAGGACATTGCCGGCGACGGCCGACCGCAGGTCCTCCGTGGCAATCGGCTGCGTCTTGGCGGGGCCCGGCGTTGTCGTTTTCGCCTGGCTGCCGATGGACGGCGACGGGCTGCTGCGCACGCCCGATGACCCGGACGAAGCCGGCTGACCGCCGGTGGACGAGCCGGACGGAGACGTCGACGATGACGACGCCGGATGGCCGCCCGAGCCGCCGCCGGCCGTGGGTGACGGCACTTTGCCGTTCTGAGCAGTGACGTCGGCCGCGGCTGCCTTCGTGTAGCCGGTCATCTTGGCTGCCCCGTTCGCGGCGGTCAGCGGCAGGTAGCCCGGTGGCAGCTGGCCGAGGCCCAGGCCCGAGTGCTGGCCGGCGGACGCCGCGAACGAAAGGAACTCGCCGAGGTCCTTGGCCAGCGGCTTCGTCAGCCCGCGGGTGGGCACGTCGGTCGAGATCAGCATCGCGCCCGGATATGCCGCCTTGCCGGCGCTGGCCGTGCGCATCTTCGCGTACGGCACCGTCCACGAGCCGGTCTTGTCGTCGGGCTGCAGCACCTTCAGCGCCGCCCGCAGCGCGGCGCTGGTCGGAGCGACGAACGTGCGCCCGGCGGCCGAGGTGAACGTCGCGTCCGACGTCGATCCGCCCTGCGATTCCAGCGACGCGGTCTGGAGCCCGTACCGCTCGGCGTCGGCGAGGCTCGTGATACCGAGGATGAACGTCTCGCCGGGGAACTCCCGGCCGACTGGCTGCGAGTTCGAGAACGCCCCGGCCGGGTTGCAGCCGGTCTGCGAGTCGCTGATGTCGAACTCGAGATCGAGGGTGATCTGGGCGATGGACTCCAGCGGTGACGCCACGAGGTTGAGGTATGGCGTGGGCGACTGCTGCAGGCACGGGTTGGTGAGCTGGATCGCCTGCGGCACGTACGTGTCGAGCAGCGGCCACTGCGTCACCGGCAGCTTGATGCCCTTGTACACGGGGTTGACGACCATCCCCCACGGGTCGGGCTTGCCGTCCAGCCAGGCCCGCGCCTCCGGATCGGCGTTGATATAGGACGTGAGCGCCCACATCGCGTCGGAGTCACCGGACATGGCCAGCAGCGTCGCCGCCGAGTCCAGCGCCAGCTTGCCGATGACAGGAGGAATGTCCGGGTTCAGCGCCTGGAACTCTGGATCCTCCGCCATGTTGAGCGGGTTGGGCTGATGCGTTGTCGGGTTCTGCAGCGCCGTGTAGTTGTCCTGGACTGCGGTTTCCGCCGGATAGGACTCGGTCAGCAGCTTGGCGAGCAGCCGCGCGTCGAGCCGGAGCGTCGTGTAGGGCTTGCCGAACTGATTCACGATGTCGAAGACGATCGCGAAGCCGGTCAGCGCGGTCGGTGCCTGCACCACGTGGCCGCCGAATGGCGTCGCAGGCGAGGTGCCCTCGAATACCGCATTCGTCTGGCCCGGCCCGAGCTGGTTGTGGGCCACGCCCTGCTCGAGCTGGCTCTGCGCCTCCGGCTCGCCGATGACGACCTGGCTGAACGCGAAGAGCTTGCGGTTCAGGCAGAAGTGCGGCGTCCACTGCTGCGTGGCCCCGAGCAGCAGGTAGGAGCCGTAGATCTGCACCGGGGCGGACGCGCTCGTGAGCGAGCATGAGGGCAGCGGCGGCGCGAAGTTCAGCGGCACCAGGATCCGGTTCCGCCAGTTCGACGCGCTCCACCACAGCTGCCCGCTGACCGCCAGGGACTCCTGACCCGTCTCGCCGGCCGGCACCAGCTGCCCGGCCGCGAAGTGCCCCGTCTCCGCGCAGTACGAGTAGGCCTGAGCGGCAAGGTCGGCCGGCGGCCGGTCGGCGGGCGGGAGGCTGCCGCCGGTCGGGTCGCAGCTGATGCCCATGATCGGGATGATCGCCAGCGAGCACGGCACCGTGCTGGAGCACCCGAGCGACTGGTTCGTCTCCGCGGTCGTGATGCGGAACAGCGCGGATCCGTCACCCTGGGCATCGCTGACGCCGTAGGTGGTGTTGCCGGGCGCCAGGCCGTTCTCCACGTTCTGAGCCTCCGGCGGCAGGCCCGCGCATCCTTCCGGGCCGTAGTCGTACACGTGCCCGCTCGCCGCGATGAACGGCACCCAGTGCTGCGTGCCGGTCAGGAAGGAGGTGCAGGCCGCCGGCGGCTTGGCCGGCACGCCGGCGGCCGCGCCGCGGTCCGCGGCCGACGCGTACAGGTCCAGCCGGTAGGGCGGGAACGGGAAGCTGCCGAGGTCCTGGTTGTAGGCCGGCTGGATCCGCTCCTGCGGGGTCTGGGTCCAGCACGTCTGCGGCGAGACGAGGTTCTTGCCCGAGGTGGCCGTGGCCGAGCCCCGGCACATCATGAGCACGACCGGGTACTCCTCCTCCGACGCCTGCTCGGAGGTCTCGTCGTTGGCGATGCCGCCCGTCGGGTGCGCGCCGGACCACGAGACACCGATCTCGTCGCCGTCACGCAGGTTCCGCGTGTCGTCGACGGTCGCGGTGAACGTGCGGGTGTCGACCACCTGGGTCTGGCCGTTGACGAGGTTGACCCGGCTGATCTTCTCGGTCTTCCTGAACGTCCCCGACGCGGTGGCCGCCGCCTGGGTCGCGACCGCGGGGCCGATGGCGGCCGCGGTCCCGAGCACGAGTCCCAGCAGCGCGGTCAGCAGCGCCAGGCTGGCAAGCCGCTGGCTTGCCATCCGCGTTCTCGTCCGCCCGCTCATCGGCCGGGCCCCCTGTCAGCGCCGCCGCCGGGCCCCCGGCTCCGCCGGCGCCGCGAGATGATCGGCGGGATCGCGAGCAACAGCACTACCTCCAGCGCGGCGAGCACCGCCAGCAGACCGCCGTAGCCGCTGCCTTCGGACGAGGCGAGGGACGAGGGCGTGCCGACTAGCGCCTCGCTGCCGGTGCTGCCGCCGGCGCCCGTCGTGCTGCCAGCGGCTGCCGGGCCGGCGCCGGACGAGGATCCGGGCGACGGGCCGGCGGAGCCGCTCGCGCCGGCAGAGCCGGACGGCGTCGGAGAGCCACTGCTCGTCGGCGCGGGCGGTTTCCCGTTCCTGGGGTTGCCGATCGCGCCGACGCCGACGCCCGGCGCACACGGCCCCTGGCCCGACTTGTTGCAGGAGGGCGGCTGCGGGGCAATCTGGGCTAGGAAGTTCCCGTCCGGGTGCCCGGCCCAGAAGGTCGGGTTGTTGCAGGACTTGGCGATGTTCAGCTGCGTAATCTGCACCTTCTTGTCGGCGGTATGCAGCTTGTACATCTGCTCGAAGCTCGCCTGCGCGAGGTTGATGGGCAGCGGCGAGTAGCCGAGCCTCCCCATCGCGACCTGACCGCCGCAGACGGCCCAGTCGATGTATTCCGCCAGCGCCTGCCGCTTGGGTGTCGACATCCGCTGGTCAGCGGCCGAGATGGGAATGATCATGTAGGAGTACGACGACAGCGCGTACGCGCGCTTGTCCGAGTTCGTGTACACGTTGTTCAGGTTCTGCAGCAGGTAGTCCGGCGAGCTCTTGTCCATGTTGATCTGCGCCTTCGTGAGCGCGACCGCGACGTTGTACTGCGTCGGCGCGGTGAAGTAGCCGGCCTTGTTCTCCAGCAGCGCGACCGGCCACCCGTTCGTGCAGCCCTTGCACTGAGTGTTCAGGGCGTAGGAGAACTCGTCGAACCCGATGGCGCCGTTCGCGGCCGCCGACGTGACGAAGTTGATGATGCCGTCCGAGCCGTTCTCGGCGATCTGGCTGCCCTGCCGCGGCCAGTACTCGGTCATGCCGGATGCCCCGGCGAACGGGTTCCAGATGCTCGAGTACTCGGTCGCCAGGTAGCGGGTGAACTGCGCGGTAGACCCCGACCCCTCAGAGTGCACGACCGGGATGATCGTCAGCGACGGCAGGCTGCTGATCTCCTGACCGTTGGTGAGGAAGAAGTGCCCGTTGTTGTCGCTGGCGATGGCCGGGTCATCCCAGTTGGTGATCTTGTTGGTGAAGATGTCGGCCAGCGTCTGGCCGGACAGCCGCAGGCTCTCCACCAGCTGCCCGCCGACGCGGATCTGGTAAGGGAACGACGTGCCGCCGGCGACAATCGGCAGGTAGACATATGGTCGGCAGTCGGACGGCGGACTGGTGCTCGTGTTCTGGCAGGCCGTGTCGTTGGTGCCCGACACCGGGTCGGAGCCCTGATAGCCGATGTCGCTGACGGCGAAGTCATTGGTGTAGTTGCGGAAGTCGGTGCGGCCCTGCGCCGAGCCCGAGTCCGTGAAGACCACATCCAGGCCGCGGGTCGCCTTGACGTCGTAGATCCACTGCTCGATCGCGTACGCCGCCCAGCTCGATCCCGACCCGTTGATCTGCGCGGTCGCGGGGCCGGAGGACCTCGCGATGGCGGCGGCGTCCGCGGTTCCGGCGCTGATCAGCGGCCCGGCGCAGAGCGCGATGGCGGCGGCGAGGGCTAGCAGGCGGCGCATGACAGATCCTTGGGGTACGACGACGTGAAGCAGGGGCGGGTGACCGGATCGGCGGGTGCGGGTGCTCATCGGCGGGCCACCTTGGTCCGCGAAAGGAACCGGCCGGTGCCGAAGAGGATGAGCACGATCGCGAGCAGGACGATGCCGGTGCCGAAGCCGCGCTCGATGAACAGCTGATCGGGACTGCGCACGGCGGTGAAGATGGCCAGCGGCAGCGAGTTCATCGGGTTGTTCAAGACGCTGACGTTCATGAACGTGGAGAAGCCCGACGTGATCAGCACTGGCGCCGTCTCGCCGACCGCGCGCGCCATCCCGAGGATGACAGCGGTGGCCAGGCCCGCGCGCTGAGTGGGGATGACGACGCGCCACACCGTGCGCCACTGCGTCGAGCCGAGCGCCAGGCTGGCCTCTCGCAGGCCGCCGGGTACGACCCGCAGCTGGACGTCCGCCGACCTCGCGATGATCGGCAGCATCATCACGCTGAGCGCCATGGCCGCGGCGAACCCGCTGCGCTGGAAGCCCACGAGAAGGATCAGGAACGTGTAGATGAACAGTCCGGCAAGGATGTCGGGCAGCGCGGTCATCGCCTCGACCACGGTCTTGACCACCCGGGAGAACCGGCCGCCGACCTCGACCATGTAGATCGCCGTGCCGATGCCGAGGGGCAGGGAGACCGCGGTGGCGATGCCGAGCTCGAGCAGCGAGCCGGCGATGGCGTTCAGGACACCGCCCTGGGTCAGCGGGCCGGTGAGGCTGCCGGAGTCCTCCGACTGGGTGAAGAAGTTCAGGTGGTGCACCGCGGGCCAGCCGCGGTAGACGATGTACACAACCGTCGACACGAGCGCGAGGCCGACTATGCACGCCGCCCCGGTGATGAGCGCCGTCCACATCCGGTCGAGCACGATCGGCAGCGGGTGCGCCGTCGCCGTCACGACCGCGAACACGACCAGGTACGCCACGAACCAGCAGATCATGAAGCCGACCGTGCCGCTGAACGGCAGGATCTCCTCGTACAGCAGCCAGACCAGCCCGAGCGATCCCAGCAGCGAGCCGCCGAGCGCCAGCCAGTACTCGCTGGTCCGCTGCGTCACCGCCCGCGGGTAGTCCCGCGGCTCGCCCGCCGGCCGGCTCGTCCCGCCGGGCTGGACCTCCGGTGGCCCCGCGCTGGCAAAGGTCGTCATCGCGTCATATCTCCGTCAGCGCATTGCTGCGGCCGCGGTTGACGATGATCGCCGCGATCGTGTTCACGACGATGGTCATCGCGAACAGCACAAACCCGGCCGCTAGCAGCGCGGAGAGCTGCCCGGACGTTGCCTCGCCGAAGTAGTTCGCGATGAGCTGCGCGGTCGTGACCCCGCCGTTCTCCAGCGGGCGGAACTTGAGGTCGGTGTTGACGGACAGGATGAGCAAGACCGCGATGGTCTCGCCGAGCGCGCGGCCGAGGGCTAGCATCGTGCCGCCGACGATGCCGCCGCGGCCGAACGGAAGCACGACCGCGCGGATCATTCCCCAGCGGGTCGACCCCAGCGCGTACGCGCCCTCGCGCTCGGATAGCGGAGCCTGCCGGAAGACACCGAGCATGACCGCGCACGCCAGCGGGATCACCATCATCGACACGATCATGCCGGCGATGAACGGGGAACTGTCGTACGCGCTCTGGTTGAACACCGGGGCGCGCGGCTTGCCGTTGACGACGTGAAAGAACGGGAGCCAGCCCAGGTACTCGTTCAGCCACCGGCTCAGGTAGAGCGCGTGCGGCATGATCAGGAAATACCCCCACATCCCGTACAGGATGCTCGGGATCGCGGCCATCAGGTCGACCATCGACACCAGGAACGCGCGCAGCCACGCCGGCGCGTACTCGCTGATGTACAGCGCGGTGAGCAGCGCGAGCGGGAAGGCGAAGGCCAGCGCGATGAGCGCGACCTCGACGGTGCCGACCAGCACCTGGGCGATGCCGAGGATGTTCAGCTGCGGGTTCCACTGGTTCTCGGTGAAGAAGTGCAGGCCGTAGTGGCGCAGCGTGGGAACCATCTGGTAGCCGAGGAAGATCCCGATCGCGCCGGTGACGGCGAGTACGACCGCCCCGATCCCGGTCGAGCCCCACCGGAAGAGATGGTCGGGGATGCTGAGCGACTTGCGGATCGCGCGCGGGGTGTCCTCGGGCTCGGGCGCGGAGCCGGGTGGCCGCAGGTCGATCAGCGTGGTCATCCGAACCTGCCGTGCACGTAGTCGGAGGTCCGCGGGTCACGCGGCCGCTCGAAGATGTCCTTCGTCGCTCCGGACTCGACGACCTGACCCGGCGTGCCCTGCTCGGCCAGGAAGAACGCGCACTGCTGGGACACCCGGGCCGCCTGCTGCATGTTGTGCGTCACGATCACGATCGTGACCTGGTCCCGCAGCATCGCGATGGTCTCCTCGATCCGCCGGGTCGAGGTGGGGTCGAGCGCCGAGCACGGCTCGTCCATCAGCAGCACGTCCGGCTGTACCGCGAGGGAGCGGGCGATGCACAGCCGCTGCTGCTGGCCGCCCGACAGCGATCCGCCCAGGTGATGCAGGCGGTCCTTGACCTCACCCCACAGGCCGGCCCGCACCAGGCAGTCCTCGGTCAGCGCCTCGCGCTCGCGCCGGCCGACCCGGATACCGGTCAGCCTGAGGCCCGCGGCGACGTTCTCGCCGATGGTCATCGCCGGGAACGGGTTGGGCTTCTGGAACACCATCCCGATGCGCTTGCGGGTGAGCGTGATCGGCTGACCGGACGCGTAGATGTCCTGGCCGTTCAGCCGTACCTCACCCGCGAGCTTGGCGGACGGCACCAGTTCGTGCATCCGGTTGAGAATCCGCAGGAACGTCGACTTGCCGCAGCCGGACGGGCCGATCAGCGCGGTAACCGTGCCGGGCGGCATCGACAGCGAGACGCGCTCCAGCACCTTGTTCGCGCCGAACCAGGCGGAGACCCGGTCCGCGTCCAGGTGCGCGCCGGTCGGGCTTGCCGCGAGCGCCCGGGTCTCGGCCGCGTCGAACACCGGCGCGCTGACGCTGGTCACGATCTCTCCCTCGGTCACGACGCCGGGCCGGTGACTCGCCCGGTGCCCGGCCGCCCGGGCCCGGTGACGTCATCGAGGCACGTCGGGTCCGCCCGCATCCCGCCAATCCCCTCCTGGACAGCCAGAAACGCGGCGATCTCCGCGCGCGCCTTCCCGCGGTCCTGTGTCGCGTCCTGCCGCCGGCATTTGCCCACCATCAGAGCGCAGCCGGCCGCCGCATGGGTGCCCGGGGAGAAAAGAACAGGTGAGTATCTGGTTAACGAAGGAGAAAGGCTTTATCAGGTCGATAAAGCCGCGAAAGATAGCCTCGCACCGCTCGCCGAATTAGGGCAGCATTTGAGGCGGGGCGCCGGCCGGCCAGCGGCGAAGCCAGGGAGGATCCGATGACCGCCAGCGATCGCGAGCTCATGCGGCCGCCCACCAGGGCAGTCCGGTGCCGGAAAGGCCGCGCGGCGACGCTCGCGCTCGTGACCGCCGCCGCAATTGTCGCTATTTCCGGCATTGCATTCGCGGCGGCAGGCGGCCACTCGCACGCCGCGAGCTTTAGCCGTCATGCTGCCAGCCGGCGGCTATGCGGCGGCAGATATAAGCTGCCCAAGCCAATAGCACGTCAATTCACTTTCCATGACTCGCGAAGTAAGGGAATTCGCGGACTCGCCTTCTGCGGCAACGGCTCGTTCCTGGCAGCGGCCGACGGCAACGGCCGGGTCTACGTCTGGTCCATGGCGACGCACAAGCTCGTCGAGACCATGCGCGACCCGCACAGCAAGGGTGTCAGCGCGCTGGCATACCGGCCGCACGCGGCGACGACCACGCTCGCCGCCGCTGACGCCGACGGCTCCGTCTATCTCTGGCGGCCGGGGCGCGCGGGACCGCGACGGCTGGCCGATCGCGGGAGCAGAGGCATCCGCGCGCTGGCGTTCAGCCCGGATGGCGCGCTCCTGGCGGTGGCCGACGGGAACGGGCACGCGTATATCTGGTCGATGCGCACCTACCGGGTCGTGGCCGTCCTGCATGACCCCGGCAGCAAGGGCGTTACCGCGGTCGCGTTCAGGTCCGACGGCAAGAAGGTGGCGACCGGCGACGCGAACGGCTGGACCTTCGCCTGGACGCTGAGCCGCTCCGTGCGGGCCCGGCTGCAGGCGGGACTGCACGACTCTGACAGCAAGGGCGTGCGGGCGGTGGCCTTCCGCGCCGGGACGGCGACGATCGCGATCGCGGACGGCAACGGACGGGACTACCTGTGGGTGCCGGGCAACAGACGCCCGCGCATCCTGACCGATCCGGCAAGCAAGGGCATAAATGCCGAGGCCATCACCCCGGCAGGCGGCTTCCTGGCGGCTGCCGACGCGATCGGCCGCCTCTACCTCTGGGCATTGCCCGCCGACATGGTCGTTGAGTTTCAGCCGGCCCGCCGGGTCCGGTCACTGCGCTCGGTCGCGTTCAGCCCGGACAGCCGCCGGGCGTCGGCCGGAGCCTCGGACGGCACGATCTACGTCACCGATACATCCAGCATCGGCATCAGCGTCGCATTCAACGCGGTCGCGGCGGCACACCCGAGCGGATGACCGCGGGATCGCCACGGCCGGGCTCGGCCGCCAGGCTGCGGACGACGCGCATGCCGTCCCGGATGCCGGCCAGCGGGGCGGACCGGTAGAACCACTCGCAGGCCGCTATGCACCGGGTGCGGCGGTCGAACGAGTGCGACGACCGGGCCAGGACCTGGTCCCCGAGCAGCAGCGCCCAGTTCCACCGGTACTGCGGTGTCAGCAGGTGCTGCGCTTGCAACTCCGGCAGCAGCTGCAGCATCCTGGCGATCCCCGCCCGGCACGCCGCGGCGTCCGCGAAGCCGGTGCTGGACTGGCCGCCGTCGCGGTTGTTGCGGGAGAGCAGCCGCCAGTGCACCTGATCCCGCACGCTGAAGATCTCGAAATGCGCGGGTCCCGCCTGCCGCGGCGGGTCCGCGTACTGTTCGGCCATCCGAGCCGGTCCGGCTAGCCGGCCAGTCGCCGCGGCGGCCGCCGCGCGGGCGCGCCGAAATAAACCCCACCACACAGCCCCACGGCCCGCTCCCGCTCCCTGAGAACCACTGGCCCCTGCGGTCAGAACTGACTCGGAGGCCACCCGTCGTCATTGTGAGCCGGGCCGGAAAACCGGACAAGATGCTGGTAGATGCACACTTCGTGACTTTGATGACCGCAGAGTTAACGATGGCTATCTAATGAGTCGTTATTCAAGCTATTCGTAGCTCACCGCTACCTCGGGCGTCCGCGCGACCGACTGACAGGCGAGGATCAGCCCGTCGGCGAGGTCGGCGTCCTCGAGGACCTCGTTGTGCGCCATCTCGACCTTGCCGGACACGAGCTGGCAGGCGCACGCACCGCAGATCCCCTCCCGGCACGAGTACGGCGGATCCAGATCGGCGTCGATCAGCACGTCGAGCATGCGCGTACCCGCCGACCACGGCAGTGCCCGCGTCACCCCGTCGAGGGTGACCTCGAGCGTGGCGTCCAGACCACCCTCGGCCGGCGCTGGCGCCTCGAACGGGTTGTCCTGCAGCGACAGGAAGCGCTCCACCCGGACACCGCGCGGCGGCACGCCGACGGCGGCGGCGGCATCCTTCACGACGGCGAGATACGGGTCCGGCCCGCAGGCGAAGACCTGATATCCGGCGAACGGACGCAGCAGCGGCTGCAGCCCCACGACGGCGGGCGTGCCCTGGACCGAGTCCAGCCAGTGCACTACGAGCAGCCGCGGCCCGGCTGAAGCGGAGAGCTCGCGCAGTGCCGTCCCGAAGATGACGGAGCTCTCGTCCCGGTTGGCGTACACGAGGACGATCCGGCCGCGGCCGCGGGCCAGCGCCGACTTCAGGATCGACATCACCGGCGTGATGCCGCTGCCGGCCGCGAGCAGCAGGAAGTCGCCGTCGAGCGAGACCGGCGTGAACGTCCCGGCAGGCGGCAGCACGTCCAGCACCGTGCCGGCCCGGACGTTGTCGCCGATCCAGTGCGACGCGTACCCGCCGGCGGTGCGCTTCACCGTGACCGCGTGCTTGTCACCCGTCAGCGGCGAGCTGGACAGCGAGTAGCAGCGTGCCACCGAGCCGTCCCTGTCACTGGGAATGCGCAGGGTCAGGAACTGGCCGGGCTTGTAGGCGAAGGCGCCCGTCAGCTCGGGCGGCACGTCGAAGACCAGCGAGCAGGCGTCGCTTGTCTCCGGGACCACCGCGTCCACCCGGAGCTGGTGATAGGTGCGGGCAGGACTCACGGCCCGGTCAGCCACGGCGGCGAGACCGGCAGGTCGCCGCTCAGCGCGGCCGCCTCGAGGCTCGCGCGCATGCTCGCGCAGCGCTCGATCAGGGGCGAGTGCTCCCCCGCGGCCTCGCGCCGGGCGAACTCCGCGCACCGGCGCAGCGCCGTGGCGTCCCACTGCACGCTGGTGTGCTGGAAGCTGAACTTGGCCGCCCTCACCACTGCCCCGCAGGTGCCGCACTCGACCGGGCAGTAGCGGGACTGGCGCTCGTCCGGCCGCGCGCCGCCGTCTGGCAGTGCCTGCCAGTCGGACGACTGCGCCGCAGCGGACACCGTGTCCGGCACGACTAGCCGTTCCCTTGCTTACCCGTGGCGGCGGCCGACGGCATCGGATCGCCGGCCGCCGCGGCCCGCGCCATGTTCGCAGCCACCTCGGCCTCCCACGCCTCGACCGCGCGGGCAGTGTCAATCTCGAACTCGTGCCGCGCGACCATGTCCGCCGGGATCTGGCCGACGTCGAGGTAGAACTGCTCGTACCAGCGCCTCAGCTGGTAGACGGGGCCGTCGTCGGCGCACAGCAGCGGGTTGTCGATCCGGCTCTTGTGCACCCAGATGTCCACGTCCTGCTGGAAGCCCAGCCCGACGAACCTGGCGAACTTCCGCGCGACCTTGTCCGCCTGCTCGGCCGTCAGGCCAGGCAGCTTCTTCACGATCACGCCCCACTGCAGCACGAACTTCTCCGGCGTCACCGGGTAGTGGCAGTTGATGAGCACCGCATCCATCGGCACGCCGTGGTAGTCGTAGCTCAGGTAGTCGATCATGTACGAGGGGCCGTAGTACGCGGCCTCGGAGTGCAGCCCGATCTCGCCCTGGCCTGCGCCGCCGTTCCCGTCGGCGGACGCGCCGGCCTGCCGGGCGCCGGCCTGCCGGGCGGCGGCCCGGCCCGACTCGGCGTCGATGTCCGGCCTGGACCTGGTGTCCAGGTACTGCGAGGCGATGTGGCCCTCGAAGACGTTGCGGAAGTAGGTCGGGAACGCGAAGTGGATGTAGAAGAAGTGCGCCATGTCCACGACGTTGTCGATGACCTCGCGGCAGTTGGCGTCGACCTCGAGGGTGTCCCAGGTCCAGGCGGACCACTCGTCGGAGTAAGAGCCCTCGATCCGCGGGATCGTGACCTCAGCCGGCGGCGGGTTGCCCTGCGGGTCATGCCAGACGAACAGCTGCCTGTTCTGCTCCAGCGTCAGCCAGGACCTCGTGCGCGCGGTCGGCGGCACCCGGCGGGAGTAGGGAATCCTGGTGCACTTGCCGTCCGGGCCCCAGTGCCAGTCGTGGAACGGGCACGCCACGGAGTCGCCCTTGATCGTGCCTCGGCTCAGGTCGCCGCCCATGTGCCGGCAGTAGGCATCCAGCACGTGCAGTTCGCCCCCGGAGTCGGCGAACACCACGAGCTTGGTCCCGAAGGCCTCGATCGCGTGCGGGCTGCCATCACGGAACGGCTCGGCCAGCCCCAGGCAGTGCCAGCCGCGGGCGAACCTCGCAGGCGGCGCGCCGGCGTCGATGCTCCGCACCCCGATCCGGTCAGTCATCCCGTTCCTCCCGCAGCTCATCGCGTGGCCGCTACCCCTAGAGTAGAACATGTTCTAGTCTAGGGGTATCGTTCAGCGCGCTACAGTCGCGCCGCCGATCAGGAGGTTTCCCGCCAGTGGTCAAGAGAACACAGCGGCTGGGACAGCACAGTGGCTGAGATAGCCGGGCACGAGGTCCTCGCCGGGGTTCGCGACCTGCTGCCGACGCTGCGCGAGCGGGCCCAGGAGACCGAGGACGGCCGGGTGGTTCCGGCCGAGACGATCAAGGCGCTGACCGAGACCGGCTTCTTCCGGCTGCTCCAGCCGGCCACGTTCGGCGGTCTCGAGGCTGACCCGCTGACCTTCTATGCGGCGGTACGGCTGATCGCCAGCGCGTGCGGGTCGACCGGGTGGGTCGCCTCGGTGCTCGGGGTGCACCCGTGGCACCTGGGCCTGTTCGCGCCGCAGGCCCAGCAGGAGGTATGGGGCGGCGACCAGGCGACGCGCGTCTCGTCCTCGTACGCGCCCACCGGGAAGGCGAAGCCGGCCGACGGCGGGCACATCGTCAGCGGCAGGTGGAGCTTCTCCTCCGGCTGTGACCACGCCGCCTGGGTCTTCCTCGGCCAGATCGTGACCGACGAGGAGAACCGGCCGATCGACTTCCGCACGTTCCTGCTGCCCAGGTCGGACTACGCGATCGAGGACGTCTGGGACACCGTCGGGCTGCGCGGCACCGGCAGCAACGACATCGTGGTCAGCGACGTGCTCGTGCCCGAGCACCGCTCGCTCAGCTTCATCGACGTGTCGAAGCTCGTCGTGCCGGGTCAGGAGCTGAACGGCGGCCCGCTGTACCGGCTGCCTTACGGCTCGGTGTTCCCCTACTCGATCACGACGCCGATCATCGGCATGGCCAGCGGGGCCTACGACGCGCATGTGGCCTACACCCGCGAGCGGGTCCGGGTGGCCTACGCCGGGCAGAAGGCCGCCCAGGACCCGCACGCGCAGGTCCGCGTCGCGGAGGCCGCGGCGGAGATCGACGGCGCGTGGCTGGCGCTGGAGCGCAACTTCACCGAGCTCATGGGGTATGCGCGGGCGCGGGAGCCGATCCCGCTGGACGTGCGACTGCGGGTCCGCCGCGACCAGGTACGCGGCACCGGCCAGTCGATCCGCGCGGTAGACAAGCTGTTCGAGAATTCCGGCGGGCGGGCGCTGAAGACCGGCACCCCGATCCAGCGGTTCTGGCGGGATGCCCACGCCGGGCGGGTGCACGCGATCAACGATCCGGAGCGGGCGCTGACCATGTACGGCGGCAGCGAGTTCG
>Ga0335076_10000870_pt1 | contig 28691 bp, 29 predicted proteins | sample Lox_Sample_25_FD_206717 | JGI IMG/M metagenome (GOLD analysis project Ga0335076, IMG submission 206717) | Soil microbial communities from Loxahatchee National Wildlife Refuge, Florida, United States - Lox_Sample_2.5 | ecosystem: Environmental > Terrestrial > Soil > Wetlands | place: USA... | reverse complement strand
GCACTTCCTCCTCGTCCGGCTCGAAGCCGGCCCGGATCAGCCGCGCCCCCAGGTCGGCGGGCTCGTCGTAGCCGAGGAGCTGCCACTCGAACGGCTCGTCCCGGCCGCGGAAGAAGTCGACCTGCGCTTCTATCGCGCCATCGGCGCGGTGCTCGTCCAGGCCCGACCACGTGACGACGGACCTGCCCTGGCCCTCGACCGCTATCTCGCGGACCACGCCGTCGGCCGCCTGGATCCCGGCGACTCCCGGCATCAGCACGGCCATGTTGCGGCGGACCTGATCGTCGTACACGGCGCGCAGCTGGTCGATGTCCATCACGGGTTACCCGATCACGCACGCCCGCGGCGGGCAATCGGTTATCCGCGCCCGGCCGGAACTCGCCCTGCACCGAGCGGCTGCGCGAACCGCAGCTGTCCGAGTGGTTTACTTCACGGGAACCAGCCGGTCGCTCACTGTGACGACTGCCACACCCGGACCGGGTGGACGGAAATTTAGGTAAGCCTTACCTTATTACGCGTGGCGTGGTCGGACGTGTTCCCTAACCTGCTGATCGGACTTCGCGAGGGCCTCGAGGCCGGCCTGGTCGTGAGTATCCTGCTGGCCGCCGTGCGCAGGGCGGCACCGGCGGCCGCCGACAGCGGCGCCGGCCATGCGGGCACCGGGCGCCGCCGCGACGGCCGGCCGCGGGTCCCAGTCGCGCCGGTATGGCTCGGCGTGCTGGCCGCGGTCGTGCTGTCGGGCAGCTTTGCCGCCGTCCTCACCTTCTCCGCCGGCGTGCTCTCGAGCCGCGCGCAGGAGGCGGCCGGCGGCCTGCTCAGCGTTCTCGCGGTGGGCCTCGTCACGGCGATGATCTTCTGGATGCGCCGCAGCGCGGCGGCCCTGACGGCGCACCTGCGCGGCGAGGTGGCCCGCGCCGCGGCGATCGGCGTCGGCGCACTGACGATCACCGCGTTCCTGGCGGTAGGCCGCGAAGGCCTGGAGACCACGCTGTTCCTGTGGACTGCCGCGCGGGCGTCGGGACAGACGGCCGCGCCGCTCGCGGGTGCCATCGCCGGACTGGCGGCGGCCGCGCTGCTCTGCTGGCTGCTCTACCGGCGCGCGGTCAGGCTGAACGTCGGCGCCTTCTTCAACCGGACAGCCATCGTGCTGATCGTCATCGCCGCCGGGGTGCTCGCGTACGGCGCCGGCGAGCTGCAGGCAGCCGGCCTGCTGTCGGGACAGCGCTGGACAGCCTTCGACCTGACCGCGCACGCGCAGCCGGGTTCATGGTGGGTATCGCTGATCACCGGCGTCACCGACCTCGCGCCGCGGATGACCGTGCTGCAGGTCGTAGCGTGGGTCACCTACCTCGTGGCCGTGATCCCGGCGTTCGCGCGGGCCGGCCGCGGCGTCGCGCACCGCGCTGACCGGGCCCGGACACATGGCACGGGCCGGTGGGAGCGCCTGGCCGGACGTCGGCCGTGGGCCGTGGCCGGGGTCCTGGTCATCGTCCCGGCGCTCGCTGCTGGCACGACGATCGCGGTCCTTCCGGCCGGGAGTCCGGCATCGACCACCACGGTGAGCGTGACGCGGACGGCGTGCGCGTCCGGCTGGACCGCTGCTGCCGCGGGCACCCAGACCTTCACCGTCGAGAACCAGTCCGGACTTCCGGGCGAGATCAACCTGGACGACTCCTCCGGTGAGATCGTCGGCGAGATCGAGACGATCGGCCCGGCGACCAGCGCGCAGCTCACCGCCACGCTCACCGCGGGAACCTACGTGTTCAGGTGCTTCATGGGCGCGATCCCCGAGACGGCATCGGAGCCGGTGCAGGTAACCGGGTCCGCCGACGCCGCCGTCGGGAGTCCGGTTTCCCGGCCGGTGCTGTCCGGGCCGGTCCGCGTGCGGCCGGTGAGCGTCACCGACCTCGCGGATCCCAGCCGGCAGTACCAGGCCTACGCGGCAGGTCAACTCAGGGAGCTGGCACGCGAAGTCACCCGGATCGAGGCCGACCTGCGCCGCGGTGACACGGCCGCGGCGAAGTCGGACTGGCTGAGCGCCCAGCTGGACTGGGAGCGCGTCGGCGCCTCGTACGACAGCTTCGGCGCCCTCGGCCTGGCGGTGGACGGGCTGCCAGACGGCCTTCCGGGCGGGGTCGGCGACAGGCACTTCACCGGACTGCACCGGCTGGAGTACGGCCTGTGGCACGGCCAGAGCGCGGCCAGCCTGCTTGCCGTCACCGCCACGCTCGCCAGCGACGTCGCCCGGGTGCAGGTGCACCTGACATCAGGGGATCTGGCCGGCGATCCCGCGGACCTGCCGGTCCGCGCGCACGAGATTCTCGAGGACGCGCTGCGCGACCACCTGTCCGGGATGGACGACGAGGGGGGCGGGGCGGCCTTCGCGCAGACGTACGCAGACCTCCAGGTCACAAGGGTCGTGCTGGGCTACCTGACGCCGTTGCTCAATGCCCGCGAGCCGGGCCTGGCCGACATCGCCGGCGGCGAGACGGACGTTCTGCAGCAGGCTTTGCTCGCCACCAGGATCGGCGGCCGGTGGGTGTCGCTCGCCGCGGCCCCCTCCGCGGCGCGCGAGCACGTCGACTCGGCGATCGGCGCGCTGCTGGAGACCCTCGCCGCCGTCCCGGATCTGCTCGAGGTACCCCCCGCGCACTGATGCCTTCCCGCGCGCCCAACCCCCCGCAAGGAGCGAGCCCCGTGACCGTCAGCCGACGCAGCTTCATCAAGGGCACAGTCTCGGGCGCGGCCGGAACCGCGCTGGGCGGTGGTGTCCTGATCGGCGGTGCGCGCGCGGATGCGGACGGCGCGCGGAGCAGCGGCGGCCCGGACCCGAAAGCCGCGTACCGGTTCCACGGCCCGCACCAGGCGGGGGTGCTGACGCCTGGACCTGCGCACAAGCAGCCGTTCTGCTGCGTCGCCGCCTTCGACTGCACGGCCGCGAACGAGGCCGACCTGGCGATCCTGATGTACGAGCTGACCGGCCGAGCCTGGTTCCTGACTACCGGGGGCAGCCCGCCCGACCTCGGAGTCGGCCAGCCGCCGTCCGACAGCGATGTGCTGGGTCCGGCCGTCCCGGCGGACGGACTGACCGTCACCGTGTCCGTGGGCTCGAGCCTCTTTGACGACCGCTACGGTCTGGCGCACCGGAAGCCGCTGCGGCTGACCCCGATGCAGACGTTCCCGAACGACTCCCCCGAGCCCGCCTGGCTGGGCGGTGACCTGCTGCTGCAGCTGTGCGCCAACCACCCGGACACCATCCATCACGCCATCCGCGACATCCTCAGGCACACCCGCGGCGGCTTCCAGCTGCGCTGGAAGATGGAGGCCTACGCTTCGCCGCCGCGTCCGTCCGGGACACCGCGGAACCTCCTCGGGTTCAAGGACGGCACCGCCAACCCGACCGGAGAGCTGGCGAGCAGCCTGGCGTGGGTCGACGACCCCGCCGAGCCGCGCTGGGCGCAGGGCGGCTCCTACCAGGTCGTACGGCTGATCCGCATGCTCGTCGAGTTCTGGGACCGGGTATCCATCAACGAGCAGCAGAACATGTTCGGCAGGCGCCGCGACAGCGGGGCGCCGCTGGACGGGACCAGCGAGTTCGACGCGCCCGACTACGCGGCCGACCCGCACGGGTACGTCATCCCGCTGGACTCGCACATCCGGCTGGCCAACCCCCGCAGCCGGGAGACGGCCGGCCAGCGGATCGTGCGCCGCTCGTACAACTACGATCTCGGCGTCGACGGGAACGGGAACCTGCAGGCGGGACACGTCTTCATCGCCTATCAGCAGGACGTGCGGCGACAGTTCGAGACGATCCAGAAGCGGCTGATCAACGAGCCGCTGGTCGACTACGTGCAGCCGTTCGGCGGTGGCTATTTCTTCGTCCTGCCGGGCGTCCGGGATGCTTCCGACTGGTACGCCCGGTCCATGCTTGCCTGACCGGAAAAGAGTCTCGGCGCCGGTACGGCTACCCTTGCGCGGATGGAGGTCCGCTCGCTCGGTTTCCGCACGGATCTGATGATCCGGGCACTGGAAGGCAGCCAGCTCACAGACCGCGGCGGCTATGTGGTCATCCGCACGCCGCGCAACCCCGACTTCTGGTGGGGCAATTTCCTGCTGGTCCCCGGTCCGCCCGCGGCCAGCGAGCCGGAGCGCTGGCTGGCTGCGTTCGGCGCGGAGTTCCCCGGCGCCGCGCACGTGACGCTGGGCATCGACACCACCGCGGCGGCCGGCGTCGACATCGCCGCGTACCGGGCGCACGGGCTTGCACCGGAGCTGTCCGCCGTCATGACCGCCGGCTCCCTGCATGCGCCGCCGTTCCCTAACGAGGCAGCGACCGTCCGGCCGCTGACCAGCGACGAGGACTGGCGCCAGGCGGCGGAGCTCCGGGCCGTGCTGACCGCGGGCATGCCCGGCAGCGAGCCGGAGTTCCTGGCGGCGCGGGTCGCTGCCGAGCGCGCGCTGACCCGGTCCGGCCATGGCTGGTGGTTCGGCGCGTTCGCCGGCCGGAAGCTGGCCGCCCAGCTCGGCCTCATCACGGACGGCTCAGGGATCGCCAGGTACCAGAATGTCGAGACACATCCCGACGCCCGCCGCCAGGGACTGGCCGGCACCCTGGTGTGGCGGGCCGGGCAGCACGCGCTGGCGGACGGCGCGCGCACGCTGGTGATCGTCGCCGATCCGCAGGAGGGCGCGATCCGCGTGTACCGGTCGGTGGGCTTCGAGCAGCGCGAGACGCAGCTCGGATTCGCCCGCCAGCCGGGGTGACGCGCGGGCCATCATGCGCGGGCGGCCGCCGGCGGCGGGCGCCGCCGGCCGGGATGGCAGGCTGTAGCGCATGACGGACGTGATCGTCGTGGGGGCGGGGCTGGCGGGCCTGGTCGCGGCCGCCGAGCTGGCAGCCCTGGGCCGCCGGGTCATCGTGCTGGACCAGGAGCCGGAGGCGTCGCTCGGCGGGCAGGCGTTCTGGTCGTTCGGCGGCCTGTTCTTCGTGGACTCGCCCGAGCAGCGCCGGATGGGCGTCAGGGACAGTTACGACCTGGCCCTGCAGGACTGGATGGGCAGCGCGGGGTTCGACCGGCAGCAGGACGAGTGGCCGCGGCGCTGGGCCGAGAACTACGTCGGGTTCGCGGCCGGCGAGAAGCGCGCCTGGCTGCACAGCAAGGGCGTGCGGTTCTTCCCGGTCCCCGGCTGGGCCGAGCGCGGCGGGTACGGCCCGGAGGGCCATGGCAACTCCGTGCCGCGCTTCCACATCACGTGGGGCACCGGGCCTGCTGTCGTCGCGCCGTTCGAGCGGGAGGTCCGCGCGGCGGCGGAGACCGGCCACCTGCAGCTGAAGTTCCGGCACCGGGTCGACGAGCTGACGGTCACCGGCGGCGTGGTCGACGGTGTCCGCGGCAGCATCCTGGCGCCGACGCGAGCGGCACGGGGCGAGCAGAGCCCGCGCGACGTCCTCGGCGAGTTCGAGCTGCGCGCGCAGGCGGTGATCGTGACCTCGGGCGGCATCGGCGGCAACCACGAGCTCGTCCGCAAGAACTGGCCGCAGCGGCTGGGCTCCCCGCCCGGGCACATGCTGTCCGGGGTGCCCGGCCACGTGGACGGGCGGATGCTCGCGATCAGCGAGGCGGCAGGCGCGTCGGTCATCAACTCCGACCGGATGTGGCACTACACCGAGGGCATCCAGAACTGGGACCCCATCTGGCCGCTGCACGGCATCCGGATCCTGCCGGGCCCGTCGTCCCTGTGGCTTGACGCTCGCGGCCGGCCGCTGCCCGCGCCGCTGTTCCCCGGCTTCGACACGCTCGGCACGCTCGAGCACATCATGACCACAGGGCACGACTACACCTGGTTCGTGCTGACGCAGAAGATCATCGAGCGCGAGTTCGCGCTGTCCGGCTCGGAGCAGAACCCCGACCTCACCGGCAAGGACGTCGGGAAGCTGCTGCAGCGGGTGAAGCCGGGCGCGCCGGGGCCGGTGGCCGCGTTCATGCGCCACGGCGCCGACTTCGTCGTGGAGCCCGACCTCGCCGCGCTGGTCGCGGGCATGAACAGGCTGACCGGGTCGGACCTCATCTCGCTGCCGCACCTGCGCCGGATGATCGAGGCACGCGACCGCGAGACCGGCAACGCGTTCACCAAGGATGCGCAGCTCACAGCCGTGAATAACGCGCGGCGGTACCGGGGCGACAGGCTGATCCGGGTGGCGAGACCGCACCGGTTCCTGGACCCGGCGAACGGGCCGCTGATCGCGGTACGGCTGCACATCCTCACCCGCAAGAGCCTCGGCGGCCTGGAAACCAACCTGGACGCTCAGGTCCTTCGCCCCGGCGGCGAGCCGGTACAGGGCCTGTTCGCGGCCGGCGAGGTGGCTGGCTTCGGCGGCGGCGGCATGCACGGGTACCGCTCGCTGGAGGGCACGTTCCTCGGCGGCTGCCTGTTCTCGGGCCGGACGGCCGGGCGGTGCGCCAGCCGCGCCATCGGCTGAGTGCTGCGCGCCCGCGGGCCGCATGTGCTCGGGCAGGAACGACAGCGGGCGCGCGCGCGACCGTTGACAGTCAATATAAGCCGGATCATACTGGCGAGTAACCTCGAGGTCGTGACCGGCTGCGTGCCTGCTGCACGCGGCCGGTGACGGGCGTTTACTAATGCCGCAATGAGGCGGCACCGGCCTGTCACGATATTGTCACGCGTCCCTGCGAGGAAGTATGCAACGTCCCCGGTTCAGTCGCATCTTCGGTATGTCCACGGTATTGGCTAGCACCGTCGTCGCTGGCACGGCGATCGCGCTGGTCATCGGCGCTATTCCGGCTCAAGCCTCGACACTTCCGCTGCAGAGCGAGGCGTCGGCGTTCCTCAACTCGACGTTTTTCTGGAATTACGAGGCGCCCCCTGCCGGAGCCAATCACCACTGCACGCCGTCGGCCGCGCATCCTTATCCCGTGGTCCTGGTCGAGGGCACTTTCTCTAGCATGTATAACTCGTTCGGTGCCATCTCCCCCGACCTTGTCAACAATGGCTACTGCGTCTACGCGTTCAATTACGGTCAGACCCTCCCGCTGACCGGGATTCACGCGACCGGCGAGATAGCCGCCTCGGCCGGCCAGCTGGCGACCGAGGTCAGCAGCGTCCTCGCCGCCACCCACGCCAGCAAGGTCGACCTGGTCGGCTGGTCGCAAGGCGGCATGATGCCCCGGTACTACATCAACAACCTCGGCGGCGCGTCCAAGGTCAACATGCTGGTCGGCTTCGCGCCGTCGAACTACGGCACGACGCTCGACGGGCTGCTCTACCTGATCACCGACCTCGGCGTGCTCGGCCTCGCCACCGCGCTGCTGTCGGTCACGTGCTCCGCGTGCGCGGAGCAGCTGCAGGGCTCGTCGTTCCTGAACAGCCTCAACGTCACCCCCGCGGTGCCGGGAGTGAAGTACGTCGTCATCGAGACCCGCGATGACGAGGTGGTCACGCCGTACACCAACGCGTTCCTGCCCGCCGGGCCCAACGTGCAGAACATCACGCTGCAGAACCAGTGCCCGCAGGACGGCAGCGATCATCTGTCCATCGCCTACGACTCCAACGCGCTCCAGGACATGATCAACGCGCTGGGCGCCGATAGCCCGACCTTCCAGCCGGCGTGCGCTTCCGTCGGCGCGATCTTCGGGAACGTGTAGCCGAGCGGATGGCGGCCGAGCGGCGCTCGGCCGCCATCCGCGGTATGACTTGGGCATGCAGCGCCGCAGCGAGTTCTTCGGCACGTGCCCGCCCGGTCTCGGCCGGCTGCTGCGCGACCGGCTCGCCGAGACGCCCGGCGTGACTGTCACCGCCGCGGGCTCCGACGGCGAGTCGGACGTGGTGCTCTTCGACGCCGACCGGGACGGCCGGGTGCTCGCCACCGGGATCCGCCAGGCCGATGGCGTCTTCGCGGTGGCGGCCCGCGCCCGGCGTTCCGCCGCCGCCGACCCGGCCGTTCTCGCCGCACGCTGCTGGCAGCGCGACGGCGCGCAGCGCGCGCTGTCCCTGTGGGCCGAGCAGGTTCGGCCGCTGAGCCCGGCGATGACGTTCCGGGTCGCCGCCCGGATGCAGACCGGACCGCGCGCACTGCGCGCCGGGCTCCGGGCGGCGCTGGCCGAGGTGATCCGGCGCGACCGGCCGCGCTGGCGGCCGTCGGCCGCGGGTGAGCTGGAGATCTGCCTCTGCGAGTGGCACGACGGGGAACTCGTCACCGGCCTGCGGCTGGGCGGGAACGCCGCCGGCGCGGCGGCGGCCGTCCCGCCGGCGGTGGCGGCCGCGATGGTGGCGCTGGCGGGGCCGCCCGGCAGCGTCCTGCTCGATCCGTGCCGGGGCAGCGGGACGGTCCTGGCCGAGGCGCGCGCGGCGGGCTGGCGGGCGGAAGGGACCGGGGCGGACGCGGCGGCACGGGCCGGCCACGAGATTCCGGAGGCCGACGCCGCACTCGGTGCGTGCGTCACGCGCCTGCCGCCGGGGACCACTGCGGCGGGCACCGCCGCCGCGCTGGCGGAGATGAGCCGGGTCACCCGCAGCGGCGGCGCCGTCGTGCTGCTGGCGGCCGAAGTACCGCGGACGGCATGGCCGACTGCCCTGCGGCTGCGCCGGCAGGTGCCGGTGCGGCTGCCCGCCGGCCGCGAGACCATCTGGGTGTACCGCAGGGCGTGAGCTACTTAACCGCCTTGCGGCGGCCCACCGTGAAGTACGCGAGCGGGCCGAGGGTGTTGACCGCCGCCGCCGCGCGCCAGAGGCCCTTGGGGCCGCGGATCAGGCTGGCCGGCCGTCGCCTGATGTCGATCAGCATCGCGATCTTGGCGATCAGCTCGGTGACAGCGAGGATCTTGATCGCATTCTGCTGGGCCGGCGTGAGGTCGCTCCACTTCTCGGGCATCTTGCGGTCCGTCATTGAGCCTGTATATCACCGCGAGTCAGCCGAGCAGTGCCAGCGCATCCAGGTCGAGGGCATGACGGGCGTGCCGGGACGCCATCGCGGCGAACATCTGGTCACCGCGCTCGGTCTGCTCGACCACCATCGCGGCGACGATGTCCATGACGATGCCGCCGAAGGCGTGGCGGCGGTAGCCGGTCCAGCAGTCCGCCCAGCTCAGATCCACGCCACGCGCCGTGAGCGCCGCGTGGTACGCGCGGACGAGGGCCTCCTCGTGGCGCTGCCGCTCCCGCACCAGCAGGCTGGAGGCCAGGAAATAGGCCAGGTCATTGGCCGCGGTCCCGTAGCTGGCTGTCTGCCAGTCGAGCACGTACGGCCGCGGGCCGCCGAACAGCAGGTTGTCGGCCCGGAAGTCGCCGTGCACGATCGTCCGCGGCTGATCGCCTGCGCCGCCGAGGTAGCGATGCGCTCGCGGCAGGAATTCCTCGATCAGCGGCAGCGTGCCGGGCTCGACCCGGCCGTCGAACCGGTCCCGGAAGCCGGGGTACAGGCCGGCCAGCACGGCTGCGAGGAACGTCGCCGCATCCGGAGTGCTGCGGTTCAGCCAGGGCAGGGCCGCGAGCCGCGCGCTCTCCCAGCCGGCCGCGTGCAGGGCGGCGAGTTCCTCGATCGCGGCCGCCGCCTCGTCGGCCGTGATCCCGGTGAGCTGGTCGCCGGGCTGCGCGGGATGCAGGTCCTCGAGCAGCACGACGTACTCGTCGGGCCCGGCGTCGTACGCGGCGAAGTAGCAGGCGGGCAGCGAGACGGGCAGGTCGGCCGCGACCTCGCCGTAGAAGCTGGCCTCGATCTCGTACGTCCGGAAGGAGCGGGCGGCGCCGCGGCTCGCCTCGGCCGCGGCAGGTACCTTCGCGACCATCGTCGGCGGCAGTTCCGCCTGACTGTCGTAGCTCAGCCGGAGCCGGAAGCTGTCCGACACCTGCCCGGTGCCGATGGGCTCGGCCTGCACGGCGGTTACCGTCCCGCCGTCCAGGTACGCGGCGAGGGCGTCGGTGAGGAAACTCGCCGTCAGGCCCGCGCCGCCGGAGACCGCCTTGAGCATTACTGGTCGCCGTCCTCGCCGAGGTAGCTCCAGCCGTGGTCGCGCCATCCTGGCGGCTGGTTCCACTCGGTCCAGCCGTAGCCGACCCGGCCGTCGTCCGCGGTGAACCGGCACATCGCGCGCGCGAAGCGCGACACCGTACCCTCGGGTGAGGTCAGCCCGACCGGCGCGAACGCGACCGGCTCGGCGGTCATCGGCGCGCCGGCGAGGATGAGCCTGGAGCTCGCCGGGAAGTCGTCGGCACCGAACCTGGTCTCCGCGCAGAACCCGCCGACGTGCCCGAGCTCGCCTGCCGGGGTGACGGCGAACGAGGGCCAGGGAATCGCGAACCCGATGTTGGCCTGCATGCCGTGGAAGCTCGTCCCGTCGCCGAGCCGGCCTGACGTCCACAGCCAGGAGATCTGCCACCAGTCCCGCTCCCCCCAGCTGTGATCCCGCTCGCCGCTCCCGTCGATGCTGGCCTCCAGCCTGTCGACGATGACGCTGCCCGTGACCTGGCACGGGATCTCGTAGCGCGGCAGGTCCTTGTACGGGTAGACACCGCCAGCCGTGGTCCAGGTCAGATCCAGGCTCAGCGGTGCCCGCGCTGCCTGCGTGAGGTCGCCGTAGGCCGCGGCCGGGTCTGGCAGCCGCGCGGCGCCCTCGGTGCTGAGGCGCAGGCGCGCGGTCTCGAACGCGCCGTCGATTTCCTGGCGAGCGGTGTAGGTCCCGGTGCGCATGTCGGTGCTGCCCGGCCCGGGCAGGGGCGCGTTGTTGTCCGCCAGGAGCACCGTGGGCTGGCCCGGCCGGACCACGCACGCCCAGTACCAGGCCCGGTCCCAGTTCGGGTACAGGCCGAGCCGGACGTAGCCGCCGACCGACCCGTCCGGCGCGGCGAAGTCGAAGTAATACGACTCGTTCCAGAGCCGTTCCGGTCCCGGCGTATGCAGCCGCTCGTCTGCGGCTGTCAGCTGCCAGGTCCCGTGATCTACGATCTTCACCATCCGGCCGGCCTCCCGGTGACCCGTCACGCGGTGTTTGGTGGAGGATGGCACGAGCCTGGCCAGGACGTCCAGCAACGGAGGATGCGTGATGCAGATCGAGGCCGGCGCGCAGGTCACCTCGTCGCTGCTGGAGGTCGAGGCCTCGGCCGCGGCGGCCGAGGCAGCCGGCTATGACGGCTTCGGCGTGCCCGAGACAAGGCACGACCCGTTCACGGTGCTCGCGCTGGCGGCCCGGGCGACGAGCACCATCTCGCTGCACTCCGCGATCGCGGTCGCGTTCGCGCGCAACCCGATGAACATGGCGGTCCTGGCGAACGACATCCAGCTGATCTCGTCCGGCCGGTTCATGCTCGGACTGGGCTCGCAGGTCCGCCCGCACATCGAGCGCCGCTACAGCATGCCGTGGAGCCATCCGGCAGCGCGGATGGAGGAGTTCATCGGCGCGATGCGGGCGATCTGGCACAACTGGTCCAGCGGCGAGCGGCTCGCGTTCCGCGGCGAGTTCTATCACCACACGCTCATGACGGACTTCTTCAGCCCCGGGCCCAACCCGCACGGCAATCCACCGATCCTGCTGGCGGCCGTCGGGGAGCTGATGACCAGGGTGGCGGGCCGGGTGGCCGACGGCATCCTGTGCCACGGCTTCACAACCGAGACGTACCTGCGCGAGCGGACGCTGCCCGCGCTGCGGGAGGCGCGCGGCAGCCTGGACGGTTTCGTGGTCAGCCTGCCCGCCTTCGTGGTTCTCGGCCGGGATGAGAGGGCGCGGGCGGCGGCCGCGGCCGGCGTGCGCGGCCAGATCGCGTTCTACGGCTCGACGCCCGCCTACAAGCCGGTACTCGAGCTGCACGGCTGGGGCAGCCTGGCCGGCCGGCTGAACGAGCTGTCCCGCCAGCACGCGTGGGCCGAGATGGGCGACCTGATCGACGACGACGTCCTGGATGCGTTCGCCGTCACCGGCGAGACCCCCGCTGCGGTCGCGGCCGGCATCCAGGCTCGGTTCGGCGACGTGATCACGCGTCTTTCCTTCTACATGCCCTACGCCGTCGACCCAGCGGACCTGACGGCGCTGGTCGCCGCCCTCCGCGCAGGCAGCCAACGGGCCTGAGATGACTGCTGCCCCGGACACTGCGCTCGCATCCCGAGCACCACGCCGGCTGACGGTGTGGCGCTCGCCCGCGGACCAGCCCGCCTGGGCGCGGCCCGCGCTGCTGGCCGTCGCCGTCATCGCGGCGGTCGCGTACGGCTGGCGAATGGCCGGCGCCAGCGTCGAGCCGTTCTACGGCGCGGCGGCCCGAAGCATGTCAGAGAGCTGGCACAGCTTCATCTTCGGCGCGTTCGACCCGGCCGGCACCGTGACGGTGGACAAGCTGCCAGGCGCGCTGTGGGTGCAGGCGCTGTCGCTGCGGGCCTTCGGCTTTCACATCTGGGCGCTGGTGCTACCGCAGGTGGTCGAGGGCGTTCTCACCATCCTGGCGCTGTACCGGGCTGTGCGCCGGCTGGCCGGACCGCTGGCAGGCGTGGCCAGCGCGACCGTGCTCGCAGTCACGCCGGTCACCGTGCTGCTGGGTCGCGGCAACATATCGGACTCGCTGCTGATCCTGCTGCTCGTGCTCGCCGCCGACGCCACCTCCGGCGCCTTGCTCTCCGGGTCGCTGCGGCAGCTGCTGCTCGCCGGCGCCTGGGTTGGCCTGGCCTTCCAGGCCAAGATGATCCAGGCCTGGCTGGTCCTGCCCGCGCTGGCCGCCGCGTACCTGCTCGCCGCGCCGGCGGCGAAGATGCGCACGCGGTGCGCGCACGTCGCGCTCGCCGGGCTAGTCACCGTCGTGGTTTCGCTCGCCTGGATGACGGCGGTAACGCTGGTGCCGTCGCACGACCGGCCCTACGTGGACGGCAGCCGCGACGACTCGGTGTACGCGCAGGTGTTCGGCTACAACGGCCTGGACCGGCTCACCGGCGACTGGGCGAGCGCGGCCGGCCCGCCCTCACCGCTGGTGGTCGCCGCCGTCGAGAGCGGGCGCTTGCTGAACGCCGAGACCATCGGCATCAAGCCGAGCTGGCATCGGCTGCTGGCCGGCCCGTTCGCCGCCGACGGCGGCTGGCTGCTGCCGGCGGCGATCGCAGGCGCCCTCGCGGCGCTGGTATCCCGCCGCCGCGGGGGCAGGCGCGACCCGGTCCGCGCGGCCGTCGTGCTGTGGGGTGGCTGGTGGCTGATCCTCGCCGTCTTCTTCAGCGCCGGCACGTACCTCAACTCGTACTACGTCGCGGCGCTCGGTCCGGCGACGGCCGCGCTATGCGGCACCGGCATCGCCGCCTGCGGGACCCGCCCCTGGTCTGCCACTGCTCGCCTGATCGTCGCCGGCACGGTGCTCGCCTGCGTCGGCTACGGCGCCTGGCTGATGTCCGGTACGGCATCCGGCCCGGTCGTTCTGACCGCGCTGGCGCTGGCCGTGGCGGTGGCCGCGATCGCCGCGCTGCTGCTGCCCGGGTCCGGCCTCGCGGCGCATCGCGCCGCCGCCGCGCTCGCCGGTGCCGCCGTGCTGCTGCTGCCCGCGGCGGCGTCGGTGAGCTGTGTGGTTCGCGAGCTAGGTCCGTTTGACACCCCGTTCGAGGCGCCGCGGATCGCGCACAACAACCAGGTGCTTGCCGCTGTCGCGCCCGCTCTCACGAGGGCAAGCCAGCGGCTGGAGCTCGCGACGCCGCCAGATGACGCGCTGTTCGGTACCGACACGTCCGGCCTCGCAGCGAACTACATCCTGTACAGCGGCAGGGAGGTGCTCCCGATCGGAGGCTTCCTCGGCAACGTCCCGGCCCCGACGCTGGCCGCGCTGCAGGCAGACGTGCGCCGCGGTTACGTGCGTGCGTTCGTGCTGCCGGTGTCACCGGCCGGCCCGGACCCGCGGGTGCGATGGCTCGAGGCCTACTGCACCAGGCAGCTCGAGGTCTCGCACCAGCGTCCGGTCCCGTACGCGACGTTTCTGTGCCCCTCGGCGCGGCCGGCGGGCCCCGTGCGAAGCTCCGCACCTGCGAGCTGACAGGAAGCCCCGGCAGCGCCGCATACGAGCCTCCGCCACAGTCGCTCGTCCTGCTCGCCGGCGCTCGCTATTGCGGCGAAGCCTCGGCAGACCCGCCGGGTGGCCCGGCGGCAGGGGCGATCTTGTTCAGCCAGCAGATCGGGCACAGGACGTGCGCCTGACCGTGCTTGCCCTGCTCGTGCTCCCAGGCGAAGTAGGCTGCACCGCCGGCGAGGAGCAGTTCCAGCCCGCCGCCGAACGGGAGTCCGAACCTCAGCATCCGCCGCATCATTCCCGGCTCACCCGCCATCCGATTCAACCCGTGGCCGCCGTTACTCTCGCACCTGCAAGTAAACCGGGATCCGAGGGCGAGCGTCCAGTCGTCAGCCACGGCCACGCGAGGGCTGAGCGTAGGCTGTCTGGCCGTGACGCCAGATGAACGGTGGCTAGCCGCGCTGTGGCCGATGGTCCGCGACTGGCTGCCGGTGCCGCCCGCGACGGTGCTCGAGATCGGATGCGGCCCGCTGGGCGGGTTCGTCCCGATGCTGCGCGCCGCCGGCTATCACGCGACCGGTATCGATCCTGAGGCACCGGAAGGGCAGTGGTACCAGCCGGTCGAGTTCGAGAGCTACGCGGCGCCTGAGCCGGTCCAGGCGATCGTGGCCTGCACGTCGCTGCATCACGTCGCCGACGTCGGGGACGTGCTGGCGTCCGCCGAGGCGGCGCTCGCTGCGAACGGGGTGCTGGTCGTCGTGGAATGGGCGCGGGAGCGCTTCGACGAGCCGACCGCCCGCTGGTGCTTCCGGCGGCTGCCCCCGGCGACGGGCGAGCCCGGCTGGCTCCGGCAGCAACTTGACGGCTGGCAGTCGTCGCGCCTGCCCTGGGCTGACTTCTGCCGCAGCTGGGCCGAGGAGGAGGGTCTGCACGCAGGCGACGAGATCGTGCGCGAGCTTGACGCGCGGTTCGACCGCGAGCTGCTGGCCTACGGGCCCTATTTCTTCTCCGATCTCGCCGGTGTGAGCGAGCGCGATGAGCAGGCTGCTGCAGATGCTGGCGAGATCCAGGCGAATCGGATCAGCTACGTGGGCCGACGGCGGTAGCGCGGCCCGGGTCGCCTGTTACAGGCCCACGGCCCGGGCCCCGAGCGCAGCCGCCATGCCGCTCAGCGTGCTGAGCATGAAGTCCCGTGTCACGTGGCTGTCGCTGCGGGCCGGCGTTCCCGTCACCTCGCGCACGCCGTAGTCGGGATCCTCGGCCGCCGCCTCGAAATCACGGCTGACCTTCTCGACGATCCCGGCGAGGGTGAGGGTGCGGGTGCCGGCCGCCTCGTCGGTAACCGGCCCGGCGATGGTCGATGCCCAGTCAATCGTCGGCTCCCCCTCCTCGGGCAGCCAGCCGTTGACCAGGACGAGGTCGCTGCCGCCGGAGTACTGCCAGCGACGCCCGGATGCGCGTTCGACGTGGTCGCGCATGGCATTGAAGTCACCTGCGCTGAAATACCAGGCGCCCGCGTAGTCACGGCCGACCCGCACCGCGGCGTGCTGTCCCTCGCCGTCGCCGGCCGATCGGTAGTAGCCGGGGAAGAACAAGTCCCACCAGTCCCCCGTCCGGACGTCGAAGTACTCGCCCCTTGCGTCGAGCGAGCGGATGGCGTCAGAGTCCGGGTGAGCGAACAGGAACGCGAGCAGCGTGGGGCCGCCGTGCCAGCGGCCGGCGATCGCGGTCTCGTACTGCTCCTGGCTCCGGGCGGGAAGCATGGCGGGCCGCGGCTCGACGGGATTCCACGGCCGTAGCCGGTCCTCGTCGTATGGGTGTGTCTCGCGGCGCCGGTCGAGCTGCTGCCTGAAGCGCCGCTGGCTCTCCGCGTCCTGCCTGATGCGAGCGGCCCGATGCTCGCGCAGGGTGCCCATCACTGTCCAGCCCTGAGCGGCGTTCCCGTCCCATTCGGGGTTATCCCTGGCGGCCGGCGGCGACATGAGCGCAGCCTAACTCCGGATGGGTGCCGGGTCAGGCTGACCGCACCTGCCGCGGCAGGTGCGGTCAGCGACCCGCTCAGGCCGGCGGGCGGAGCGGCCCGGAGCGGAACAGGACCCCGCAGGTGACCGCGCCGGCACCGAAGATCGCCGCCGCGATCCAGAACCCGGTCGTGTAGCCGTGGATCATCGCCAGGGCCGTCAGGGACGACGCCGGGCGCCCGTGCGCCAGGGCTGCCGGGCTCGCGTGGCTAATCAGGTAGCGCGTCACCGCGCCGGCGAAGATGGTGTTGAGCAGCGACGTGCCGATCGAGCCGCCGATCTGCTGGCCGGTGTTGAGCGTCGCGGACGCGACGCCCGAGTCTCCGGGCGCCACGCCGAACGTCCCGGTGTTCATCGCGGGCGCGATCGTGAAGCCGAAACCCAGCCCGGTCACCATCAGCGGGCCGAGGACGGCCGACGCGTAACCCGAGTGCACGCCGATCCTGGTCAGCCAGATCAGGCTGCCGGCCGAGAGCAGCATACCGCCGGCGACCAGCAGTCTCGGCCCGACCCTGGCCAGCAGCACTACGTTGGACAGGTTGGCGCTCACCACCACCATCGCGATCAGGGGCAGGAAGGCCACGCCGCTGAGCACGGGCGAGTAGCCGAGCGTCTGCTGCAGGTAGTAGATCAGGAACAGGAAGATGCCGAACATGCCCGCACCGACGATCAGCACCGCCAGGTACGCGGCGCCGCGATTCCGGTCGAGCACCACCCTGGGCGGCAGCAGCGGGCTGGACGCGCGTGACTGCCAGTACGTGAAGCCGGCGAGCAGTGCCACGCCCGCGGCCAGGAGGCCATAGGTGGACGGTGTGTGCCAGCCGTGGGTCGCCGCGTTGGAGAACCCGTAGACCAGGCTGAACATCGAGGCCGAGACGAGCGCGAGACCCGGCAGGTCGAGCCCGGACCGGCCCGGCGCTGCCTGGCGCCGCAGCAGCATCGCGCCGCCGGTGACCGCCAGGGCCGCGAAGAGCAGGTTCACGTACAGGCACCAGCGCCAGGACAGGTACTCGGTCAGCACGCCGCCGAGCACGAGGCCGATGGCGCCGCCGGCGCCGACGATCGCGCCGTACACGCCGAACGCCTTGCCGCGCGCATTCGGGTCGCTGAACGTAGTGGACAGGATCGCCAGCGCCGCAGGCGCGAGCAGCGCACCGAAGGCGCCCTGCGCGGCGCGGGCCGCGACCAGCATGCCGAAGCTGGTGGCGGCACCGCCCGCGGCGGACGCGGCGGCGAAGCCGATCGCGCCTGCCAGGAACGTCGCCTTGCGTCCTATCAGGTCGCCGAGCCGGCCGCCGAACAGCAGCAGGCTGCCGAACGCGAGCGCGTAGGCGGTCACCACCCACTGCCGGTCCACTGTGCTGAAGCCGAGGGCACGCTGCGCGGACGGCAGCGCGATGTTCACGATCGTGGCATCCAGCACGACCATGAGCTGAGCGAGGCTGACGGTGCCCAGGATCAGCCATCGCCGGCGGTCGGGATCCGGGCCGGGCTGTACCGCGGGCAGGTCGGGCAGGCGGGCCACGCTCAGGGTGCTTGCGTTGGTTCTGCTGATCGTCTTCATGACACCGATGCTGCCGGCCGTACGGCCTGGCGTCGTCGCCCGCAGGGCGTCACTTTTGCCTGGTCGGCAGGGATGTGGCCGGGCCCGCGCATACCGCGCGGGGAGTAGCCGGCAATAGCGACATGGGGCGGATGCGCTCGCAGCCAGGACGCGTACGCTCGGAGCATGCGCACGGCTGAGGGTCGCCGGAAGTTCTACGCCGCGGGATGGCTCATCTCGGCGGGCGTCATGGTCGTGACGTTCCGGATGTGGCAGCTGCACGTCCGCGAGGTGGAGCAGCGGGCGGATGAGGCGGAGCGCACGAAGGACGAGGCGGCCCGGCGGCGGGCGATGGAGGAGCGCCTGCGGATCGCTCGCGAGCTGCACGATTCCCTGACGCACAGCATTTCGGTGATCCAGGTTCAGGCCGGAGTCGCGGTGCACCTGGCGCGCAAGCGCGGCGAGGACATTCCGCCCGCGCTGCTGGCGATCCAGGAGGCGGGCGCGGACGCCGTGCGCGAACTGCGCGCGACGCTCGGCGTGCTGCGCAGCGAGGAAGACGGTGACGGCAGCGGCCTCGGCCAGATCGACAGCCTGCTCGCGCGCGCACGCGCGGCCGGCCTGCCCGTGACGATAGCCGTGACCGGCGCGGAGCGGCCCCTCCCGCACGAGGTGGACCAGGCTGCCTACCGGATCGTGCAGGAGGCGCTCACCAACGTCAGCCGGCACGCGGGCGACGCATGCGCGTCGGTGCACCTGCACTACACGCCGGAGGCGATCTCGATCCAGGTAGCCGACGACGGCACTGGCACTGGCACTGGCACTGGCACTGGCACTGGCGCCGGGAGCCGGGTGTCAGGTCCCGGTCTTGGCCTCGTTGGCATGCGGGAACGGGTCTCGGCCCTTGGCGGCCGGCTCCAGGCCGGGCCGCAGGCCGGCGGCGGCTTCCAGGTTCGCGCCGAGCTGCCATCCCGGCCACCGCAGTGACCAGTACTGGCTCGATGAGGATCCTGCTGGCCGACGACCAGGCGCTGATCCGCAGCGGCATCCGGTCGCTGCTGGATGCGGAAGACGACATCGAGGTGGTCGCCGAGGCCGCCGACGGGCAGGCCGCGGTGGCGCTCGCCGCCGAGCACCGCCCGGATATCGCCCTCATGGACATCCAGATGCCGGTGCTCGATGGCCTCGAGGCCACCAGGCAGATCGTCGCGGACGAGCGGCTGGACAGCGTCCGGGTCGTGATCCTCTCCAACTTCGGCCTGGACGAGTACATCTTCCGGGCGCTGCGGGCCGGCGCGAGCGGCTTCCTGCTGAAGGACACCCAGCCGGACGAGTTGCTGCAGGCGCTGCGGGTAGTCATGCGCGGCGACGCGCTGCTGTCCCCCGCCGTCACCCGCCGCCTGATCAGCGAGTTCGTCGCCCGGCCGCCGGACGCGCTCGCCGCGGTCGGGATGGAGACCCTCACCAACAGAGAGCGGGAGGTGGTGGCGCTGGTGGCGCACGGTCTGTCCAACGACGAGATCGCCGAAGCCATGGTGCTCAGCCCGGCCACCGCCAAGACCCACGTCAGCCGCGCGATGATCAAGCTTGGTGCTCGCGACCGGGCGCAGCTTGTTGTCTTCGCCTACCAGACCGGCCTGGTCACCCCGCGCGCAGCCGGGCTACCCGGCAGGGAGTCCCGCTGATCAGGGCCAGGAGGGCGGGCCGGCCCGCGGCGTCCAGGTCGACGTAGCCGTCGACGACGATGAGCGCTAGCGCGGAGGATCGCGGGATGACAGCCAGGAGGGGCGGCAGCTCGCGCCGGTAGAACTCGCCCGGCAGGTACTCCGCTGCCACCGGCACGACGACCGTGGCGGTGCGGGCGGATGCGCCATAGCCGGCGTGGCCTGCTAGGAGACGAAGGCGTCCCCGAGTGTCAGCACGTTGCTGTTATCGGGCTGCTGGTCCTGGGTGCTGGTGCCGGTGCAGCTGACCTCGATCTGAGTTACACCGGAAATGTTCAGCGCTACGGCCGCCGGATGCCCGAGGCTGACGATTATCGGCTTGATGAGCTGCACGCCCGCCTGATTGGCGAAGATCACTGTCTCGTCCAGGCTGGTGGCATTGCTCGTGTTATCCGGGATGCCCACCTCGGCTTTGAACCGTGAGTGCCCGGCAACATCGAACGCTACATCGGGCTGGCCATTACCCTGGGGTCCGAAGCAGTAAAATGTGTTGCTATCGGGATAGGCCTTCGCCGACATGATTTGCGACCCGGTGCTCAGGTCGGCTTCGTTGACGGTGGGCTGTGTCGCTGACAGATAAATGCCGCCAGCGGGCAGCGCGCCCTGGCTAGCACTCGACCCGCTGCCGGTATTGGACCTGCCGGGCTGGCTAGCTGCCTGCCGGTGTGCCTGCCTCAGTTGCTGTTGCTGCTGCCTGACGACGATCGTGAGCTGATTCACCCGGCCTGTCTGGTGCGCGGCGAGCACTGACGCACCCGCCGCCACGATGGTGGCGACGGATGCCAGAATCCCGCTGAATGATGTCAGCCAGCGACCTGAGCGCGATTTCTTCTTGGGCCTGGCCTTCTTCTGCTCGACTGCTGTCATTTCTCCCCCCTTGGGTGCGGCAGGGTCGGCCAGGTCAGAAGATGATGAAGAGTGTGAGGCGCCGCGCCTTCAGCGCCCAGATGCGGTAGTCGTACCAGCCGGCGAGGCCAGCCAGGACTCCGGCCAGCAAGAACGAGCCGAAGCTCGCGTGGGCCAGACTTACCAGGGCGGAGACGGCGAGCAGGAGCGTCCACAGTGCCCAGCAGATGCCACAGGTGATCCGCCAGCCAGTCATCCGCGGTGTGGTGAGCGTGCGCACGGCGTCTTTCTGGCCGCGCTCGTAAGCCAGCTGCTCGGCAGCGGTCCCGGAGGAATAGGCCGCGGGGCCCTCAGGATCGACGGTAGTGTGAGCGTCATCAAATACATTAGGACGTTCTAAGCCTGCCTGTCCGATTGGCTGGGCGACGCCTTCTTCCGCGCCTGGCGAATAATTCCATCCGGTGCTGGCATCGGTCATGATTCTGCCCTTCCTGGTCGTCTCGGGATGAGATACAGGATTAGGACGCCTGGCTATCGTGACTGGTTGACTGCCCGGCCATGACCAGATATCTGGCGATGTACTGAATGGCGGTCTATTACGGTAATGGCGGGGTAAAGCGAGCAGATGCTCCTCAGCGCTGCAGCCCGTCCCACGACCAGCGCGGGAGCGCCAGGCCCGCGGGGACGTCGTCGGCGGAGTCGTGATAGCGGGCCATCGTCGTCGTGGTCGCCCACGCGAAGTAGTCGTGCAGCACCTGCCGCAGCGGCTCCGCCGTCAGGCCGACGTCCGTCAGCGCCTGATCGAAGCACGCGATCGCCCGCCTGTCCATCTCCTCGTGCACGCCGTTGCCGCTGTGGATCCGGACCACCGACGTCTCGTCTCCGTAGCCGCTGGTGAACGTGGCGGGCCCGCCCAGTGCCTCCGCCCAGTAGGCGGCGAGCCGCACGCTGTGCTCCGGGTTGAAGCCGTGGCTGAACGCATGGCTCACGATCTCGTCCGCCATCACCCGCCCGTGCCACGCGTGCGCCAGCCGGAGCACGCCCTCGCTTCCGCCTGCGGCCTCGTACACAGTCTGCATGGGCCCAGCATGCCAGGGGTCAGGCGGTCTCCGCCTGCAGGATCTCGCCGGGTGCTCGGCGGGCACCAAACCGGGCCGGGCCACTCGTGAGCACGCCGACTGCGAGCAGCGTTCCCAGCACTGCGGCCACCAGCCAGCCGGCCGGCGGCACCGTCATGACTCCGGCGTGGTTAGCTGCCGCGAACAGGCCGATGCCGGCCGGTATACCGAGCAGTGCGCCGGGCAGCGCGGGGATGAGCGCAGCGGCGGTGATCCCGGCGCTGACCTGCCGCGGGGTCGACCCGAGCGCGCGGGCGAGTGCGGCGGGTCGGCGGGTATCGAGCACAGTCGCCCATGCGGTGACGACCGCGTTGAGCACCGCGAGCGCGACCAGCACGACGGTGAGGATCTCCAGCATCTGCTCGTCCCGGCTGACGACGGGATTACCGAGGCCGCTGGACACGCCCGCCAGCCGCAGGTCGACCGTGCGGTGGAAGGCCAGGACCGCGACTATGCCGGTGACGGTGAGCGCGATGCTGGCCATGCTGAGCAGCGCGCGCCGCGGCCGGCGGGCGACGATGCGGACCCCGAGCAGCAGCGGCGCGGGCAGCCGCGACGAGAGCGCGATGAGCGTGGCCCGGCGGCGCGGCGCCCTGGCGGTGCTGGCGAGCGCGCGGACCGTGCTGGTCCGCGCGGCCCTGATGGCGGGCAGGAGCGTCGCGGCGAGCGCGACCGCGAGCGCTACCGCGATCACGATCCCGATCGTGGCGAGCGTCAGCGCCGGCGCGCCCGGCGTGCCGACGAGTCCCGCGCCAGGACTGGTGATCGCGGGCGCTGCCAGCCGGCCGATGATCAGGCCGGCGGCGGCGGCGGCCAGCGCGAGGATGAGGTTCTCGGCCAGCAGCACGAGCGCGACCAGCCCGGGCGATCCGCCGACGGCCTTCAGCAGGCCGATCCGCCTGGTCTGCTCGGTCATCCGGCCGCCCGCCAGCACCGCCACGCTGGCGACCGCGAGCAGGCCCGCAAGGAGCGCGCCTGGCGACAGCACCTGCTGCTCGTCCTGGACCAGCAGGCCATCCGCGGCGGCGATCTGCCGCCAGGTCAGCAGCTGCGGCGGGAACGCTGCAGGGTTGTTATTGACCGAGTACCTCGCCGCGAACGCGCCAGCCGCGGCGGGGTCCCGGAGCCTCAGGTTCAGCGCGTAGGACGGCGGGCCCTGATCGGCTTTCGCCAGCGGCGCCACGTCGGCCTGTGTCACCCAGGCCGAGCCGGGGCTCGCGGCCCCGTGCGGCATGTTCGCCGGGAAGTTGCCCTGGCAGCCGACGTAGCAGAGGTTCGGATACGGCGGGCTGGCCGCCGTCACGGCGAGCCCGGCGACGACGAACCGCCGCCCGTCCAGCGTGACGCGGTCGCCGGCGCCGACGCCGAGCGCCTCGGCGAAGGTGCGCTCGAGCACGATGCGGCCCGGCCGGACCCAGCCGCCGGACGTGACCGCGGGCTGGTCGACACGCGCCGCGGCCGCCGGGCGGCCCTGCACGATCACGGCGGCGACCAGGCCGTGCGCCCGCAGGATCGCGCCCGCCTCCGGATATGGGCCGCTGACGGCCGCGACGCCCGGTGCCCGGCTAAGGACCCTGACCTCGGTCCGCACCGCCTCAGGCTGCGCGCTCGCCGTGGACGGGCGATGCCGGGCCGTCACGTCGGGGCCGTGCGGACCGGCCACGACGAGCTGGGCCACTACGTCGGGACCATTCGTCGCGGCCTTCGTCTGCGCGTACGGGTGGCTCGTGACCCCGTGCAGTGCCAGGCCGAGCGTCAGCACGGCGGTGGCCGCGGTGATGGCGAGCAGGAGCAGCGCTGCCTGCGCCGGGCGGTGCCGCAGATCCCGGCCGGCAAGCCGGCCGACGAGTATTGCCTTGCCCATCGCTCATCCCTCCAGCCCGGCCAGCGCCCCGAGGCTGCCGGTAGTGCCGCCGGTGAGCCTGGTCTCGTCCACGAACGAGCCGTCGCGCATCGTGATGAGCCGGTCGGCGGTGGCTGCGATCCGGGCGTCGTGGGTCACGATCACGAGCGTCTGCCCCGCGCCGTGCAGGCTGTCGAACAACCGCAGCACGTCGGCCGTCGCGTCGCTGTCGAGGTTGCCGGTGGGCTCATCGGCCAGCACGATCTGCGGCTCGCTGACCAGGGCACGGGCCACGGCGACTCGCTGGCGCTGGCCGCCGGAGAGTGCGGCCGGAAGGAAGCGCGCCCTGTCCGCCAGGCCGACACGTTCCAGCAGCTCGGTCGCGCGGCGCCGCGCGGCCCGCGGGCTCCTGCCCGCCAGCAGCGCGGGCAGCTCAACGTTCTCGACCGCGGTCAGCTCGTCCATGAGATGAAAAGCCTGGAACACGAACCCGACGGTGTCCCGGCGCAGCCGCGCGAGTGCCCGCTCCCCCAGGCCGGCTATGTTCCGCCCCGCCAGCCAGACCTCGCCCGCGGTGAACCGGTCGAGTCCGCCGAGCAGATGGAGCAGTGTCGATTTCCCGCAGCCGCTCGGTCCCATCACCGCGACGGTCTCGCCGGCCGCGACATCGAGGCTGACGTCGTCGACCGCCCGGACTAGCGCTTCCCCTGCGCCGTAGTCCCTGCGCAGCCCGCGGGCGCGCAGCACGGTCGCCGTGTCGGTACTGATCATCGCTTGCTCCTCCGGCCGGTCCAGGTCCGTTCGCAGGCCTCCAGCCAGCGCAGGTCGGCCTGCAGCCGGAGGACGATCCCCTCGAGCAGGAGGGCCGCTGCCGACCCGTCCCGCTCGCCGAGCGCGGCGCGCTGAGCGTCACGCAGCCGCCGCAGCAGCTCGCGGCGCTGCGCATCCACGATGGCGAGCGGGTCGGCGAGGCCTGCCGCTGCCGCCGCCACGAGCTTGAGATGGAACTCGGTCAGGTCGGGCCTGGGCCAGCTCACCTCGACCAGCCAGTCGCTGACGCGCTCCTGCCCCTCGGCGGTCAGCACGTACACCTTGCGGTCCGGCCTGTCGGGCAGCCCGGCGGCCTGCTCGGACGTCACCAGGCCCGCCTTCTCCAGTCGCCCGAGGATGACGTAGACCTGACCGTCATTCATCGCGTCCCCGAGGGGGCCGAGCGCCTGGCGCAGCCGGCCGCGCAGCTCGTAGCCGTGGGACGGCTCCTTGGCCAGCAAGGCCAGTACCACTTCCTGCCGCACTAGCTCGCTCCCTAACGGTGATCGGATAACGGTTACGCAGTACGATAACCGTTATCTATACGATGTCAAGGGCGCGGTGTCAGGGGCGCGGTGTCAGGGCGGAGGCTAGTCGCGCTTCGCGGCTGCCAGCGTCGTCTTCATGGCCTTCAGGCCGGCTTCCATCAGGCCCGCGGTACGGTCCGCGAGCTCGAGGCGCCGGTCCAGCGCCCCGAAGTCGCGCAGGGCGGCCCAGCAGCCCGCGGCCGGGACGCCGATCTCGATCTCGCGAGTTACCGTTGCCATCGTCCTAGGCTCCCGACACCGAGACGGTCGCCGCGCACAGGTGCACGCTCACTGCTGTTCTCCCTACAGGCGAGATGCCGGCCAGCAGGCGGTCCGGTGCGGCCGGCTGCTGGCGATAGTCAGCTGCCGGTGGTCAGCAGCTCCGTTCGCCGGCGCTCGATGTCCGCGAGGCCGTCCCGCGCGGCGCTGGCCTGACCCGCGAGCTTCTGCCTGAGGCCGCTGACGAGCTGGACCGTGCGGGCCACGTTGTTCTGGCCATCCCGGATCTGGCTGGCGACGGCGAGGTCGGTGAAGATGTTGTTGAGGAACAGATCGGCGAACCGCAGGCCGCCGCTGAGCTGGAGGCCGGGCGCCGTCGGCTCCGCCCGGGCCAGTCCGGCCAGATCGGTGCGCAGCGTGGCTAGCTGCCGGTCCGCCTCGGCGGCCGCGGCGGCAGCCTGATCCATCCGGTCGTGCTTGATCGCGTTGCCGACCATGCCGCCGCCGAACATCATGTCGTAGGTCGACCAGCCCGCCGCGCTGCCCAGCCGGTCCTGCACGTCTGCCAGTGCTGCCAGCGCGCCTTGTGCGGCCTGGTCGGCGGTCTGGAGCTCGCCGGCTTCCGCCGTCAGCCGCCCGCGCTCGCCGGCCAGCCGGAGCAGCTGCGCGCCGCGCGGGTCCGCGGAGTGGGTCAGCCGACGTTCCTTCTCCGCGAGTGCGTCGGCGTAGGCCTGCGGTGCCCCGCTCAGCCCGCTGCGGCGGGCCTGCGCGGCGTCCAGCTCGGCCTGCACGGCGGCGAGCCGGTGCTCGGCGTCCGCCACCCGGTACCGCGTGGCCTGCGCCTCGGCCCGCTCGCGCGCGAGTTCGTCGTCGCGCGAGTGGTGCAGCGACGCCAGTACCCGGCTCAGCGACATGCCCTCGAGCCTGCCGATGTCCTTTTCCTCGTCCGCGCAGCGCTCGCGCGCGACCGCGACCTCCGCCGCGATCTCGTCGTGCCGGGCGTGCAGCTCGGCGCAGCGCTGGCCGCACAGCTCGTACTCCCGCATGGCCTGAGCCGCCGCTGTCACCCGCTGCTCGATATCGTCCGAGATGCTCGGCATGCCGCAATTAGAGCAGTACGGCTACCACCAGCGCAGGTCGATGGGCCAGGTGTCCAGCACCTCGTCGCCGGATATGAGGTACAGGCGCTCGTGATAGGCCAGCGTCGGGTCGACGTGCGCGGGCACGAGCCACACCCGGTCGCCGACCGGACGGGGCGGCGAGAACGTGGTGTGCTCGTCCGAGCAGAACCAGACGCCGGAGCCGGCCAGCTCGGGGTTGCCGTGGTCCATGCCGAACGCCTTGAGGCCGGCGTCGGCCACCGACCATTCCGGCGCGTTCGAGATCACGCTCGCGAGCACGAACACGGCCTGCCGGAACGGGTGCCCCTGCCTGCCGTACTGCGCGTCCATCAGCGCGTAGGAGCCGGCCTGGATCTCGCTCGCCCACGTGTTGCAGTCATACGTGCCGGTGCCGCCGGCCGAGATGAGCTCGCCGCCCACGTCCGCTGCGGCTGCGACCAGCAGCTCCATCGACTGACGGCACTGTGCCGCCCGGTCCGCGCCGTCCGCCACGATCATGACGTGGCCCTCGTACCCCATGACACCGCGGACGGAGAGGCCGCGTTCCCTGGCCAGGCCGGCCAGCTTGCCCGCGCGCTCGGGCGGGCAGCCGCAGCGCGGCAGGCCCACGTTCACGTCGATGACGACCTCGCGCACGCCACCCCGCGCGGCGGCGTCGATGGTCTCGGGCGAGTCGACCGCGAGCGTCACCCGTGCTCCGCCGGCGACCAGCGCGCCGACCCGTCTTGCGTCGAGGACCTCGTTGGCCAGCAGCAGGTCCTGACCGAGGCCGGCCGCGACCATGCCCTCGCACTCGCGGATCGTCGCGCAGGTGAAGTTGTGGTGGCCGGCCTCGGCCTGACGGCGGGCGAGGCTCGTGCACTTGTGCGCCTTCACGTGCGGTCGCAGCCGGTCGCCCGGCAGAACGGCGCTCATCACGCCGATGTTGTGATCCAGCGCCGCGACGTCCACGACCAGCGCGGGCGTGGACAGGTCAGCTACCTTCGCCACACTCCACCTCCGCCCCCACGATAAGGGAGCGACCGGCTGGAAACGATCACGGGGCTGATGTGCTGATATACCGGAAGTATGAGCCTGGACCTTACGGCCGCGGAAATGCGCGAGGCGGCCGCGGCGCTGCTGGCAGCGCTGGACGACAGCCAGCGCGGCCAGGCGGCGCGTCCGTTCGGCGACGACGCTGCCCGGCGCTGGCTGGAGTACCGGTCGCTGAGCAGGCCAGGCGCGTGCCTTGCGGTCGCCAGCCCGGCCGCGCGGAAGGCGGCGCAGCGGCTGCTTGCTACCGCGCTCGGCGAGCACGGGTACGCGCAGGCCGCCATCATCATGGCGCTGGAGGAGGTGCTGGACCGGCGCGAGCACGGAGCCCTTGGCCGGCACAGCGGCGACTACTGGGTGTGCGTCTTCGGCGACCCTGGTGCGGACCCGTGGTCGTGGCGGTTCGAGGGACATCACCTGTCGGTGACGATGACCGTGCGCGGCGCGGACGTCTCACCCGCGCCAGTCTTCTTCGGCGCGAACCCGGCCGCGGTGGGCTACCGCGGCCGGCCTGTCTCCCGGCCGCTCGGGCCGGAAGAAGATCTCGGGCGGGCCCTGCTGCGGGCGCTCACCGCCGGGCAGCGCGCCCATGCCGTGATCGCCGACCGCGCGCCGCACGACATCCGCAGCGGCACGTCGCCGCTGGCCCGGGCCATGATGACCCCGGCCGGCCTGGCCAGCGGTGATCTCGCCGCCGGGCAGCGCGCAATCCTGGACGAGATCGTCGCCCTCTACCTCGGCCGCCTGTCCCCGGCCCTCGCGGCCAGGGAGAGCGACCGCATCGCCGGGTGCGAGCTGCACTTCGCGTGGGCAGGCCCCGCCACCGCGGGCACCCGGCACTACTACCGGATCCAGGGTGACGACCTGCTGATCGAGTACGACAACACGACCGACGACGGCAACCACGCCCACACCGTGCTGCGGCGGCCGCACGGCGACTTCGGCGCGGACATCCTGGCCGCGCATCATGACCAGGAGCGCTAGCCGACGATCCTGGCAGCGGTCGCCACGATCGCGTCCAGCCGCGCCGAGTGCGCGCCGCGCCAGTAGACGCGACCGCAGCCGTGGCATCGGGAGAATGCCTGGTAGGAGCGCCGGGTGCCGGGCTGCAGCTCGTCTTGCACCTCGGCCTTGGGCACGGCTGCGAGCAGGCCGTTGCACGCGAGGCAGCGGGTCCACGGCGCCAGGGGCGGGGCGAACCGGTCCAGCACGTCAGCGAACTGGGCATCAGGCCGCGCGCCGCGCACGAACGCGCCCAGCCAGAGCCTGCGCTGGCGCAGAATCCCCCGGTCCTGTGTCAGCAGTACCCGCCGCTCGGCATTGGCCTGGTCGATCAGCTCGTCGTCGCCGGCGTCGCGGGAGTACGCGGCGTCGATCCCGGCCAGCCGCAGCCAGCGGGCGACGGTGCCGAGGTGCACGTCGAGCACGAACCGGCCGGGGCTCGGGCGCTGCGGGCGCCGGACCGGGCAGACCCGGATGACGTCGCCGCCCGCCGGCCGGTACCCGCTGGCGGCCGGCTGGCCGTTCACCAGGAGCGCTCCCACCTCAGTCAGCGGCACCCCGGCCGCCTCGACCAGGTGCCCGACGGTGGACACACCGTCGACCCGCACCGGCCGGGAGCGCCGCCGGACGAACATGGCGAGGTCCGGGTCGACCGCAAGCTCCGCCTCGGGCTGCGCCATGCCCGGTTCATGCCCGCGGACCGGGGCCGAGCACCGCCGTCAGCCCGGAGAAGGCGAACTCGGCCCGCTCGGCGCCGACCGCGGAAGCCAGCAGCCGCCTAGTCGTCGCGCCGAGCTCGGGCAGGCCGTCCAGGGCGTGCCAGCCGACCTCGGAAAGCTCGCCGTCAGCGACTGCCGCAACGCCGCCCGCAAGCCGGCACCGGAAGCAGTACTCCAGGTACTGGACCT
>Ga0335076_10000869_pt1 | contig 28700 bp, 29 predicted proteins | sample Lox_Sample_25_FD_206717 | JGI IMG/M metagenome (GOLD analysis project Ga0335076, IMG submission 206717) | Soil microbial communities from Loxahatchee National Wildlife Refuge, Florida, United States - Lox_Sample_2.5 | ecosystem: Environmental > Terrestrial > Soil > Wetlands | place: USA... | reverse complement strand
ATTCTGGTGGCGCTGCTGGTCTGCGCGTTGATCGGCCTGGCGATCGGCCTCATCACCATCTGGCTCGAGGTACCGTCTTTCATCACCACGCTCGGCATGCTGTTCCTGGTCACCGGCGTGACCTTGACCATCTCGCGCGGCTTTCCCGCCAACACGCCGGGCGGCCCGCTGATCACCAACATCCTCGGCGGCTGGGGCTATGCCGAGATCATCTGGGCGCTGATCGCAGTGGCGATCATGCATGTCGTGCTGCGCCATACGCGCTATGGGCTGCACACCGTTGCGATCGGCGGCAATCTCACCGCCGCGGCCGAAGCCGGCATCGCCATCAACCGCATCAAGATCGGCAATTTCGTCCTCACCAGCACGCTGGGCGGCTTCGCCGGGCTGCTGGAGGCGTTCCGCATCGGCTCGACCGACCCGCTGGCCGGCGGCAGCACCATCATGTTTCTGGGGGTGGCCTCGGGCGTCATCGGCGGCACCGCGCTCGGCGGCGGATCCGGCACGATCATCGGCGGGTTGGTGGGCGCCATACTCCTCGGCGTGTTGCAGGATGGCTTCACCTTGCAAGGGATCAATGCCTTCACCTTCGACATCATCATCGGCGCGGCGATCCTCATCGCGATGATCGCCAATATCCGCATCGCGCGGCGGCGGCAGCGGGGCGGGGAATGAGCGATACCGCGGAAGCCATTCGCGCCGAGGCGCTGACCAAGCGCTTCGGCAGCGTGACCGCGCTCGCCGGTGTCTCGATCGCGCTGAAGCGCGGCGAGACCCTGGGCATCCTCGGCGACAACGGCGCCGGCAAGTCGACCCTCATCAAGATCCTGACCGGCTATCACCAGCCGGATTCGGGGCAGCTCTTCGTCGACGGCAAGCCGGTGCGCCTCGGTTCGGTCGACGAGGCGCGCGCCTTCGGCATCGAATGCGTCTATCAGGACCTGGCGCTCGTCAACGGTCTCAGCGTTTACCACAATCTGTTTCTGAACCGCGAGTTGCTGCGCCCGGGCCTGCTGCGCCTGCTCGACCACGCGGCGATGCGCCGGCGTGCGGCCGAGGCGCTGGCCGAGATCGGCGTCAACGTGCCGTCGATCGAGATCGAGGTTGGAGCGCTGTCGGGCGGACAGCGCCAGGCGATCGCGGTGGCGCGCGCGGTCTGCTCCAAGGCGCGCATCCTGCTGCTCGACGAGCCACTGGCGGCGATGGGAGCACGCGAAGCGCAGCAGATCATCCGGCTCATCGAGCGGCTCAAGGCACGCGGCGACATCGCAATTGCGATGATTGCCCACAATTACGCGCAGACGCTCGAAATCTGCGACCGTGTAATCCTGATGCAGCACGGCCGCGTCACCTTCGAGAGCGCAACGGCGACGACCTCGGCCGCCGAACTGCTCGAGATTGTGCGCCGCGAATATCGCCAGCGCGCTTGAGTTGCCTCTGAGGGAAAAGGGGATAAGGGGATGAGGGGGATGAAATTTAGGGCGCCGAAGGCGCCATTTTTCTTATCCCCTCATCTCCCATCATCCCCTTATCCCCCTTTTATTCCGGACGACGCGAGCGCGGTGCGGAGAGAACCGCTAACCCGGCGTGCTGCGCGCGGTGAAGTCGCCGGTGGCGATGCAGTCGCGGTAATGGTCGAGCGCCCAGCGCACCGACGGAAAGGCGAGCTCTTCCCACGGGATTTCTTCCCAGGCGAAGAGCTTCACCTCGAGGCTTTCGGCCCCGGCCGCGAATTCCGGCGCCTCGAGATGGGCGCGATAGATGATCTGCACTTGGCTGATGCGCGGGATGTCGTAGATGGCGAGCAGCCCGTCGATGACGATCTTCGCCTGCGCCTCTTCCCAGGCCTCGCGCATGGCGCCCGCCGGCGTCGATTCCTGCAGCTCGAGGAACCCCGCCGGCAAGGTCCAGAAGCCGCGGCGCGGATTGATGGCGCGGCGGCAGAGCAGGATGCGGTCTTGCCATAGGCACACCGCGCCGACGACGATCTTCGGATTTTCGTAGTTGATGAAGCCGCAATCCGGGCAGACCATGCGCTCCCGGTTGTCGCCTTCGGGAATGGTGAGGACGCTGGGGCCGCGGGTGAAAGGCAAATCGGCCATGGGTTAGCAGCCTGTCTCGGACCCTACGCCGCCGCCGGCGCGCCCGTTCAGACGAAAAGGTCGAGCAACCGGCCGCGGCCGCGCGCTTGCGTCTGCTGGGTTTTCGTCTGCTGTTGCGCTTGAAGGTCGCCGCGGCCGCCGTCGCGATTGGCCGTGACGCGCCGCTCCGGCTCGATCGGCGCCGCAGGAGTGGCCGGCCCGGCGACGGGAACGGCCGTCGGCGCCGAGGTCGGCGCCGGCTGGGCAATGCCACCCGGCGGAAGAATCTCCATGATCGCGCGCTCCTGCGAGCCTGGGCCGAACTATACTGCGGCGCGCGCGCACCGGGCAAGCTCGTCCGGGAATCATGGTTAATCCCGGGAAAGCGCGGCGACGCCCGGGAGCGTGCGGCCTTCGAGCCATTCGAGGAAGGCGCCGCCGGCGGTCGAGACATAGCTCAGCGCCTCCGTCACCGCCGCTTGCGCCAGCGCCGCGACGGTGTCGCCGCCGCCGGCGACGCTGAGCAGCGTACCGGCGCGGGTGAGCGCGGCGACGCGCCGGGCGATCGCGATCGTCCCGGCGTCGAAGGGCGGCGTCTCGAAGGCGCCGACCGGGCCGTTCCACACCAGGGTGCGGCTTTGCTCGAGCCGCGCCCCGATCGCTGCCACGGTCTGCGGACCGATATCGAGGATCATCTGGTCGTCCGGCACGCGGCCGATCGCGACGGTGTCGCTCGCCGCGCCGGGGGCGAGCGTGCGCGCCACCACCGCGTCCACCGGCAGCATCAACGCGCAGCCCGCGCCGCGGGCGCGCTCGATGATGTCGCGCGCGGTCTCTGCCATGTCGCGCTCGCAGAGCGATTTGCCGATGGCGATGCCTTGGGCGAAGAGGAGCGTGTTGGCCATCGCGCCGCCGATAATGAGCGCATCGACCTTGCCGACAAGAAAGCGCAGCAGGTCGAGCTTGGTCGACACCTTGGCACCGCCGATCAGCGCCGCCACCGGCCGCTGCGGCGCCTCCAGCGCCTTGGCAAGCGCTTCGAGCTCGGCCTGCATCAGCCGTCCCGCTGCTGCCGGCAGCAGATGCGCCAGCGCTTCGGTCGAGGCATGCGCGCGATGCGCGGCGGAGAAGGCATCGTTGACGTAGAGGTCGCCGAGCGCGGCGAGGCGCCGCGCAAAATTCACGTCGTTTGCTTCCTCTTCGGCGTGGAAGCGGAGATTCTCGAGCAACGCCACCGCGCCCGGCTGCAGCGCGGCGACGACGCGCTCGGCAGCGGGACCGATGCAATCTTCGGCGAAGGCGACCTTGCGCCCGATCGCCTGGCCGAGCGGCGCGGCCAAGGGCCGTAGCGAATAGGCCGGATCGGGCTTCCCCTTCGGCCGGCCGAAATGCGACATCACGACGACCTTGGCGCCGCGCTCGGCGAGCTCGCGGATGGTGGGTGCGAGCCGCTCGATCCGCGTCGCGTCGCCGACCCTGCCATCTTTCATCGGCACGTTGAGATCGGCGCGCAGCAGCACGCGTTTGCCGTTCGGGTCGATGTCGTCGAGGGTGTCGAACTTCGCCATGATCACCGCCATTTCAGGGCTCGGCCGGTACGGTTGCGCCGTAGAGACGCTCCTAGCGAAAGGGTCGCGTTTGCGTCAATTTGCCGGACGCGGCGACGGCCGGGTCGCTGCGCTAGGATATCGTGAAAGACCGGTGGGAGAGCCATGGCCAGCGCGCTCGAACGCATTGCCTATCGCACCTCGCAGCGGCTCCGGGTGTCGTGGTACTCCGGCCAGAAATGGTTGAGCGCACGACTGACGGAGAGTGTGGCCGCGGCGCCGGACCTGGCGGAGCGCATGCCGGAGCGCGCGCGCATCCTCGCCGATCTCCGCGATCTCCTCGCGCTTGATTGGCGCAACATCGAGGCCGGCCATTACCAGGTCCCCGAGGAGGTCGTCATCCGCCCGCTCGCCGCGCTGCGCAAAGCGGGACGCTATTTCGCCGATCTGCCCCGCGTCGATGCGCGCCGCCGCGCCGCCGCCAATGACGAGGTGTTCCGCGCCGCGCCGCGCGGGCTTTATCCCCGCTACTTCCTGCAGAACTTCCATTATCAGACGGATGGGTATCTGAGCCGCCGCTCGGCCGAGCTCTATGACCACCAGGTCGAGGTGCTGTTCGGCGGGGCCGCGGAAGCGATGCGGCGTCAGGCGCTGGTGCCGCTGAAGCGCGTGCTCGAAGAGCGCGGCGTGCGGCAGGCGCGGCTCATCGACCTCGCCTGCGGCACCGGGCGCTTCCTGCGCGCGGTCAAGAACAACTATCCGAGGCTTGCCGTTACCGCGCTCGATCTGAGCCCGTTCTACCTTGACGAGGCGCGCCGCGCGCTCGATCCCTGGTCGCGCACCGAGTTCATCGCCGCGCCGGCCGAGCGCGTGCCCTGTCCCGATCGAAGCTTCGACGTTGTCACCTCGATCTTTCTTTTTCACGAGCTGCCCGCGCGCGAGCGCCAGCAGGTGATCGGCGAGATGGCGCGGCTGCTGCGGCCCGGCGGCGCGGCGATCCTGCTCGATTCGATCCAGCTCGGCGACCGGCCGGAATACGACGCGCTCGTCGAATACTTTCCGCTCGCCTTCCACGAGCCCTATTACGCGCAATATGCCCGCGAGGATCTCGTTGCGCTCTTCGCCGCTGCCGGCTTGACCCTCGAGGAGACGAACCTCGCCTATTTCGCCAAGGTGATGATGTTCAGGAAGAAGCTGTCAGCGATCAGCTGACAGCTGTCAGCTGAGTGGTCAGTTTTCAGTTATCAGTTTTCAGTCAGCGATCTGACCACACCGACCACCGAGAACTGACAACTGACAACTGACAACTTGGCTGAGAGCTGACGGCTGAGAGCTGACAGCTTCTTCTACGCGTCGCTCGGTGGGACCCAGGGAATATGGGCGACCTCGATGCCGTCGTCGGCGAGGGAGCGAGACTCCGCCTCGGTCGCTTCGCCATAGATGCCGCGCGCCTTGGCCTCGCCCTGGTGGATGCGACGCGCCTCCGCGGCGAAGCGGTCGCCGACATATTCGCAATTCTGTTCGACCTGGCGGCGCACCTGTTGCAACATCCGGCGGAGCTGCTCGGGCGAAGGCGCCGGCGCGTCGGCGGCGGCGCGTCCGAGCCGCGGCGCCATCGGCGCCTTCTCGATGCCGGTGTTGCCGCATTCCGGGCAGGTGACGAGCCCGCGTGCCGCCTGGCGCTCATAGGTGGCGCCGTCGCGGAACCATGCTTCGAACTCGTGCCCGGCGGCACATTTCAACGTGAAGAGTATCATCGCATACCGGACCCTCTGCTCATTTGATACACGTCCCCGGACCGCTTAGCAATCGGCATGGTCGAGTGCCAATGCAACCAACACCGCCTCCTCCCGCCCCGGTTCCATCCGCTTGGATCCGCCGCTTTGTGCCGCTGATCCCGCCGCAGGGGCGCGTGCTCGACCTCGCGGCCGGCAGCGGACGCCATGCCCGATTGTTGCGCGAAGCGGGTTACGCCGTGGTTGCCGCGGATCGCGATATCGCCGCGCTCGAGGCCGCGTTCGCTGGGGATTCTCTTTGCGAGATCAAGATGATAGACCTTGAGGACGGAGGTCCGTGGCGGCTTGGCGGCGGCTATCACGGCATCGTCGTCACGAATTACCTGTGGCGGCCGCTGCTGCCCGATCTGGCGGCGGCGCTGGCGCCTGGCGGGGCCCTCCTCTACGAGACCTTCATGCTCGGCCAGGAGCGGTTCGGCCGGCCCCGCAATCCCGATTTCCTGTTGCGGCCGGGCGAGCTCCTGGCGGCGTTCCTCGACCGGCTCTCCATCATCGCCTTCGAGCAAGGCGAAATCGCAGCGCCGCGCCCGGCGATGGTTCAGCGGCTCGCCGCGGTGAAGGCCGAGCCCGGCCGGCTGCCGCCGGGTTAGTGCCCTATTCCGCCGCAAGCGCCGGCTTCTTCGCCGGCGCGGCGAACGGCCGGTCATGGGTCAGCGATGGCACGGCGCGCCGCGCCTCGGCCACTTTCGCCGTGTCGATCTCGGCGAGGATAAAGCCGGTACCGTCCTCCGCCTCGGCGAGGATCTCGCCCCAGGGTGCGACGATGAGCGAATGGCCATAGGTCTTGCGCCCCTCGGCGTGCTCGCCCCATTGCGCCGGAGCGAAGACGAAGCAGCCGGTCTCGATCGCCCGCGCCCGCATCAGCACATGCCAATGCGCCCGCCCGGTCGGCACGGTGAAGGCGGAAGGGATGGTGAGGAAATCGGCACCGGCCTGCGCCAAGGCGCGATAAAGCTGCGGAAAGCGCAGATCGTAGCAGACGGTAAGGCCGAGAACGCCCCACGGGAGCGGTGCCAGCACCGCGCCTTCGCCAGGACGGAAGGCATTCGATTCGCGGTAGCTCTCGCCGCCCGCGAGCTCGACGTCGAACATGTGAATCTTGTCGTAGCGGGCTGCGATCGTGCCGTCGGGTGCCAGCAGGAAGGAGCGATTGGCGAGCCGCTCATCGCCGTCCTCGCGCCGCACCACGGCCGAGCCGAGCAGCAGCCAAGCCTGAGTTTCGCGCGCCAGCTCGCGGAACGCCGCGAGCATCGGATGGGCGGCCTCGCCCTTCGCCTTGGCGAGACGCTGCTGCCGTTTGGGCTCGATCATGTCGCTCACTTCGGGCGTCATGATCAGTTCGGCCCCGGCCGCGCGCGCCGCGCGGATCAGCGCGCTCGCCGCGGCGATGTTGGGCTCGACCTCGCGGGTCGAGGAAAGTTGGACGCAAGCGGCGGTGAAGCGGCCGCTCATGCGGGGCCGATCCCGAGCTTGGCGTCGAGCTTGCCGGCGTGCTCCAACGCGTAGAGATCGTCCGAGCCGCCGATGTGCTCGCCATCGATGAAGATTTGCGGCACGGTCTGCCGCCCGCCTGAGCGCTTTACCATCTCGTCGCGCTTGTCGCCGTGCTCGATCACGTCGATGTTGACGTAAGCAACGCCCTTCTTCTCGAGCAGGCTCTTGGCCCGTGCGCAATAGGGGCAGAACATCGTCGCATAGATCTCAACCCGGGCCATGATCGCTCCTGCCGCCATCCGCTCCGCTCCATCTAGTGGAAAACGGCGGCAAATCAAGACATTTCCGCGTGGCGCGCGCAGCGGGGCGCCTGCGTGCGGTGCGGGCGAAGGCGGAACAGCGCCGCAGCGTGGTCCGTTGAGCCAGTGAGGTTAGACGGAGACAAGACCATGCGATTTGCGGCGATGGTGGCGCTCGTTCTGATGCTTTCGGGCTGTGGCACGCTGGTCGGCGCCGGCGCCGGCGGGCTCGCCGGTAATCAGTTCGGCCATGGCAGCGGCAAAACCGCCGCCACGGCCGCGGGCGTGGTCGGCGGCGGCCTGCTCGGCCATGCCCTGACCGGCGATTGAGGCGATGCTGGGTGTGCGGGTCAACCTTCCTGCCGCACGGTTCGCGCCACGGTAAGCACGTCGACGGCGGCGGCGCCGCCGCGGCGGAGGACCCGAGCACACTCGCCGACCGTGGCGCCGGTGGTGAAGACATCGTCGATGAGGAGGACGCGCTTGCCGCGGACATCCCGCCCCGGCTTCAGCGCAAACGCGGCGCGCACATTGCGCTCGCGCGCGGCGGCGTTGCGCTTGCCTTGGGACGGGGTGCGCCGGCGGCGGACCAGCCAATCGGCGCCGACCGGCGGTCCGCCGGCCGCTTGCAGCGCGTAAGCAAGCACTGCCGCCTGGTTGTAGCGTCGCGTGAACAGCCGCGTCCAATGGAGCGGCACCGGCACGGCGATGTCGGCCGCCGCGACCAGCTCTCCGCCGGCACGCCGCAGCCAGGCGCCGAACGCCGGTGCCAGATGCAGCCGGTCGCCATGCTTGAAGGCGAGAATGAGGTCGCGACTCGCCTCGTCATAGCGCATGGCTGCGCGGGCGCGGTCGAAGGCCGGGTGGGCGCGGGCGCAGGCGCCGCAGAGCGCCGGCATCGTCAGCGCGAACTCGAAGGGCAGGCCGCAACAGGCGCAGCAGGGCTCGCCGAGAAAAGTGATGCCGCTCCAGCACGGTGCGCACAGCGCACCCGCCTCGCTCACCGTCGCGCCACAGATCAGGCAACGCGGCGGCAGAAGGAGATCAAGAAGTGCCGTGGCGGCGCGGCGCAGCGCCGGCGGTCGGGCAAGACCCTGCATCGCGCGATGTGAGCCGGTGGCGGCGATACTGTCAACGTCCGCCCGGCCCGTACTTGCGGCGCACCGCGCGGCAATGCGCTATACCCTTGCATGGCCGCGCCAGAGAACCCGCTTTGCGTCTTCGACCGGGCCGCCGTGCGCGCGCATCGCGAGCGCGCGGCGCATCGGCCTGAGGCGGCGGAGTTTCTTGCCTGCGAAGCGGCGGAGCGGCTCGCCGATCGGCTCGACGACGTGACGCGGCGCTTTCCCCGGGCGCTCGATCTCGGCTGCCGCCATGGCGTGTTGGCGCGGTACCTTGCGGGGCGCGGCGGCATCGAGCAGCTCATCCACGCCGACGCCGCCTTTGGCTTCGCCCGCCGCGTGACGGCGCCTGCGCTCGTCTGCGAGGCCGAGGCGCTTCCCTTCGCCCCGGCAAGCTTCGATCTCGTGCTGAGCAATCTCGAGCTGCACTGGACGAACGACCTGCCGGGCGCGCTCCTGCAATTGCGGCAGGCGTTGAAGCCGGACGGGCTGCTCCTCGCCTCGCTCTTCGCCGGCGCGACCCTCGGCGAGCTGCGCCTCGCGCTGATGGAGGCGGAGCTCGAGGAGGAGGGGGGCGTCAGCCCGCGCGTGGCGCCTTTCGCCGATCTCCCTGATCTCGGCCAGCTGCTGCAGCGCGCCGGGTTTGCGCTGCCGGTAGCCGACAGCGATACCATCGAGGTCACCTATGCCGATGCGCTGTCGCTGATGCGCGATCTGCGCGCCATGGGCGAGAGCAACGCCGTCGCCGAGCGCCGCCGCGGCTTCAGCCGCCGCGCCACGATGGCCCGCGCGGCGGCGTACTACCGCGAGCGCTTTGCCCGGCCGGATGGGCGCATCCCGGCGCGCTTTGAGATCGTCACCCTTACCGCGTGGGCGCCGCATGAGAGCCAACCGCGGCCGCTGGCGCCGGGCAGCGCCGGCACGCGGCTCGCCGCGGCGCTGGGCACCGTCGAGCGCCCCACCGGCGACCCGCCTTCCCGGTGATGCCGAAGGATTCAAAGCTTAACCAATGTTAAGCGGTCGTTAGCCTGGCGCGGGGAAAATGGCCTCTTTGCGCGGAGCGGCCAGGGCCGTCTCCCGGCTGGAAACCGCGGCATTTTATGCGTTCCTTGCGTGGGCTTTTCTTCGGTTCTTGGCTCCGGCGCGGCCCGGAGGCCCGCAGGGCCTCGTCGGTGCGCCCGGTCGCGAATCGCTTCACCCGAATCATCCTGATCTTCGCCGGGGTTCAGGCGATCGTTCTCGGCCTCTCGATCGTCGCCATCGAGGGTATCGATGCGACTCGCGCGTATGTCGCCGGCGAGGATCTCTACGCCAAGGCGCAGAAGCAGGCGGCGCTCGACCTCCGCCGCTTTCTGATGTTCGGCGAGGCGCATTACCTCGACGATTTCCGCCGCGACATCGCCGTACCGATCGGCGACTGCACCGCCCGCGAGGCGCTGCGTACGCCTAGCCCCGATTTTGCCCGCGCCTATCAAGGATTTCTCATTGGCGGCAACGATCCGCGCGACATCCCGGCGATGTCGACGCTGTTGCGCTGGTTCTCGTGGTGGCCGCCTTTGGGCCGCGCCGTCGAGGATTGGCGGCAGAGCGATCTTCTGGTGGCGCAACTCGCTGATCTCGCCGCGGAGATCGGGGCGGCGGCGCGCGCCGGGCCGATCGGCGCAGAGCAGCACGATGCGTTCCGCACGCGCCTCAATGCGCTCGACGACCGGCTGACCGCGCTCGAGCAGGATTTCGCCGTTCATATGGGCGAGGCGGCGCGAGAGGCGCGCGATTGGGCGATATGGGGCCTGATGCTGAGCAGCGCGCTCCTGACCGTCCTCGGCATCCGGCTTGGCTGGCGCAGCCTGCGCAGCGGCATCGTCGCCGAGCAACGGCTCGCACGCAGCGAGCAGCGTTTCCGCGATTTCGCCGAGGTGGCCTCCGATTGGTTCTGGGAGACCGACACCGATCATCGGCTGAGCTATGTTTCCGGCCGCGTCGCCCAGGGCGAGGCGGTGGATGTCTCGACGTTCATCGGCAAGACGCTGCTCGACGTCGCCGGCGGCGATCCCGCCGAAGAGGTCTGGCAGCGGCATCTCGCGGTACTGGCCGCGCGCCAGCCCTTCCGCGACCTCTCCTACTCGATCCGGGGCGGCGATGGCGCCGAGCAGTTCTGGTCGGTCAGCGGCATGCCGGTCTATGACGATGCCGGCGCCTTCCTCGGCTATCGCGGTACCGCCAGCGACATCACGCGCGAAGTGCTGGCGCAGCGCAGCCTGCGGCAGGCGAAAGAGCAGGCGGAGACCGCCAGCCGTGCCAAATCCGAGTTTCTTGCCAATATGAGCCATGAGCTGCGCACGCCGCTCAACGCCATCCTCGGCTTCGCCGAGATCATCCGCGACCGGCTGCTCGGTCCGATCACCGATCGCTACGCCGAATACGCGCAGGACATTCACAGCTCCGGCAGCCATCTCCTCGGCATCATCAACGACATTCTCGACCTGTCCAAGGTCGAGGCGGGTCGCGTCGACCTGGTCGAGGAGATCGTCGATCTCCAGACCATCATCCGCAGCGTCGTGCTGCTGCTGCGCGAGCGCGCCGCGAATGCCGAATTGACGCTCAAGACCGAGCTGCCCGACGCGCTGCTGCTGCTCCGCGCCGATGAGCGCAAGCTGAAGCAGGTCCTCATGAACCTGTTGTCCAACGCGGTGAAATTCACGCCACCGGGCGGCGAGATTCTGGTGCATGCGCGGGTCGAAAGCCAGCGCGGGGTGGTGATCGAGGTTGCCGACAACGGCATTGGCATCGCGCCCGAGGATATCGAGCGGGCGCTCTCGCCCTTCGGGCAGGTCGATAGCCGGCTCAGCCGGCGCTACGAGGGCACCGGGCTCGGTCTGCCGCTGGCCCGCGCGCTGGCCGAGCTGCATGGCGGCACGCTCACGCTCGAGAGCGCGCTCGGCCGCGGCACCATCGTCCGCATAACCCTGCCCGCGGACCGCCTGGTCCAGCGCGAGATGCGGCGTTGGGTCGCAAGCTGAGGTGCCGGACGCGTCGATGCGGGAGCCGATAGCCAGGACTCGCTGTTTGCTCTAGTATGGCGTGAGGTCTCTGGGGCGCCTGGTTCTACGAGCACGATATGGGTCGAGCCGTCTTCTTCGCCGCTTTGTCGCTCGCGGCCGCGTTTGCGGTGCCGGCTTGCGCTGCGCCGGAGCGGTACGAGTATCGTGTCATCCATCCGACCTATGGCGATATCGGCACGTACAGCAACACGGTCGACCGTGTCGGCGACGACACCGAGGTGACGAGCGAGTTGCGTATCGCGGTGCGGATCCTGGGCATCGTCGTCTACCGCCAGGAGGCGCAGCGCGTCGAGCGCTGGCATGGGCAGACGCTGGTCTCCTTTGACGGTGTCACCGTCACCAACGGGAAGTCGCTGCCGGTGCATGGCGTCGCGCGAAACGGCGCCTTCGTGGTCAGCACCCCGACGGGAACCATCACCGCCCCGGCGGATGTCCACCCGTCCAACCCATGGTCGGCCATGGTGCTCGATTCGCGCGTGATGATGTCGACGCGCACCGGCAAAATCGAAGCGGTGCACGTCAGCGGTGGCGAACTCGTCCCGGTGAAGCTGCCGGGCCTCAACCGCACGGCACACCAATACGAGGTGGTGAGCGATAAGCGCCAGTTCGTCTGGATGGATGATGCCGGAACGCCGATCGCGTTTCGCACCACGGACGACGGCTCGCCGATCGACTTCGTGCTGAGCGCGCGCCAGCAGCTCGCCGAACGTATCCATTGAGCCGCAACCGGGCCTAGCGCTTCAGGGCGCGGGCGCAACGGCGCGGTACGCTCCCGTTTCCATAAGCGTTCGCAGAGTTTTCTTCCCCGCTGTCGGATTGGCCGAGCGCTGCGGCTGGCTCAAGGATACAGCGTCTCCTGCCAGACCGTTCTGGGGTATTGCCGCAACTTATGGGCGATCCCGATCCTGAAAAGTCGCGCCGCGTGATGCAGGCCTTCTCGCGCGCGCCGATGGCGGCACGCCCCCGAGCGGCCGATCAATCCGCGTCCTCGGATTGAAGCTGAATGTAGTTCTGCAGGCCAATTTTCGTGATCAGCACAAGTTGGGTCTCGATGAAATCGATGCCGTCCTCCTCACTGTCGAGAATATCGGTGAGGAGGTCACGCGTCGCGAAATCGCGCACCGACTCGCTGTAAGCGATGGCATCGCGAAGGCCGCTCACGCCTTGCTGCTCGAGCTTGAGGTCGCATTCGAGGATTTCCTGGACGTCCTCGCCGATCAGAAGCTTGTCCAGATCCTGGAGATTCGGCACGCCCTCCAAGAACAGGATGCGGTTGATCAGGCGGTCGGCGTGCTTCATCTCGTCTATGGATTCGTCGTACTCATGTTTCCCGAGCTTGGTGACACCCCAGTGCCGCAGCATCCGGGCATGCAGGAAATACTGATTGATCGCCGTCAGCTCGTTTTTGAGCACGGCGTTGAGGTGTTGGAGCACCTTGGGATCGCCCTGCATGACCGGCCTCCGTTGATCGGTTGAGGCGACCGCCGATCGGATCGCGGTCGCCGGTCGTGACATCGCTCGGCAACAAAGCTTAAGCCGATGACGACGGGTCGGCCAGTCCATCGGTTGGGGCGGCGGCGACCCCGCGGACGATGTCCCTCACCATCGGCACGCATTTACCGCATTGCGGGCGAACGCCGAGGGCGCGGTAGACGCAAGCGGTCGAGCCTTGGGCCCTCGCGGCGATGCGGCGGACCTGCCGGTCGGTGAAGCCGTGACAGAGACAGACATACATGGGAAGTTCCGTGCTGATTTCCGGCGCGGGAGTTCGACGCCTCAGGGACAAATGTTCATTCGGCGATGACGACGCCCTGGGCGGTGTCGGAATGGTATTCGCCCATGAAGGGGTAGCGCCCCGCGCCGAGTGGTCGCAGCCGCAGCGTCGCCGTGCGGCCGCCGACGATCACCTTCTCGACCTTGAGCGCCAAGGAATCGAACTCCTCGGCCGTCGCGTCCTCGTTTTTGATGCTGAGCATGACGGGCTTTCCTGCCGGCACGTGGATTTCGGCGGGCGTGAACCGATGATCCCGGATCGAGACGTCGATCGTGGCGAGGTCCTCGGCACGGGCGTGTCCGCTCGCGGCGAGCGCGAGCATAAGGAGCGGCAGGCGGTATCGCATGGAAGGAAGCCTCGCGCTGTCGTGATCAGGGGCGTGTTGGTCGGCGGTCATCAGGCGGTCTCGAACAGGCGCTGGCCGATGAATTCGCCTTGCGCCGCGCCGCCGGGGCACGCAAAGAGCCCGCCGCCGACATGGGTGACGAACTGGTTCATCATGTCGAACTTCGCCATCCGCTCGAAAATCTTGACGAATCCGGTCCGCGGGTCGCGCTGGTAGCAGATGAAGAACAGGCCGGCATCGTATTCCAGACCCTGCCGCCAGGGCGGCCAGCGCTCGGCGGTGAAATCGACGCCGTCATTGTAGGAGTAGGGCCGCCGCAGGATTTGCGCGCCATCATTGCTCGCCGCGGCGGCGAGTCGGACATGAGCGTTTTGCGCAATGATCGGGTTGCCATCCTTGTCGGTGGTGTCGAGATCCAGCGCATCGAACTCGTTTTTCTGGCCGATCGGCGCGCCGGAATATTTATGGCGGCCGACGGTCTGCTCCTGGAAGGCGACCTGCATGCGGTCCCAATGCTCGAGCGCGATGCGGATGCGCCGGGCGACGACATAGCTGCCGCCGCGCATCCAGTCCGGGCCTTCCTCGCCAACCCAGACAACCTTCGCCATCGCCGCGGGATCGCTGATCCGCGGATTGTTCGTCCCGTCCCTGAAGCCCATCAGGTTGCGCGGCGTCTCGGTGCCGCTGACGTTCGGCATGAAGCCCGACTGCACCCACCGGATTTGCGCGACGCCGTCGGCGAGCCGCGAAAGCTGGCGAAGTGCGTGAAACGCGACTTGCGGATCGTCCGCGCAGGCCTGGACGGAGAGGTCGCCGCCGCTATGTGCCTCGACGAGCTGATCGCCGACGAATTTCGGCAAGTCGACAAGCGCCGCGGGCCGGCGCGCCGCGAGGCCGTAGCGGTCCTTGCCGTCCTTGCTGAAGAGCCCCGCGCCGAAGCCAAATGTCACCGTCAGCCGCGCCGGCGAGAGGCCAAGCGCTTCGCCGGTATCGGCGGCCATGGTGCTCGGGTCCGGCGTCGCGTAAGCATCGCCGCCTTTGGTTTGAGCGTTGCCGGCGGGCGAGGCGACGGCCGGCTTGAGCCCGCCGTCGAGCGGCTGCGCCGTCTTACCGCTCGCCATCCTGGCGGCGGCGGCGGTCCAGGCCTGCAGCAGAGTGGCGACGTCCTCGCGCTTGGTCGCAACGAGATCGAAGGCCGCAAAGTAGCTATGGCTTTGCGCCGGGGTGACGATGCCGCCCTGATGCATTCCCCAAAACGGCTCGGTCGATTGCGGGTTCGGCGCCGCGGCCGCCGCCGCACGGACGCCAACGCCGGCGGCGGCAGCCAGGCCGGCCGCCCCCGTCAGAAAGCCCCGCCGCGACGCGCGGCGCTCGCCGTCCTCCGGCCGGCTCATCGTGTTGCCTCCATCAAGGTATTGACGTCGTCCTCGACGTAATAGAAGCCCTTGCCGTCCGGCGTCATGGCGATGCCGAAGAGGTCGCCGTTTCCGGGCGGCGACTGGGCCTGGTTCGTGTCGATCCATTGGGCATAGAGCTGCTTGCCGGTTTTCGGATCGACCTCCACCACCTGACCGTTTTTGGCGTTGGTCACGAGGAGGTCGCCGTTGGGGGCGACGCACATCGCGAGCGGCCGCCTCAAAAGCCCGTCTTTGGTGACGGTTCGGCCGGTCCCCGCGCTGGTCGTGCGCGTGCTCGCCTCGGGAATCGCGACGATCTGATTGCCGAGCGCGTCCGACAGATAGAGTGTGTCATCAGCGCCCAGCGCCAACCCGGTCGGGCCGATGAGGAAAACATCGCGGTCGGCGCGTTGCCCGAAGCCATTGGCGACCACCGTCTGGCTGGTAATCACCGGCGGCTTGCCTTGCGGGATCGACAGCTCCAGGCGCAGGACCGTCGCTTTGTTGACGGTCACGGGGTAGCCCGTCTGCGGGTCGCGGATCTGATAGCCGGGAACATCGAACCCGGCCATGCTGATAAACAAGATCGCCGTCGTCCCTTTGTCGATCACGGCCATATTGCCCCAGGGATCGTTGATGGTTGGACCCGCCCAGGCGGTCACGAACTGTCCATTGGGGTCGAGGACGATGAGGCAGCCATCGCCCTTGGTGCGCGTCGTGCCATCGGTGCTCGGCGTGCTGCCAACGATCACCCAGCCGGTCTTGAGCATGGTCATGGCCGTGCCCAAGCCGACGCCGCCGGGACATTGCGGCAGGTGTTGCGGCAGGTTGGCGAACAGCGTCGTTTTCTTGGTAGAGGGGGTGTAATCGACGATCGTGCCGCCGGTGCCCTGCAGGTTCGACACGTTATTGAAATTGGTCACCAGCACATCGTCCTTTTGCACCTTGCCGGCAGAGATCGGCGCGACGACGACGGCGTAGGGGTTGAGGTCGCCATTGTCGGTCACGGTCGAGGTCCAGGTGATGTGTCGGTGGATGGTTTCGAGGAAACCCTGATCCGCCGCCTCGGCGCCCGAAATCAGCAGCAGTGGCGCCGCGACCAGCGCGGCCAAGACCGCAAAGATACCCGTCGCGCATTGCCGTCGCGCGCGCTTCATGGTCCTGATCTCTTTCGTCATCGGCCCATGCTCCGTTCAGAAGAGGATGTTGGTGCGTAGTCCGAATACCGCCTCGTCCTTGACCTGCTGCGTCGGGGCGTTCGGATTGGCGATACCCGCACCGGGATTGAACACGTATTGGAAATCGGGCTGCAGCTGCCACCAGGGTGTGGCCTGATACTGATAGGTGACTTCCAAAAAGGTCTCGCCGCTGCGCACCGGGGTGAAAGAGCCGGTGAACGCCGCGGTATCCCGGTCGAGTGCGGCCGCGCGGCCGCTCACATGGGCATAGCCCATGCCGATGCCGAAGGTGTCATCGTCGCGATGCAGGATCGGCTCGTGAAAAACGACCCCGGCATTCAGACTGAAAGTGATCAGGTTACGATCGGCGAGCGGCGTCCCCATCGGGCGGATGAAGACGTTGACGGTCCGATCGAGTTCCTCCGGATCGACCCAGACGATCTGATCGGCGACACCGTAGACCGCCCAATTGCCCCGATGCATTTCCGGAACCCCGGTGCTGGCGGGGTTGGCGAGCGAGAGGCCGGTATTGTCGATCTCCTGATCGGCAAACTCCTTCGTGTCGTACCAGAAACCGAGCTTATAGGTCCGTCCGAGCGGCTCCGACTCGTTGGGATAAAGCATCGTGCCCAACGAGGGATAGGAGTATTGGAACTCAGTGATCGCGAGCGTGCCGTTCCACGGAAAGGTCGTGCCTGACGGGTTCAGCTGTTGCGGGTCGCCGGGAGCGTCAGTGCTCAGCGGGCTGCCGCTGAACACGCCGGCGAGGACGGTCAATGATTCCGTCGGGCGCGCGCGGAAGCGGACGCCGGGCGCGGATAACGGGTAGGCCGGGCCGCCGCCGGGCAGATTGGCCGAAGGCAGCATCGGCCAGCCGAACATCGTATTGATGAAGTACGACGCGTTCTGGCTGACCATGAATTCCTGATCGAGACTCTGCTGCCCGATGCGGACGTTGAAGCGATCCTGGCTGCCGAATTTCTGCTGATACCAGAGCTCCCACAACCGGGTCGCGCGATCGGCTTCGATCCCGCTCGCGGTCTGCAAGGTGGCGAGATTGTCGGCGCTCAGATTGCGGCCGTGAATTTGGAGAGCGCTCGCGTTGAAGGTGCCGCCATACCACCCGAAGGCGCGCTGCGTGTCCATCTGAACGACCGCCTGGGTGAGGCCGTCATATTCGGCACCCTGCCGCACTCCGCCGGTCACATTGCCAAAGACCTCGCTGGTCTCCTGCAGCGCGAAGGAAATGCCGTATTGGCTCAACAGCGTGCGCAGGCCCCACATATCGCCGAGCAGATAGTTGCTGCGCGAGAGCCCGGTCAGAAACCCGAACGGCCCGGTCGTGGGCTGGGTCGGCTCGAAGCTTTCCGGTTCGGTCGGCACCGAGACCGGCGGCGGCGCCGCAGCGGCGTGATCGCTGCTCACGCAGGCGTAGGCCCACGCAACCAGCACACCGAAGACCACCGGCGCGAGGCGCGCCGCCCCCGAAGCCGGGCCATGTTGTGGAACCAAGAGGCGCTGTCCTGCGGGCATGCGTAACCCCGAATGTCCAATTCGGGCTCGACGCTAATGCGAGTCAGTCTCAGTTGCAAGGAAAATGCGAGTCATTCGCAGACCAGCCGGAGACGGTGATGTTCGGTCCGGTGCCGCCTCGTCCCCTGCCGTGATCCCGGCTATACCGGTGCCATCGGTTGTGCCAACGAGGGAGTTGGATGCAGTCCGGGCTTGCGGTCGCCCTGAGCTGTGGCTTGACCCTCCTCATGCTCGCGGGCTGCGCGGCGTCGCAAGCCCCGCGCCCAGAAGACGAAGCGGCCTGCACGAGCCGTGGCTTTCAGGTCGGGACGCCGCAATTTGCGGCTTGCCTCGAGCGCGAGGAGCTGGCGCACCGCTGCGCCGCGGGGGCCACCCTTGCCCTGCACGTCAAGCCGCATCCGGAGCTGCTGCCCTGTCCGAGCGATCCTGCCTGACGGGCGCTCGGCGCGAGGCGCCGCTTAGAGGAGATCCCGCAGCATCGCCACCAGCGGCTTGTCCGCCGGCGGCATGGCGAATTGGTCGAGCTTCTGCGGCCTGACCCAGGCGAGAGCCTGCCCTTCCTGCGCCGCGACGATGCCGTTCCAACGGCGGCAGACATAGAGCGGCATCAGCAGGTGGAAGCTCTCATAGCGATGCGAGGCGAAGGTGAGCGGCGCGAGGCAGGCTTCGGCGACGTCGATGCCGAGCTCCTCCTTGAGCTCGCGGACGAGCGCCGCTTCCGGCGGCTCGCCCGGCAGCACCTTGCCGCCCGGAAACTCCCAAAGCCCGGCCATCACTTTGCCCTCCGGGCGCTGTGCCAGCAGCACGCGCCCGTCGGCGTCGACGAGCGCGACGGCGACGACGAGAACGACGGGGAGTTGGGCGCTGTCAGCTCCGGTAGCTGGCATTGATGTCGATGTAGCGGTGCGTCAGGTCGCAGGTCCACACCGTCCAGCGGCCCTTGCCGATGCCGAGATCGACGCCGATCTGGACATAGCGGCCCGCCATATGCTTTGCCACCGGCGTTTCGTCATAGTCCGGCACCGGTCCGCCCTTCTCGGCGATGCGGATGCCGCCGACTGTGACGACGAGCCGGTCGCGGTCGGCCTTCTCGCCGGCCTTGCCGACGGCCATGACGATACGGCCCCAATTGGCGTCGCCGGCGGAAAGGGCGGTCTTGACCAGCGGCGAATTGCCGATGGCAAGTCCGACGCGCCGCGCCGCGCGCGCCGAGGCGGCGCCGCTGACCTCAATGGTGACGAATTTCTCCGCCCCCTCGCCGTCGCGGACGATCTGCTGCGCGAGGTCGATCATCACGCGGTCGAGCGCCTGGCGGAAACCCTTGAGCCGGGGATCGCCGGCGCGGGTCACGCGCTTGTGCTTCGCCTTGCCGGTCGCGACCAGCAGCACCGTGTCGCTGGTCGAGGTATCGCCGTCGACGGTGATGGAGTTGAAGGAGCGCTCGGTGCTCGCCTTCAGCAGAAGCTGCAGCGCCGCGGCCGGGATCGCCGCGTCGGTGAAGATGAAGGCGAGCATGGTCGCCATATCCGGGGCGAGCATGCCCGAGCCCTTGGCGAAGCCGTTGATCGTGATCTTGACGCCGTCGATCTCCGCGCTCGCCGTGGCAAGCTTCGGGAAGGTGTCGGTGGTCATGATCGCCTGTGCCGCCGCGAGCCAGGCCGTATCGGCAGCGCTGCTTGCGGCGGGGGCGAGGCCCGCGACGAGCTTCTCGACAGGCATCGGCTGGCCGATGACACCGGTCGACGCAATATAGACTTCGCGCGGATGACAATCGGCGATTTTCGCCATGGTCGCCGCCGTCTGCTGCACCGCCTCTCTTCCGGCGCGCCCGGTAAAGACATTCGCATTGCCGGAATTGACGACGATCGCCCGCGCCTTGCCGCGCGGCAGGCATTGCCGGCACCAGTCGACCGGGGCGCCCGGCATGAGCGAGCGGGTGAAGACCCCGGCGACGGTTGCGCCCGGCTCGATCAGCGCCACCATCACGTCGTTTCGCCCCTGATAGCGGATGGCGCACCCGGCGGCGGCGAGCCGGACGCCGCCGATGACGGGCAGATCGGGCGTCCGATCGGGAGCGAGCGGCGAAGGCGTAGCCATGGCGAGATCGCGGGCGTAGCCGGCGCGGTTGGCGCTAATCCTTGGGTTTGGTTGCGGGCGACAGCACAGGAATGCCGGGCTGGCCCGGCGCGGCTTCGCCTTCGAGATTGGGCGCCGGCGCGCCCTTCCCCGCGGGCGCGGCCTTCGCCGAGGGCGCGGCGGCCGGGGCCGGCGCGCCAGGCTTCGTGCCATCGCCGTTGTAGAGCTCGATCTTGGCGGCGGTTTTCAACTCGTTCATCTTCTGCGCCACGAACTCGTGCGCGAGCTGACTGGTGAGCTGCGGCTTCAGCTCCTCGAAGCTGGGCGGCTTCGCGACGCGGCGATCCTCGACTTTGATCACGTGCCAGCCGAACTGCGTCTTCACCGGCGTCTCGGTGAACTCACCCTTCTTCAGCTTGAAGGCCGCATCGGCGAATTCCGGCACCATCTGGTCCTTGGTGAACCAGCCGAGATCGCCGCCCGAGGTCTTGCCCGCGGGATCCGTCGTCTTCTCCCTGGCCAGCGTGGCGAAATCGGCACCCTTCTTGAGCTGCTCGATCACCGCTTTGGCATCCGCTTCGTTGGGGAGCAGAATGTGGCGCGCATTCACCTCTTCGCGCGGCGGCGCCGTCTTCAAATACTTCTCATACGCCGCCTTGAGCTTCGCCTCGGTGACGTCCTTCTGGATCAGCTGGTCGATATAGAGCTGCGCCAGGACCTGATCCTGGATCAGTGCCAGCTTGCGCTTCATCTCGGGCTGGTCCTGGAACTTGGCGCGCCGCGCCGCCTGGGCGACGAGGGTCGTTCCCACCATCTGGTTGAGAAGTGCCTCATAGATTTTATCGGCCGGCTGCTGGCGCGCCTGCGGCGGCAGGTTGCGCGCCGCCTCCTCGATATCCGAGCGGTGGACCTCGAAGCCATTGATGCGCGCCACCACCGGATCGGCCGGCGCGGCCGGCTTGGCCGCCTGCGCCCAAGCCGGCGCGGCCAGCAGCATCAGGGCGAGCGTCAGGAGCGCGCGAAGCGTCATGCGAGAGTCCTTGTGACCGGGGGCGCAGCCTATCCGCGCGCCGGGAGGCGCCACCGCGGAGCCGGCGGAGGACGCTTTCGGGCGCCCATAAAGCATATTGGCGGGCGCGAGGCAATCTTTCCGGCGCACGTCGCGTCTCCGGGCGGGAAGCCGGCGCGCTTCCTGCGGGAAATCGCCGCGCAATTGACACTCCGGGCCGATCCGCCTATCTGTCAGGCGGGATTCGCGCGGCCCTGACCCCTCCCGCTCGCACCATTTCGAGGTTTGGATGATCGGCGCCCTGGCTCGGCGACTGTTCGGCTCAGCGAACGATCGATACGTCAAAAGCTTGCAGCCGCTGGTCGACGAGGTCAATGCGGCCGAGGCCGAGCTTGCCGCGCTTTCGGACGAAGCATTGCGCGCCCGCACCCCGGCGCTGAAGCAGCGCCTCGCTGCGGGCGACAAGCTCGACGACATCCTGCCCGAGGCTTTCGCCACGGTGCGCGAGGCGGCGAAGCGCACGCTCGGGCAGCGCCATTTCGACGTGCAGCTCATGGGCGGCATCGTCCTTCATCGCGGCATGATCTCGGAGATGAAGACCGGCGAAGGCAAGACGTTGGTGGCGACCTTGCCGGTCTACCTCAACGCGCTTACCGAGAAGGGTGTCCACGTCGTCACCGTCAACGACTATCTCGCCCGGCGCGACAGCGAATGGATGGGCCAGATCTATCGCTTCCTCGGCCTTTCCGTCGGCTGCATCGTGCATGGTCTCGACGACGAGGAACGGCGCGCGCAATACGCGGCCGACGTCACCTACGGCACCAACAACGAGTTCGGCTTCGACTATCTCCGCGACAACATGAAGTTCCGGCTCGAGGACATGGTGCAGCGGCCGTTCCACTATGCCATCGTCGACGAGGTCGATTCGATCCTCATCGACGAGGCGCGCACGCCGCTCATCATCTCAGGCCCGGCCGAGGACTCCTCGGAGATGTACCGGACTGTCGACCGCCTGATCCCGCATCTCGCCGCCGAGGATTTCGAGAAGGACGAGAAGCAGCGTCAGGTCGTGCTCACCGATAGCGGCGTCGAGAAGATCGAGGCGATGCTGCGTGAGGCCGATCTGCTCAAGGCCGGCACGCTCTACGACATCCACAATGTCGCGCTCGTCCATCACGCCAACCAGGCGCTGCGCGCCCACAAGCTCTTCGGCCGCGACACCGACTACATCGTCAAGGACGGCAAGGTCGTCATCATCGACGAGTTCACCGGCCGCATGATGGAGGGACGCCGCTACTCCGAAGGTCTGCACCAGGCGCTCGAGGCTAAGGAGAGCGTCGAGATCCAGGCGGAGAACCAGACGCTCGCCTCGATCACCTTCCAGAATTACTTCCGTCTCTATCCGAAGCTCGCCGGCATGACCGGCACGGCGATGACCGAGGCGGAGGAGTTCTCCGAAATCTACAAGCTCGACTCGGTGGAGATGCCGACCAACGTGCCGATGCAGCGCATCGACAATGACGACGAAGTCTACCGCACCGCGCGCGAGAAGTACGAGGCGATCATCGCGCAGGTGCTGGAATGCCAGCAGCGCAAGCAGCCGGTGCTCGTCGGCACGGTCAGCATCGAGAAATCGGAAGCGCTCTCCACCCTGCTCAAGAAGCGCAAGATCCCGCACCAGGTGCTGAACGCGCGCTATCACGAGCAGGAGGCCTATATCATCGCCCAGGCCGGCCGGCCGGGCGGCGTCACCATCGCCACCAACATGGCCGGCCGCGGTACCGACATCCAGCTGGGCGGCAATCTCGAGATGCAGCTCAGGCAGGAGCTGCCTGCCATCGCCGACGAGGCGGCGCGCGAGGGGCGCAAGGGCGAGATCCGCGCCGAGATCGAAGCGGCGCGCGAAGCGGTGCGCCAGGCCGGTGGCCTCTTCGTCATCGGCTCGGAGCGGCATGAGAGCCGGCGCATCGACAACCAGCTGCGCGGCCGCTCCGGCCGCCAGGGCGATCCCGGGGCGTCGAAATTCTTCGTCTCGCTCGAGGACGACCTCATGCGCATCTTCGGCTCCGAGCGCATGGACGGCATGCTGCAGCGCCTCGGCCTCAAGGAGGGCGAGGCGATCATCCATCCCTGGATCAACAAGGCGCTGGAGAAAGCGCAGCAAAAAGTCGAGGCGCGCAATTACGAGGCGCGCAAATACGTCCTCAAATTCGACGACGTCATGAACGACCAGCGCAAGGTGGTGTACGAGCAGCGCAAGGAGATCATGGCGGCAAAGGACGTGGCGCAGACCATCAGCGACATGCGCCACGAGACGGTGGAGGCGATGGTGGCGCGCTCCATTCCGGAGAACGCGCTGCCCGATCAGTGGGAGGTCGATACGCTGCGCGAGGAGTGCTTGCGCATCTTCAATCTCGACCTGCCGATCAAGGACTGGGCCCAGGAGGAGGGCATCGGCGACACTGAGCTCAAAGAGCGCATCATCCAGGCGGCCGACGCCAAAGCCGCGCAGAAAGTGGCAAATTACGGCGCCGACATCATGCGCATGGCCGAGAAGAGTTTGCTGCTGCAGATTCTCGACCAGAACTGGAAGGAGCACCTCGTCCAGCTCGATCACCTGCGTCAAGGCATCAATCTCCGCGCCTATGCGCAGCGCGATCCCGTCAACGAGTACAAGCGCGAGGCGTTCGAGCTGTTCAGCGGCATGCTGGTGGAGCTGCGCGAGGCGGTGACGCGCGTGCTGGCGCATGTCGAGCTGCGCGTGCAGCGCGGCGACGAGCCGCCGCCGGAAGAGGCGCAACCCTTTCCCCCGCCGCCGCGGCCCCGCGCCATGGCCGAGCGCCGCGGCGATCCCGCCTTGGCCGAGGGCGACGGCAATGTCGCCGCGATGGCGGCGGCCGCAGCCGTCGCGGCGCCTTGGGCCAAGACGCCGCGCAACGCCCCCTGTCCTTGCGGCTCCGGCAAGAAGTTCAAGCACTGCCACGGCCGGGTCTGATCCCGGCATCGCGCTAGGGTCGCGGGGCGCGCTCGCCGTTCCGCGCCAGGCGCAGCAGCGGCTGGCGTTCGCGCTCTTGCGCGCGCATATGAGCGCGCACCTGCAGCAGGTCCTTGCGGGAGACGATGCCGACCAGGGTGCCGCGCTGGCGGTCGACGATCGGCACGCGGCCGATATCCTGGGCGGCCATGCGGTCGGCGAGCTGGCCGACGAGCTCGTCGGCATGGCCGACGAGCGGCGCGCTGTCGCGCGCGACATCGGCCAGCGTCGTGCCCGGCTCCCAGCCGCGCATCAGCCAGCGCAGGGCGTCGGCGCGCGATGCCATGCCGAGCACCCGGCCATCTTCCGCGACGATCGGGTAGCTCTTGTGCCGCTTCGCTTCGTCGGTAAAGGAGCGCACGGCGTCCTCGACGCGCAGGCGCGCGGGGAGGGTGTCGACCTTGCGCACCATGACCTCGCCGACCCGGGTGATCTCGAAGGGGTCGACGATGTATTCGCGCGTCACATGCTGGCCGCGGCGCGCCAGCTTCTCGGTGAGGATCGAGCGCTTGAGCAGCAGTACGGTGACGGCGAAGGCCGAGCTGCACGCGACCAGCAGCGGCAGCAGGGCGCCGGTGTCGTGGGTCAGCTCAAGCGTGAAGACGAGCGCGGTCAGCGGCGAGCGCATCGTGCCGCCCATCATCGCCGCCATGCCGAGCATCGCCCAGAAACGGCTGTCGCCCACCGGCATCAGCGGCGCCTCCAGCGCGCCGAGCGCGCCGCCGATGATCAGCAGCGGCGCCAGCACGCCGCCGGACGTGCCTGAACCGAGCGCCACCGCCCAGATCACGGCCTTGACCACGAGCAGCAGCAGCAGCGCTTTGAGCACGATGCCGTGCTGCAGCAGGTCGCGGATGATGTCGTAGCCGACGCCGAGCGCGCGCGGCTCGATGAGGCCGCCGAGCCCGACAACGAGGCCGCCCAGCACTGGCCACCACATCCAATGGATGGGGAGGCGCTGGAACAGATCCTCGCTGCCATAGACGAGCGCGGTGAGGAGGCCGGAGGCGAGCCCGGCAACAATGCCGGACGCCGCGCAGGCCACCAGTCCCCACCAGGGCAGCGCCAGATGCGCCGTCACCGGGAAGAGCGGACCCGCGCCGATGAGGAAGGGGCGCAGCGCCGCCGCGACCGCCGATGCGGCGGCGACCGGGATGAAGCTGCGCGGCTTCCATTCGAAGAGCAGCAGCTCGACCGCGATCAGCACCGCTGCGACCGGTGAGGCGAAGGTGGCGGACATGCCGGCGGCGGCGCCCGCCACCAGCAGCGTCTTGCGCTCCGCCGAAGACAGCTCGAAGAATTGCGCGATGAGCGAGCCGAGCGCGCCGCCGGTCATGATGATTGGCCCCTCGGCCCCGAACGGCCCGCCGGTGCCGATCGATATGGCCGAGGAGATCGGCTTCAGCAGCGCTACCTTCGGCTGAATGCGGCTGCCGCCGATCAGGATCGCCTCGATTGCCTCGGGAATGCCGTGGCCGCGAATCTTCTCCGAACCGAACCGCGCCATGAAGCCGATGACGAGCCCGCCCACGGCCGGCACGAAAAGCGCGAACGCGCCGAGGTGATTACCTGCCGGGGTGGCGAGGCCGCCCTGAAGCTGGCCGGAATAGGCGAGATTGGTGATGAGCCCGATGAGCCAGAGCAGCACAGCCGCCGCGCCGGCGCCGGCGGCACCGATGACGAGGGCAAGACCGACCAGGTACAGCACCCTTGCATCGGTGGAGAAATCGCGGAGATAGTCGGTTCGCTCGTGCTCCATGGCGCTCCGAAAGCGGGTTGGCCGCGCTGGCGATGCGGAAGAACGGGAAGGCGCGGGTTGCGAGAAATGGGGCGGGATGGTCACCGTGCAGCATATGTCGTATTGCGATATAACTGTCAATAGATGGCGGCAGCTTGTGCCCCCGCGCGGTGCGCATGGCTGGTCCTAAGCCCGCCTTGAGCGACGCCGAATACCGGCTGCTGGCGGGGTTCCGCCATGCGCTCCGGCGTTTTCTGCGCTTCAGCGAAGCGGCGGCGGCGGAGCAAGGGCTGACGCCGCAGCAGCACCAAGCCCTGCTCGCGGTCCGCGGCGCCACGGGCGGGCGGCTTGCCGTGGGCGGATTGGCCGAGCAGTTGCAGCTTCGCCCGCACAGCGCCGCCGGCCTCGCCACCCGGCTCGAAGCGCAGGGTTTGCTGCGGCGCGAGCCCGGCGCCGCGGATGCGCGGCAGGTGCTGCTGGCCTTGACGCCGCAGGCGGAGAAATTACTTGAGCTGCTGTCGCTGGCGCATCGCCGCGAGCTGGAGCGCATGGCGCCGACCTTGCGCGCTCTGCTGCAAATGCTCGAGCCTGCGGATTAGCTGAGTTTGCGCCGGCAAATGCGCGCGGAGCGTGCCGCCGCTCTGCGAAACAAGATTACAGCGATTTAATCCAAGGGAAGGGGCGGCGTAATGCCCTTGGCGTAAATCTCAACGTGCGGGCGCCGAGCCGGGAGGCACGGCGTTTTTATGGTAAAGCTCCGCCTTCAGCCCCCAAGAGGTATTGACCCCATGTTGTCTCCAACCCCCTGCCGCTCGAAGGCCTCGGCTTTCCGGCGGATCCGTGCCGCAGCGCTCGCGACGAGTGTTGGCTTGAGCCTGGCCTATGCGCCGATGGTCTGGGCGCAGACCGGGGCGCCGGCGCCCGCGGTTTCGAGTCAGGCCGCGGCGCTGCCGAGCTTCGCGCCGCTGGTGAAGAAGGTGCTGCCGGCCGTCGTCAACATCTCCGTCACCGAGAAGGCGAACGCGCCCGACGACGGTGACCAGATGGATGATCAGGGCGGCCCGCAACAGGGCTTCCCGCAATCGCCCTTCGACCAGTTCCTGCGCAAATTCTTCGAGCAGCAGGGCCAGGGCATGCCGGGCATGCCGATGCAGCCCACCCCGCATGAGCAGCGCATCGCGCTGGGCTCCGGCTTCATCATCGATCCCAGCGGCTACATCGTCACCAACAACCACGTTGTCGCCAATGCCGACAAGGTGACGGTGGTTTTCCAGGACGGCTCCAAGCATCCCGCCAAGGTGATCGGCCGCGACAGCAAGACCGATCTGGCGCTGATCAAGATCAACGTCGACCATCCCTTGCCCTATGTCAGCTGGGGCAACAGCAATGCGCTGCAGGTCGGTGACTGGGTGCTTGCCGTCGGCAATCCCTTCGGCCTCGGCGGCACGGTGAGCTCGGGTATCATCTCGGCGCGCGGCCGCGACATCCATTCCGGACCCTATGACGACTACCTCCAGCTCGATGCCGCCATCAACCGCGGCAATTCGGGCGGCCCGACCTTCAATCTCGATGGCCAGGTCATCGGCATCAACACGGCGATCTACTCGCCCAATGGCGGCTCGGTGGGTATCGGCTTTGCCATTCCGTCGAGCCTGGCGCAGCCGGTGATCGATCAGTTGCGCGAGCACGGCAAGGTGGAGCGCGGTTGGCTCGGCGTGCAGATCCAGGAGGTGACGCCGGCGATCGCGTCGAGCCTCGGCCTTTCCAAGCCCGAAGGCGCTCTGGTTGCCGACGTGACCAAGGACAGCCCGGCGGCCAAGGCGGGCGTGAAGCAGGGCGACGTCATCCTCTCCTTTGACGGCCACGCCGTGCAGAAAGTGCGCGACCTGCCGATCGTCGTCGCCGAGACGCCAATCGGCGAGAAAGCCAAGGTCGAGGTCTTCCGCGGCGGCAAGACCGAAACCATCGATGTCGGCATCGGTCAGATGCCCGAGAACCCGCAGGTGGCGGAGAACGGTCACGGCCAGGCGGAGCCGGGCGAGGCCGACAACGCCTCGGCGCTCGGCCTCAAGCTCGCGCCGCTCTCTCCCGAGCTGCGCCAGCGCGCCGGCGTGCCAAAGGACGTCAAAGGTGTGGTCGTGACCGGCGTCAGCGACAACAGCCCGCTCGCCGAGCTCGGCATTCAGCCGGGCGATGTCATCGAGCAGATCAACCAGGAGGCGGTGACCTCGCCGAAGCAGGCCGAGGAGCGGCTGAAGCAGGCCCAGCACGAGAAGAAAAACAACGTCCTGCTGCTCATCAATCGCCACGGCACCAACCAGTACCTGGCGCTGTCGATGAGCAAGGGCGAGAACGGCTGATCAGCGCGGCACGGGGCCGGCACGGCACGCACCGCCGGCCCCGCCGCCGTTTCATTGGGCAACGTCATGCGCATTCTCGTTGTCGAAGACGATCACGAGGCTGCCGCCTATCTCGTGAAGGGGCTGACCGAGAGCGGCCACCGCGTGGCGCTCGTCGGGGAAGGCCGCGACGGGCTCGAGCGGGCGACGCAAGAAAACTTCGATGCGATGATCATCGACCGCATGCTGCCGGGCATGGACGGGCTGTCGATCGTCGCGGCGATGCGCGCGGCGCGCAACCAGACGCCGGTGCTGGTGCTGAGCGCGCTCGGCGATGTCGACGACCGGGTCAAAGGTCTGCGCGCCGGCTGCGACGACTATCTCTCGAAGCCCTTCGCCTTCGCCGAGCTGCTGGCCCGGCTCGAAGCGCTGACGCGCCGCGGCAACGCCGAGACGCGGCTTGCCGTGGGCGATCTGGAGATGGACCTGCTGACGCGCAGCGTAACCCGCGCCGGCCGCATCATCGATCTGCTGCCGCGCGAGTTCCGGCTGCTCGAATATCTCATGCGGCATGCCGGCCACATCGTCACTCGCACCATGTTGCTGGAAAAGGTCTGGGACCATCATTTCGATCCGCAGACCAATGTCATCGATGTGCATGTGAGCCGGCTGCGGCAGAAGCTCGACAAGGGCTTCGCTTCGCCGCTGCTGCATACGGTGCGCGGCGCCGGCTACACGCTGCGCGCGTCGGCATGAGCGGCGGCGGTCACACGTCGTAATTGCCGTCGTCGCCGACATCCTGACCGCCGACATCGGTGTCGGCCATGTCCTGGTCGGAGGCGTAATCCTGTCCGGGATCGGTGCCGAAATCCGCTTGCTGCAGGCTCGGATCGTTGCCGAAATCGGCGCTCTGCGGGTTGCCCCGGTCGGTGTCCG